>Ga0310694_10000492_pt1 | contig 51624 bp, 60 predicted proteins | sample 174DNAGHGhighgp2_FD_203884 | JGI IMG/M metagenome (GOLD analysis project Ga0310694, IMG submission 203884) | Sheep rumen microbial communities from Palmerston North, Manawatu-Wanganui, New Zealand - 1742 DNA GHGhigh gp2 (v2) (version 2) | ecosystem: Host-associated > Mammals > Digestive system... | reverse complement strand
GCTCCCCGCTTTCGTCCGTCAAAATCATGACCACGGCGTTCGGCTTCCGGTTCTGCAAATCATCCAGCGTTTGGATATTGCGGTTCCTGCTGATGATCTCATAGGTCTTTGGATTGCCTTCCGCGGTGACGTAATCCACGTCATAACGGGTGATGAATCTGCCCTCGTGTATCTTGCGAATACCCTGGTACTTCATATTCCGGTCCTCCAACTGTTTTTCAAATCAGCTGACAAGCTCATACAGAATATCTGTCTGTGCTGCCTTGATAATCTCCTCCGGTTTTGTATCTGGCCTGATCCAATCGTCCACATATGTTTCAGGGAGTATCAGCGGCATTCGATCATGAATAAATCGAATCTCTTCACTCGGTTCTCTTGTAAGAACAACGTAGCACGGCAGCCCATTTTCGATCCGGTATAAACCACAGAGCCATGTGACAGACGAACCCTTGGGCTGAAGCATGAACTTGTCACCAGTCTTCTTCTTTCCATTGTTAGCAAGAAAATGTTCCCATTCAAAATACCAGGATGCTGGAACGATGCACCTATGGCTGCTCCATGCATCCCGGAATGTTGGTTTGATTGCAGCGGTTTCGCTCTTTGCATTAATCAGAAGCGTCTTGCCGGTAAATCCCCACTTCATAGGAAATACTGTGCGAACACCGCTTTTGCTGGATGCAATCACCGGCGCTACGTTGGTGGGAAAAACTTCTCCACTCGTAAGAACCGCTGAGTTCTGTTGGAATATCGCCACCAGCGGCGAGCGGTTCATGGCTTCAATAATGGGGCGTAGTTCGGGAGATTCTTCAATAAAATACCGTCCACACATACTGATCCTCCCTGTGGCTATAATATTATATCCATTACAACACTCGGCGTGATCTCATTTAGAGTCCGCCGAGAAAGAATAATCAGCTTTCTATGCTATTATAACATAACGCTCGCCGCTTTTCCATACGGAAACGGCGAGAAAGCCGACCGCGCTGTGCGCCGGTTGCTTCGTTATTATTCTATTCTTCGTCGCCTGCTTTGAAATTATAGATAGGCTTAATTCTGGAAACAATTTCCGCAGTAGGTTCGATGTTGGCAATGATTTCGTCCATGGGTTTGTAGGCAAAAGGCGATTCGTCCAAGGTGCCCTTGTTGACGCAGGTTGTATAGATTCCCTTCATGGCGTCCTTATATGCCTTCATCGAAATGGAGGAACGGGCATCCGTGCGCGACATGAGCCTTCCCGCGCCATGCGGAGCGGATACGTTCCAGTCCGGATTTCCCTTGCCGTTGCAGATCAGCGCGCCATCCCGCATGTTGATGGGTATCAGCAGCCGTTCTCCTTTCATTGCGGATACAGAACCCTTCCGCAGGATCATGTGTTCCATATCAATGTAATTATGGATCGTTTCAAACTGATCCTCTGCATGAAGCTTGCACGCTTTCAGGATCGTCTCTGTAATGATCCGCCGGTTCAGCATGGCATACTGCTGCATGATATGCATGTCGTGAATGTAATCGTCAAACAAAGCGCCTTCGCACCAGGCCACTTCATAGGGGACTGTCACCTCGGATGTGGCGGCAGAAGGCTTCCACTTTTTCAGGAGTTTGCTGATTTCTTTCTCCCGGCCCGCATCCCGCAGCTGCTGAATAAAGGCTTCCCGCTGCGCAGCGATTTCCGCCTTTCGCTTTTCCCCCAGGGAGTTCAGGCTTTCGTAAGCGGTTCTCTGGTAATACTCGGCTACGTCTTTCCCCGAGCGCCTGGACCCCGTATGTACCACAAGCCAGATGTTGTCCTCTTCGTCCCGATCCAGTTCCCAGAAATGGTTGCCTCCGCCCAGCGTTCCCAAGCTGAGCGCAAACACCTCCAGCGAAACCTTACAATTCGGTTTCCGAAAGCAGGCCAGGGAATCGGCGGACAGGGTCTCCGCCAGGCTGTGCGGTGCAGTGCGCATCCGCATTCCGGCAGGAATTTCCGCCTGGGAAATGCTGTCGAATTTCGGGAGTTCGATCCGCTTTTCCTTGAGCTTCGTCGCCAGCATGCCGCAGCCGATGTCCACCCCCACCAGATTGGGGATGACCTTATCCTGAATGGTCATGGTGGTGCCGATAACGCAGCCTGCTCCGGCATGACAATCCGGCATGATCCGGATCTGAGAACCTTGTACACAAGACTGATTCAGCAGATTGGTCACCTGGGCGATAGTCGCCTGGTCACAGGTGTCGGTAAACACCTTTGCGCTGTTAAACTTTCCTTTAATCGCAATCATTTTTTCTTTCCTCATATACCCCGCGCAGAATGATCATGAATGCTTGCGCTATCGTGTATAATTCTGTCCTTCAAGATTATTTCCTTCCTCGTTTATTGGCATTCTTCCATGATGTAATCATACAGCGCTTCCGGTTCTCTTAAGCACCATGAGCGGGAATTATCTGCCTCCCATATCATATATTCTTCAGCGCCTTCATACAACCACCAGCTAATATAATCGTATTGATCATGAACAGCTTCTTTCAGCACGAATAGAAGAGCTGACAAATACTTATCGTTCGTTCCATATGCAAAATGTCCATCACAAACCAAAGCTAGTGCATCAGAAAATTGTCTGTTTGTTTCTTCCTGCTCCTTGATTAAACGCAGAGCAGTGCAGAAAGTCTCTTTTGACAGCATAGGTATTATCCATCCTTTCAAAGTGGCCGAATTCGACCACTTTCAATAATCCGATAGCCCTCCACAGATTCCTCTGCAAAGGGCTATCTCCTGTTCGATCAGTCGAAGAACGGTTCATCCCGTCCAACTTCTGCCTGGTATGCAGCTGGAAAAGTTGTCTTTAGCCACAAACGCTTATCTTCAATCTGCTCCTTAATCTTAGAAATATCGTAACCTGAATACTTCTCAGCAGCGATCAGAAAATCAACTATGGTCCTGCCAAATACCAGTTCATCGTAACCTTCATACGACATAACCGTATCTCCGGTGTGTGCGATTGGCTTATCATAAGATATAAAGAGACAGTCATCTTTGAACATATGATTCCAATGTTTCTGTGGACGATAAGCCAGGTATTTTATCCCTTTTGCGGACATATATCCATGCCTCTTGTAGAAATATCCGTATACATACCATTCGGGCAGATCACTTGGCAAGATCTTTGTTTGGTATTGCCTGTATTTCCCGGATGAAAGCAAATAGCCCTCAGAAGATTTAATTTTGACAAATTCATGGAGTTTTACATCATACTTATAGTCATAACAAGAATAGAAGTTGGCCAGTTTTTTCATCTTATCATCCTTATAGCAGTATTATACTTGTTGCTGATACAGCGCTTCTTGCTATGCAGCAAAGCCAGCTTTACGTGTATCATCTCAACTGAAGTCGCCTTCTGTCCAGTCAACCGGATAATCTGGATCATTCCAATATTTGACTCTCAAATTGAAAGATGGGTTGAGATGAAATCTTTTGGTGGCTTCTATTTCCGTCTTTTGAAAAACAACATGATTAAAAGGAATCCAGAGTTCAGCGTCTTCGGGTGGGCATTCAACAGTGTGCAGCGTCTTATTTTTGTTGAACAGGAATATATCATCCAATTCATAAACCCACTTTTGCGGGACAGGGGACCACGTGGCTCGATCAATAGCTGTTTTCTTCAATTCAGCCCAAGTAATAAGCCTATTGTACTCATCATAAATCTCTAATTGGCCGCTATGTTCCTGATAAAACAGATCCAGTTCTTTCAGACTGCTGTAACAATGATGGCCTTGAAACAAGGAACGCCATCCACTGCTGAATTTGCATATATGTATTTCATAAGCAAGATAAGGGTCATCAATCAGCTTATATTCTTTATCTTCAATTCCGTAGTCAGTTTTTCTAACAAAGTATTCCTGAACCAACGCTTTATCTTTGGTCAGGAAATAGTAATTTGTGCCCATCGTATCACTCCGTTTTATTTTGCGTTTCTTGGTTGTCTTTCATTTGTTTTACCAACAAATCCATTAATAATCCGATTTTATCCGCGGAATCCCTGGCAATATCTATCGGTTCACGGTTCTCCATTTCGACAGGGATAATGAATAATCTGCTTTTATTCTCCATACTTATCTCACTGCTTTCTATTAATACATACACAAATCAAATTGGCCTATATCACTGGCTTTTTATCTCGCACTTTGGCAGCATCTCCCCATCTGGCAACCTGTTAAGCGGGGAATCAAAGCACACGGACCAGCTTCCTCCTTCCGGATGGTCATGCCAGGAGCGTGTATATCGCAGTACCTCATATACTGACCAGGATCTGAGAAACACGTCATCTTCCTTACAGTCAGGATACCCATATGAGGTTACGCCATAGATCACTTTTGCTGCCGCCTCCAGAAATGGCCGCACATAATCTCTGCGTTTGCAGTAATTCTCTGAGCCGTAGTCCAAGCATGCTTCTATAATATATTCAAATTGGCCAAGACGAAGTCGAGCCAACAGTTCGCATGCTCTTTCTACTATTTGTGCCTGCTCTCTGGTCATTTCCACGATAACACGTTCTTGCTTCTTGTCTTCATTCATGCGCACACATCCTTCCATTGGTAAACAAGAGAAACTTAGTCAATATCACCATGTTAGGATGATAAAGAGCCATCAGTTCCATGAACTTGCTTGAATCGGGCATTATTAGTGATCATTTCCTCTATGGTTACAGGGGCAAAAGCATTGATATCAACACCGGCATTCAGCATGTGATCATTTGCTGCAATCAACTTCCAATAATCTGCGTCTGTATTATTGTGAATATGCCCATAGACCATATAGCCACCCTTGCTGATATCTGGCCAAGTCATCATCGGATAGTGGCAGAGCGTAACAGGCTTCCCATTATCGGTAATAAACAGCATTGGTGTTACACTTTCAAACCACTTATTCAGATCGGTTTTCTTCATCCAATGCTTATCGTGGTTCCCAATGATCAGGTGCTTTTTCCCTTTTAGAACAGAAAGGTATTCTTCCGCCGACTGCTCGGCACGAAAAACGAAATCTCCTACAATATAGACAGTATCGCTGTGATTTACAACCCTATTCCAGTTGTCCATAAGCACTCTATCCATTTCGTCAGCATCTGCAAAAGGCCGACTGCAATGGCGAATCACATTAGCGTGACCCAAATGCAGATCAGAAGTATAATAGATCATACAGACATCACCTGTTCACTCACGCAGAAGAACAACTCGTACATCGCTCAGCGTGATTTCTATATCGTTCTTTCTCCAATCCCTGGCGCGATTATTTGCGACTATGCGGGACAAAACATCATCTTTCAGATCGCGTAAAATCTGCCTGCTGCTCCAGCTACTGGTGTATTCAAAATACTGATATGCTTTCTTAACTTCGGCTTCAAGAGCCTGATAATTCTCAATAGACAGCATAGTTTCCATATCAAGATCATGCTCATCTGGATTACTCAGATAGTCAGCAACTGCCTTGCGAGGGAAAAAGCCGCATCTCTCGGGCATGTTCAGATTTACTTTCTGAAACCAGGAACCGTCGATGCAAAACCAACTGTAATCGAAATTGTTGTCAGCACCCTTGAGCGTACCATTGGGAAGAATACATTCCTTCTTAACAGTAATGGAGAGATCATCAGGAACACCGGAAAACCTGTACATCGAAGTGTCTCTTTCCAATGAATCAAAAGTAAAACTTGCACCATCGATACAAGGAACAATCTTCAGTCTTCCATGCTGATCATAGATGAAAAAGTCAATGTTTACCCATCTGTCCTCAACACGCGCTTCGGTATATCCGGTCACTCGAATGCTCATTCCGCTTCACCTTCCTTAGCATAATCAATTTGTTGCATAGCTTCCAAACGACACCTTATCTTGTCCATGTTGTGCTGAAAAAAGGATTTGCTGCCCGAACTGGAAATGCCCGGGCCTATCATTTGCAAGACATCAACTGCCCGGCAATAACCAGCCTTGTAACCCTCCAAATAAATCTCTTCCAATGTGTTACGCAGAGGATCATCCGTATTGACTGTCAACGAAGAAAAACGGTTTTCGCGGGCAATCTTATCGTATTCTTCCCGTGTCATATGCTCTCCTATACAGTGAACTCGCGGATAGACTCGAACATGATACTCAGTTTATCGATATTCTTCTCCGTATGATAGTGCCCTGCATACCAATGCCTATACTTAAGACGATCTTCAATGGTATCCAGCCAGATTTCCGTGCTCTTGTCTACAGTGTTTTGATCCACCATGGGCAAGAATGCTTCGACTGGTTCGTATTTAAGCGGTGTGGTATGAGACAGCACAATGTCAACGCTCCAACTCCGCGCTTCCAGCACGTTTTCCACTTTTTTCTTGATTTCCTCGGAAGGCTGTTCATCAGACCACCAGTTCCAGCCGAACGTAAGCCTGCGGTATTTATCTACGCTATACGCCCCACCGATGACCAACGTAGATTTTCCGTCCAGATCGTATACATCTCCATCTCTTGCAAACAGGATGTTAGGATATGCATCCTCCACAAACACATATCCACCATGCCACTCTCTGGAATAGTAGGAAGGGATTGTTTCCGGGCGCTTCTCATGGTTCCCATGGATCGAGAATACAGTGATTGGAAGTTTTGCGATCTTTTTCTTCATATGCTGATCCCGCCAGTCCAGGAAGTAGTTAAAGCCAGCGTCTCCCAGAATGACCAGTACATCATCGCTCGTCGGTTGAACCTTTTCACAAAACTGCTCAATCCTATGAAAATCTCCATGTGTATCACCGGTGATGTAGATCATTTTGTCGTCTTCTTTCTGCGTTTTTCTTTCTGCTGCTCTCTGTACTGCTTGGCCATTTCGATTATTTCCTGCATGGTTTCATCGTAATGATGCGTTCTGCAAGCATATGTCTCAATAGACTGCAAAAAGCAGCTGCGTTTTCCACGGACAGTAATAACAGCTACATGACCGGGGGATTCTACAAAGCTCCAAACAGAAGAGATTCTTCTTCGGAAAACTGTTACAGGAAACTCTTGCTCAATAATGGGGAAATCATACTTTCCCAACTGATGATCCAAAGCGAGCCCTCCTTTCACGTCAATACAGTTTCCACCAGAAATCGAATACTCTTCTATAATAGTTCCCTTTTCCGTGGATGCAAGGCTGTCACCGCATTCGTTTTGCTGTTTTCTTTTTGAAGTAAACACGGAGACGGCTGTTCTGCATGAACTTTATGTATTTTCCTGTTGCTTGCCATTGGCCGTCAACATAATCATAGTCGATATATCCAGGATACGGATTATATTCGCCATAATCAATGATTCGCCGCAGCCTCTGAAATTTCAGTTTTTTCATGCTGCGGCGATAGCATCGGCCTGTTTTACGGAATCCTCTATTTACCATACCTCGACACCATATATCTCACGGAATCTACGCTTGTCTCGGTTGCGTTTATATGTCTTCTTGCTTTCGATTACTTTGCTTACGGGATCAATGTTGCCCCATGAGCCACGCTTCTGATCATAGTATGCTTTCTGATTCTTCTTTGTCTGTTTTTTGATTGGTATTATCTTTTCCATGGAAATGATCCTCCATTTGTTGCCTGAATGATTCTTGTTTGCGTTTATCAGTTCTGGATAGTTCATCATAGGATTTTCTCCGGCACATCCAGCAGGAGCAGTGGATCTTTCCTTTTGACAGAGCGCCGATCCGGGAAGGCGTCCAGAAAAGGGGCGACATTTCCCTCCAGGCATAACGCACAATCCATGCCTTATGGCGGATCGCCCGCTTTCTTTGCCAGCGATAATAAGCTCGATTTCTGTTCACTGTTTTATACCATATGCATCTTTGCAAGCAGTCGAAGTTCTGATATAATAGGCATATCGTTCTGTCACAGCAAAGGAGGCGAAAGCATGTACAGAAGGGTTTTCCCGGTCATTGATCCTGTAGCGACCGGAAAGAACATCGTCCAGCTGCGTCAGGCGCGCGGTATGACGGTGAAGGATCTTCAGCAGTGGTTCGGGTTTGAAGAACCGCGTGCTATCTACAAGTGGCAGCAAGGTCAGACACTGCCGTCTGTGGATAATCTCATTGCACTCAGCGCACTTTTGGAAGTCCCTGTGGAAGACATTCTGGTGTGCCGCCACTCACAATCGAATAGTCCGATAAGCCTTGGACGGCAGGACCATTCCTGCCGCCCGCTTTTTTGTTTCCGGTTGTCTGGAAAACGGCGGCACACAACAAGAGCTTCCGCCATTTCGCATCCCTTTTGTGAGAAGCCACAGCGAACTGTGTTCTCCCCACAAAAAGAAGCTGATATTTGGCAAAGAATTTCCAAAGGTTTTCAAGACCTTCGCATGTGTCTCTTCACATGATGGAGATGTAAGCACGGATGAATGGATGGTTGGAAGAGCGAATAAACGAATTCACGCTGGAAGATTGAATGCTTCGTGCTTCGTTGCTTGGTTTCTTCATTGCGCCGCCATAGGGCAGGCGGCAACGCCTATCAAAACAGATTACAAGTCTGTTGCTTATTCAGCGACTGCTCCACAGAGCAAATATGCAGCATCATAGTTCATCTGCATCTGAACCGGTTTCCATTCCTGCCATGCTCCGCCGCTTTCCAGACAACCGGAAAATGTTGCCTCATTTGGTTGCAAGATAAGCCGTAAAAGCTTCATCAAAGCTGTCGTTCACATCGAACGGGACAATGAAATCCACATTGCAATTAACAAGGGACTGATCGACTTCGTTGGATACCACATCAGCCCGCCGGTTCAGCTCCGCACAGTAATTCCGAACCATCGTGCGGTCAAAGTTGATCGTGGTTACTCGTTTCAGATCACACACATAAGGCACTTGATTGCCCTCAGCATTAAAGCGATACCCTCTGCCGCCGCCAGACAGCAGCCTTTCAGAGTTTTTCAGGTCAACCATCCGCCTGAATGCAGACGCCAGCTCCTGACGATCCTTGTTTAAGCTGACTTCTCCATCAATATCAAAGGCCAGATCAGCCTTGGTGCGGCGAATGGCTTTCGCGAGCTTTTCACGCTGGGTCATCAGCCAGAGCAGAAAGCCTACAATGTCGTTGATCTGGTTTGCGTACTCGGATTCGGGAACGGTAACGGTGGTTTCGTCTTCTGCCTGCGGATCGGCCTTGCTCCTGAAGACGGTGGTCTTCGTTTCGGTGATGTTATCCTCATCCCTCAGGATTCCCCTGGCTTCCTGCATGAAAGCCTGTAGTTTGTTCTGGTAACGGAAAGCATCTTTCAGATTCATATGGTCTTCCTCCTCGTATTCATAACAGCGAGAGTGTAGCATACTTTCGCTGTTTTTTCATTGAACTTTCAGTTCAAAACGCCGTATCAGAGCTTTTGTTCTCTCCTGGACGGGAATTCAGCATTATTACTAACCTTTTATTCATCTCGCTGAGTCTCTTCGCCTTTGCCTGAAGTTGATCAAGCCTTCCTTCCAGGATCAAAATGGATTCATTCAGTTGCGCAGATTGTTCCAAATACTTTCTTAACAGACAATTCGGATCATTGTACGAAAACCCTGGACAGACAGTATCCAATGGTTTCATGCAGCAGACGCTTTCTTCGGCACGCCATCTGCAAAGTGTTGCTCGTGTAACATGCAATTCACTGGATGCTTTGCTGATGCCAACTTCTTTCATCAATGAAAGCGCCTTTATCTTAAATTCCGGGGAATATCGGATCATAGGCTCACCTCCCAGAATGGCTTTTCCCCAGATAGTTTTCCGTCTTTGGTAACAAACAGAAAACAGATTGCGCTATAAATGCTATCATTTTGTTCATTTTCAGAGAAGAGATAAGAATCGTATTTTTTTATTTGATTTCTATACAACCTGTTTGTGGTCATTGTCTTACCCCTCATTTACAATAGATCATGATTGCTCTGGCCGTTGGACATGAACGAGCGCAACCATATCTTTCATGAGCTGGAGGATCAGTTTTCGCTCATCGCTTCGACAGTCTTCAAGCAGAGCTTTCAAATCAACAGCGAGCGTATCCTGATTGGTCAAGTATTCACTTATTAGGTCGTCAAGCGTGTAACCAAGTGCATTAACGATTCTGATGTAGCTGTCCATGGCTGCTCTTCTTTGTCCGCGCTCAATGTACCCAATGTAGACTTCCGACAATCCTGTTAGTTCCGCCAGCTGGAATTGCGTCATGTTTCTTGCCATACGCATCCTGGTGATCTTGTTGCCCAGATGTATCAGGTTAATTAGCTCGTTACACACTGTTCTCCCCTCGCAATCTGAAACTAACATTTAAGTGTTATTAGTCTAATACTTAAATCGGTTCCAGAACAGAAGGATTACGATTATTATAGTAGTGTACTACGACTTAAGTGGGGGAACTACGACTCGAGTAGAAGGAGGTGACTTCCGTGGATGAACTGCTGCAAGCAATTGGCGATCGCGTCAGGCAGGCGCGCCTTGCCAAGCATATGTCACAGCTGGATCTTGCAGAGGCCATTGGTATGTCTGTCTCCTTTATCAGCAATATCGAAGTCGGCAAGCAGAGCATGAATGTTCGGGCTTTGATTGCTATCTCCGACGCATTGGATGTTTCACCCAATTGGCTGTTGAGAAATCCATCTGAGTTTGATGTTACAGTCGATGATATTGCAAGAGAGCTGGAAAATTGCACACCCCAGGAAAGGGAAGCTATTCTCCAATTGGTTCAAAATGTGAAAAACACGATACATAAGCTGAGAGTCACCGGCGATGAATAAAGAATAGCATAGATCGGTTTTCAAAAGAACAAACAGGTTGTAAAGGTTTTTCGAGAAATTCTATACAACCTGTTTGTTTTTTTATCTTTTGACATCCTTTACAATCATCTTGTCACCAGCGATAGCAATGAAAAGGCCCGAATCAACAAGCGAATGCTACAACTGGAAAGAAGATGAAACAATGGGCGAATCTGACATCAGAAGCATCTCCGGGAGCATGATTCCGCAGGAGAAAGATGTTGTCTCTATAAACTGGCATAGCAGCATGTCTCAAGTCTCAGGGCAGAATGTATTTCGGCGGGATGAAAAAGTCAATAAACAGCGCGACATGCTTCGCAAGCACAAAGCCTGGCTTGAGCTGATCCAGCATGAATATCCCATGCCATACAAGCATTATCGGATTGGTGTGTATATCCGATATTTTAATCAAACCAAGTATGAAAACTACCTGGACTACCATAAGCAGCAGTTTATTGACACGGTTGCTTTATGCCCCAATTGGGAATTGGTTGATTTCTACGTGGATGAAGGCATCTCAGCGCCGAACATGGAAAGCGCAAAAGACTGGTGCAGATTGTTGGATGATTGCTTTGCCGGAAAAGTCGATCTGATTATTACGCAGAAAGTCAGCAATGTATCTAGAAAGGCATCTGAGATCGCATTTGTAGCAAGAATACTTGCTGCTCAAAAAAACCCTGTCGGCATGTATTTCATTTCTGAAGATCTATTTACGCTCGCATCATATTACCAGGAAGATCTTCGGGAAAAGAGTTTCCTGCCAGAAGGATGGGAGCTTCTCCCTGATGACGAGAATACCTTTCCGCGACTGAAAGAGGGTGAAACCGTTGATCAATCGCTGGTCGAGTGAGCAGCAAAAGGAGCGCGTCCGCCAGCGGGTTCGTGCCCAAATTGATCCGAATAGCTACGAATACTATCCGGAAACCGTATCAACGGATCACTATAACAATGACATCTACCAGCGTGTGGCAGTCTATGCGCGTGTTTCAACAGATGATGTCAGGCAGACTACATCTTTCGAGCTACAAAAAAAGTACTATGAAGAATTTGTTTCCAAACATCCCAAGTGGGAACTGATTCACATCTATGCGGACGAAGGTATCAGCGGAACTTCTACGGCGCATCGGGATGCCTTCAACCAGATGATTGCTGACGCAAAGGCTGGTAAGATTGACTTAATCATCACGAAAAACGTATCCCGCTTTGCCAGAAATGTCGGGGACTTTGTAACGACAGTCCGAATGCTCGCGGAGCACAATCCCCGGATCGGCGTCTTCTTTGAATCGGAGAACATCTTTTCTCTGAAAGAGGATTCTCAGATGGCATTGTCTTTCCAGGCAACAATGGCCGAGGAAGAATCAAGGAACAAAAGCCGAAGCATGGAGACATCACTGCGCATGCGGCTGGATCATGGTCTTCCGCTGACCCCCAAACTCTTGGGTTTTCAGCATGATGAAGATGGAAAACTCATTAAAGATCCTGATACTTACCGAATCCCCAAGCTGATGTTTTACATGTGCCTCTATGGATATTCCACCCAGCAGATAGCAGATAAGCTGATCCTTCTGGGCAAGAAATCCTACAAGGGAAATGTCAAGTGGACTTCCAACGGTGTTGTCAGTACCCTTCGCAATGAGCGTTACTGCGGTGATGTCTTTACCCGCAAAACATTCACGCCCAACGTCATCTCACATCGATCTGTCAAGAATCGTGGTGAACGTCCACGCAGCCGGTATTTTGACGAGCATGAAGCAATTGTTTCCCGGGATGATTTCATTGCTGTTCAGCGTATTCTCAATAATTCCAAGTATGGAAACAAATCGATCCTGCCGGAGCTCAGTGTCATTCCCGCAGGACTGCTCAAGGGATTTGTTATCATCAATCCCAGATGGAGCGGGTTTAAGGAACAGGATTATTTGCAGGCATCCGCCAGCGCATATCCAGAACAAATAATGGATCAGAAGGCTGCAACAATTGAAGTGGATGAAGGGGACTTTGATCTGCGTGGTTTTGAAATTGCGCATCTTGATTTCTTTGATGTCAAGAAAACACCGACCATGACGCTGGAAGACGGATGCATTAAGTTCAGTGTGGAATGCCTGCGCAGGATCAATAATGGCAATTATGTTGAACTGCTTGTACACCCAACAGAGCGTAAAATCGCTGTGCGCCAGGCGATGAAAGAGAATCGGAACGCTGTCGTATGGGCAAAGGAAGAATGCGGACAAAAAGTGCCTCGTGGAATTGCCTGTGCTGCCTTTATTGATACGCTGTTTTCACTGTTCGGATGGAAACAAGAATACCGGTATCGTCTGTTTGGTTCGCTCTACCGTAATGGAAATGAGAATGCCTATGTTTTCAGCGCCAGAGATGCGGGGATCTTCATCAAAGAGCAAGACCTCGAAACAGCGACCCTCACCAGTTCTCATGGCACGAGCATGAATCGTGCTGGAAAACGGATTGGCGCTTTACCGGCTGAATTGTCACAGTCCTTTGGAAAAGACTTTTATCTGGAGAAGTCATTGGCGGATCTTACGCATCTTACAAAAGAAGAGTGGCAGATTCGTTTGGAAGGCCAACTTTGTAGTACGGGCAAAACACTTCACGTAACGCCATATGAAGAATTGAAAGCCTTTATTCAGGAAGAACTTGGCGATTATTTCTGGGAGGATGAAACGCAATGACTATGATGTACGATGATGATGAACGAGAAAACAAAAATGGTCAGGTGAAACTGCCTCAGGAAGATCAGAATCTTCCGCAAGCTGGTGATCCACTGGAAGATGACACTGCTGATGAGCAGGAGGAGGTTGATCTTCGTGGTTTCCAGGTTGTTCGCAGAGAGTTTTTCGCCCATGTGCGTGAGCCGTCCATCATCTTTAACGACGGCAAGGTGGGTGTGAATACAGCATGCGTCAGAAAGCTTCCTGAAGTTGAATATGTGCAAATCCTCATTCACAGAGAGAAGAAACTGCTGGCAATCAAACCATGCGATGAACTGGATCTGTACTCCTTTCAATGGGGAAGCACAAAAAACGGGAAACGATTTCCCAGGCAGGTTACTGGCCGTCTCTTCTATATGAAGGTCTGCGATCTGATGGGCTGGATTCCGCAGTACCGCTATAAAATTCTCGGGAAGCTCTGCCGTGCAAACGGCGACTATATCTTTGTCTTCGATCTGCAATCAACCGAAACATACGAACGCTCAATGACTGCTGAAGGAAAGAAAAAGAACAGCAGAATCCCCGTTTTTCCCGCTTCCTGGAAGGATCAGTTCGGCATCCCGTTTGAAGAGCATCAGAAAGCGCTTCAGGTGAATATGTTTGATGGCTATGCTCTCTTCTCTTTATCCGACAAAGAAAACAGCGCAGATAAGAATTCCTCGTCCAGTGCAACGAATCTTAATGATGACGGAAATGGAGGAAACCCATATGAGCAGCAATGAGAGCCAGTGCATTCGCATGTCCATCGACCTGAAGAAATTCCGCTTTCGCGTTCATCGGGGAACGCTTCATGCTTTGGGTGACCCTGCTCGGGTTCAGCTTATGTTCGATCCGGGAAAGAAAGCACTCATGCTGATTGCTCCTTCTGATAAGGCAGTTTTCGGTCAGGAGGAAAAGGTGGTTTTTGATAAACATGGACATGACGGTTGTTTTGAACTATACAGTATGTCCTTGATTCAAAAAATCCAGGGTATTTTCCCTGATCTTGAGGATCAAACCACTTATGGACTAAATGGGAAACTGATTCCATCATTACATGCTGTTTATTTTCCACTGAGTTCATTAAGCAGAATTGAAAGTAATGAGGCGAAATCGAATGGCACTGAGAATCATGATCGACAAAGAATTCAAGAGCCTGATACAGCCTCTGAGGGTTGAAGAGTACAAGAATCTTGAGGAAAGTCTGATCAATGAAGGCTGTCGAGATCCAATCATTTTATGGAATGATGTCATTGTTGACGGGCATAACCGTTATGAGATCTGCACAAGACTGAATATCCCGTTCAATACAATACATAAAGGGTTCTCGTCACGCGCGGAAGCAATTTCCTGGATTTGTCTGAACCAGTTAAGTCGGAGAAATATTACTGAAGAAGCTTTTCGTTATCTTATTGGAAAACGTTATGATGCAGAGAAGCAAATGGCACAATATAGAAATGCAGTTGGTAAGAATCAATATAGTGCACAGAGCGAAGGGGCTGCTTCTTCTCACATTGATGATTCCTCAGTTACACCCAATGAGCGTCGAACCTCGGCACAGCTTGGCAGGCTCTATAACTTGAACAGGTCAACAGTTGAGAGCTATGGAAAACTTAGCAGATCGCTGGATGAGTTAGAAAGAAAAGCGCCTGGAATCTTGCCTGTTATCCTATCTGGCACCTGTAAAATATCCAAAGAGAATATAAATACGCTCGCTAAAATGCCCACGCAGGATGTTCATGCGATCGCCGAACACTTGCAGTCCAAAGTTGCCAGCAAAAAACCTCTTTCTCGTAAAGCGTCCGATCGGGCCATTCAGGAAATTAGCGCTTCTGAAAGAAAAGAAGCCCCCCCAGCATTGGTCACTGGAGTAAAAAACATGCCTACATATGACCCTGATGCAATTATCAATGAGGTACTCTTGACTGTTCCTTCATGGAAAAAAGAACTCGACAAGCTAATCGAAAAAGGTGACCTGATAGGATCATCATTTGACGCTCGCCGAAAACTTTTCAAGGTCTTATGTGATTTACAGTCTTCCATTTCCAAATTACAAATTAAGCTAAAGAGGTAAGAACATGGAAAATGAATTATCTGATAAGCAAAAGGCTTGTATTCCAAATGCGAACTTCAAACTCATTCCCATTAAAGATCTTGTGTCAAACCAGGAATACCAGCGTCCACTATCTGAAAGTCATATTCTCAAAGCAATAGAAGAATTTGATGTTTACCAAATTAACCCGGTAAAAGTCAGTCGCAGAAATGGGTTTAACTATGTCTTTGATGGACAGCATACAATCGAGATTGTCGCAAGTAAATCAGGGTCTCGCGAAACACCCGTCTGGTGTATGGTTTTTGAGGAACTACAGTATCAGGAAGAAGCTCACATTTTTGCAGAACAGCAAAAAAATGTGAAGACACTCGCACCATACGAGGTATTTAATGCTCACCTGGAAGCTGGGGATGAAAAACAACTAATGATTGTGGAGCTTGTTCGTTCATACGGACTTGAAGTGTCCGGTGATAAGAAACCCGGCCAAATCTGCGCAGTAAGTGCTTTGGAAAATATCTATGATAAATATGGCTATCATGTTCTGGACAAAACAATCTGTCTACTGCTTGCGACTTGGGAAGGTGAAAACAATTCCCTTTGCGCTAATATGCTTAAGGGGACAGCCAGAATAGTTTCCACATTTGGAGATACACTACGAGAGGATGTATTTAAAGAGCATGTGGGCAGGGTTTCAGTCAAAACGATCATCCGCAATGCAAAAGAAAGACGCCCAGGGGCTCTTGGATTCGCAGAAGCTTTGCTGATCGCCTATAATGCCAAGAATAAGTATCGATTGTCAATGCGCAAGCTTTACGGGAAAAGTGATGCTGATGATCTGGAAGACCCAGCTGATGAGGAAGAGTACGAGGATTTGAGATAAAAAGAGGTTTCGCATGAAAAACATGCTAAACCTCCCAAGGACAGAGTAGGAGAACAGTATGTCCAGATATTCTGATGAAATCCGGGAAAGAGCCATAAAAATGATGAAAGAAATCGGTGTCATAGAAACCAGCAAGGAAATGAAAATTGCTGATCAGACCCTCTACCGTTGGAGAAAAGAGCTGGGGTTGACGGATAATGCAGCCACTCAAATGCCAGTGGAGCAGCCACCTGAAGAAATTGAGTCGCAGCAAGATACAGGGCATCCAGCAGATTCCGAATGCCGTCAGAATATGAAGATACCGGAAATAGAGGAAAAGCTGAAGCGGGAGCTTGAAGATATGCGGCATCTGAATCAAATCGTTGAAGAGACAATTGATTATCTCATTATTGAAAACCGTCAATTGCGAGAACGCTGCGAACGATATTTGAAAGCTCTATCTCTTCTGGCCCAATAATTTGCGATATAGAGAAGAACCTGTAACTATGCAGGAAGCTAGTACAGGCTCTTGTATTATGAATGATCTATCAGCCATAGGCGCGCTTATCAATGGACAACTGTATTCTGCGAGCAGCTTCTTCTTTCATTTCCTGGGTCACATGGCCATAGACATCCAAGGTGAAACCCACGGAGAAGTGCCCCAGCGCTTTTGATACAGTTTCAACATCTACACCAGCTCGAATTGCTTCCGTGGCGAATGTGTGTCTGAGGTCATGAAAGCGTCGTTCTGGCAGTTTCATGCTGATCATGATCTTCTTGAATTCATGTTCAATGGAAGCGTGAGGAAGAGGCTGTCCATATTCGTTGGTGAAAACAAGACTCAGCTCATTGTTCCACTCAGGCCCTGCCAACAGACGGTACTGATACTGTGTTCTCTGCTGACTGCGCAGAATATCTACTGCCGTTTGAGGAATAATGATCGATCGTACTTTCCTGGATTTGGGTGACGTCAATCTACGTGTCGAACCCTTTTCTCGCTTCATAGCCAGCTGCTTGCTGATGACTAATTCGCCTGTCTCAAGATTGACTCGATCCCATTGCAGACCAAGGATTTCGGACATACGCATTCCAGTGTAAAGAGCGATTAGATAGATCCGTTCAAACCGTGCGCCTTTGATTGCCTTTGTAAACTGAATAATCTGTGAAGTATTCAGAGGACAGATACCTTGATTGTTCACATCCTCATCATCCCTGGGTATTGTGCATCCGGTCGCAGGGTTTTCTTTCAAATATCGAATCTTTACAGCCCGCTGTAAGGCAGCAGAGAGACAGCCGTGAATATTCTTTCTCGTTTTGTAGCTTATGGTTTTTGATTTCTTTTTCCCTTGGTATTCGAGCCGATTTATGAACCGCTGAATCATATGCGGCTGAAGATTACAAAGACTGATTTCTCCAAGAACCGGGTTAATGTGATTCTTAATATAACCTCTATATTGAATCCTGGTGCTGTCCTTGATGTCGCAGCAGTATTCATCCACCCAAATCTGGAGCCATTCAGAAAGAGACATTTTCTGTGGTTCAACATATTCACCCTTGTCTACGGAAGTAGTATAATCGCGTAATGCAGCAGAAGCTTCCGCACGGGTCTTGTAGTATCCGCCAGACTTCCTCTTTCCATCTACGGTAAAGACGATCTGGAACTCCTTGGCACGCCCCTTGTGCTGGATAATAGTTCCAGAGCCATTCTCCGATCTTCTACGCGCCATTCTATCACCTCCTGACAGCGTATCTATTTAGAGGACATTCAAATTGTATTGGAGGAAACAGTCTTTTGCAACGCTGTCGCCGAGCTAAAGGGGCCTTGACGACAGGCTTGACGAAACGAAGAAGAACTATTCATAATAAAAGGTTAGCCATAAAACGATCTACCTGTTCAATGCGCCCGATAGCTTAAAAGATAAGAACGACATGTACGTTTCTGCAAACGCTCATAATGTGTGACCTTCTCTAGATTTACTTTTGTCTCAGATTGACATTCCGAAACACAGGAGCTTGCCAGCAGAATACGCATTTCTCTACTGTCGTCTTTCCTGATTCCATATTTGAATTCACAAATCGGACAAACCTGGAGCCCTTCGGGCACAATTGCTCCACATATTACGCAATAATCTTCCATTTTAGCCTCACTTTCGCCTTCGTGAATAAGTCAGCAGATAGCCAGAAACGGTTTCATTGATTGATCCAATCAACTAGCATCTGGTGAGAGATCAGAATCTTCTTCCCAATGCGCTTACATGGTATCTCGCCGCTGCGAAGAAGCTCAAACATTTTTGGCTTACTGATCCCAATTAGATCGGCGGCTTCCTGAACCGAAAGAGTGAGTTTCTCACCAGAGAAAGACTGGCTGCTATCAGGACTTGTTTCTTCATCTTCATCAGCAATTAACGCAGCAACAGCTTCCTGTACAGCTCCTTGGATAATCATACGAATGTCTGCCTCGGTGTAAAAACCTCTCTCCGACAGCATATGAGATGATTCAGGAGACAAAGGTCTTTTCTGTATCCGCATTTTTGTTTCCCTCCTTGCCTTTTATCTCTGATTCACCTTCTGCGAGTATACGATCAATCTGCTCTGTTCCTAATGTCTGAAGATTCAGCACCCATTTTCTTGAGATACCCATTTCTTTTGCAATGACGTTCCAGGGTTTTAAGCCCAGGTAATGCTTGCTGAGCACTAAACGCGCTTTTACATTATCGATCTGATTGATTATTTTCACGATCTTCTGTTTTACAACAGTTAATCTAACAATGTCTTCCTTCAATTCATTCTCGAACTGCATTTGTTGGGCGATAACAGTTTGCATATAAGAAGGATCAGCTGTCATTGTGACTTTTTCTTGATCTAGCGGAACAGATAAGCTCATGATCGAATCCTGTATTGCGGAAATCTGCTCTTGTTTGACCATGATTTCGTAGTGGATATCAAGCGCCTGATTCAGCATTGTTTTTGCGTCCATTTTAATCCCTTCTTTTCTTGATGAATGAATACTAAACTAAATCCAGCCTTTGTTTCTATCATCAATAATCCGATGAATATCATGTCGCAGTGACAGACCTTCTTCTTCCAGTGTTCTGCTGATAAAGTCATAGATGTCTTCGGTGAACCATTCATTAAAGGTTTCATCGGTGAGCATGAATTCAATCATCTCCCACACCTCTTCAATGGCATCTTCGTATTTGATGTCAGAATCATCATCATAGCATGGGAAATCTGCGATATACTGAACACGTTCTTTGAAATTCTCAATAATAGAGTAGACTTCGTCGTAACCGGAGTATGCGTTCTGATGCTTGAAATTGCCTTCCATGTCTGATATCCTCCTCAATTCTCTACGAACCTTGCTGATGTATCAGACACTTTCCGCTGGTATCTGATATTGAAATGAGACATCTGAGGAAATCGGAATCGTGCATGCGTCCATGTACGTGACCTCTGATGCAGGAAGCAGCTCGTCTGCTTCGTGATCACAGGATAAACCTTTTTTCTTGTGCTGTCAGTGTCTGGCTCAGGCACCATGTTTTTTCCGTTTGTAACAATTGGAAAGCCTTGAAATATATGGCTTTGCGGGAATGGCTCGATAGAATGCATCATCACCTGCAATCCTGGCGAACGCCCAAATGGCCTTGAAAGCCCTTGCATGGTGCCTGAGTCAGGCACCTATTACGAAGATTAAATGTTTGTTACATGCTGCTATGCCTCACTACTTGACATTTATCAAGTACTTTGCTAATATAGAGATTGTGGGAGGTGAATTGCATTGAATCAAATCATTCATGAATTACAGGACATGACGCATCTAAGCTGGGCAAAGACGCGAAACTCTTCCGGAACGGCGGGATCATTTCTGAAAGCGTATGAAGATGGAGCCACTGGGAAGACTTATTACAAGCTGTCAAATTATGATGCCTGGAAAGGGATCGTCGGCCATGAATGTGTCAATGAAATCATTGTGGATCGCTTGTTGACGTTCCTGGGCATCAGCCACCTGCCCTATCAGCTGATCCATGCGAAGATCCTGATCGATCAGAAAGAATATGAAACCTGGCTTTGCGCCTCCAAGGATTTCAAGCAGCGCGGAGAAAGCAAAATTGCATTGGACGCATATTATCAGGCGGAGAGCCTGCCGAATGAATCTCCCATGGATTTCTGTATCCGCTGCGGGTGGGAAAGCACAGTCTATGAGATGCTGGTCGTTGATTATTTGATCCTTAATCGTGACAGGCATGGCGCAAACATGGAAGTTCTTCGGAACCAACGGAAGAAAACAATCCGCTTAGCTCCTTTGTTTGATCATGGACTGTCACTGCTCAGCCGGTGTGAAAGCACCGAAGCCATGCTCAGAGAAGACGTAATGGCGGATAAGCCGGTCCAATGCTTTGTCGGTTCACAGTCATCCTGGGAGAATCTCCGGTTGATACCACGGGATCGGCGTCCTCATTTGCATCCTTTGACAGAAAATGACCGCGCAGCGCTCCTGGATGGTTTGTCAGAGGCGCTTGATCAGCAGTGGCTGGACAGGATTTGGGAAATGATATGGAAGAGGTGGCAAGCGTATGAGGATCTTTGCGATCAAGGATGATACGCTTTCTCGGGAGATCGTATTAGGGTATCTGATCTATTACGAAAATGCGAAAGCATTCTACATTGAGCTGCCGGATGACGCCGACCCTTGGGAAACGCCGCTATTACTGTCCTCGTTTGTAAAACGCGGTGAGCGCTCCGTCAGCAGCTATTGGAGTCGTTTATGGGTACAGCAGCGCATTATTCCCCGGGACAGACAGAATATTGGTCAGGTTTTGAAGGAAAATGGGCTCACAGAATATGACGAGTTTCAAATGCTGATGCTGACTATGGGACGATGTGCGCAGGATGAATGCTATCTTGAAGAGATAAGCACCGCTGAACTTCCCCCCTTGCTGCTGGAGCGCTGGAAGACCAAGGTCGAGGATGTTGTTCCGCTAAAAAACTTTCGCTTGCTGGTTTTTTTCCGCAATGGGGAAGTAAAGATATGTGACACTGCAAAGCATGCAGCAGATCACGTGGAATGTCAGCCCTATGTCGCCCAGGAAAAGCGTTTCCATGCGGTGGAAGTTCAACCCGATGGATATGGCGTGATGTGGAGTGATCGGGCAATGATTTCCGACCGTGAACTATACGAAAAAAGCGAAAACATTCCGCTTTCGCTGGAAGATTTCATTGGTTTTGTGCAGCACAGAATTGTGAATGCGAACGAAGCATGTCAGCTTCTGGGATGCAGCCGTCAAAACATAGATGATCTCATGAAACGGGATAAGCTGCATCCCATTCGTAAGGATGCGAAATACAAGCTGTTCCTTAAAAGTGAAATCATGCAGCGCAGAAAGCAATAATAGCTGAAGTTAGCGCCGGAAACGGCCATCCTTTTCGGCGCTAACTCGTTTTATTTTCGACTTAGCGCCAAATTCGATATATATTGTGTAAGCATGAAGTATGGCATACCATTAGTAGTAGTGAAGAAGGAAATGAATGATTACCCTGTTGTCTGTGCAGCCGTTGCCATCCAATCAGTTTTCGGCATCAAAATTCAGCTTAAGTGGTGGATAGCCGTTTTCGTTCAAAAACTGTTGAACATCCTTTATTGTGTCCATATAAAAGCAATCCAGAATCGTGCCGTAATACCCATATGCCCCGTAACGCTTTACGACTAGCCCGGCTTTATCCAGCAGAATATCTGACAGCCAGGGCGGGAGGTTCAATCCAATGCAAATAGCAATCACCTGATCCAGCTCGTATGCCTTCCGATCCTCAGTCCGCAGCCGCAATATTTGTCTTCGGGAAAGAGGAATTCTTTTTTCAAGTTCATCAACTGTCATTCGCCCTTTCATGATATATGCCAGTGCACCATGAAAGGACATTGGCATTTCTTCCATGAGTTGGTTCTTGGCGCGTTCAGCCTCCTTGATTGTCATGCTTCCATTCAGATCAAGAAATCTAAATGTATTCTTCAAAGCTTCCTCACTATTCATCTGCCCAAAGGTGTACTGATAGCTGTGATCTCCGGAGTATACCTTGGTAAAACGCAGACTTACACGGTCAATATGTGCGTTAGCCCATGCAGAGAGACGTGCGCCTTCATAGGTGTGCATAATATTTGCAGAGTCACAATGAACCACATGCCCATCTACATAAGCAAAATGACCAGACTGCATAATTTGCTGGAAAGATTTATCGGAATTGTACAGCTTTACTATGGTTTTTCGGTCAATGACATAAGTCTCATTTCCACTTGTGTTTTCCAGTTCAGAAAAAGCAAATGGCGTAATATAGCGTCCATCAACGTAATTCAAGGAGCCTCTGGCTGCTGAATATCCCAATTGGATCATGCGAGCACGAATACGCGCTTTTGAAAGCGTGTACTCGCTGGAGATGTTGCGTGCAATCACTTCATAGCGACGTCCATCATGATCGAAGTTCCCGTTTTTTCGTTTATTTGCAAAAGCGTCTTTATACATGGCCGCAATCGTTTCCCGCATAAATGTGACCGGCATCATCAAGCCATAACTACCATATCGGGCCTGAAGCTCCATGAACTCGATAGGATTGGATATATCCCGGTTCTTAAGCAGCGTTTTTTTCGTCATTCTCAACTGGTTTATATCATTGTTGTGCATGTCCTGAAGACGATAAAACATGTAATGCCAGTCAAAATGTATGCACTCATGGTAGATATCCAGATCAAAATCAAAAGTGCTGTCGGCATGACTGTTCAGAACAATCGTCATTGCCGGAACCGTCACCTCACACGGCGGTGGATCTGCCCGTTCACCTGGCAATCTATCCGGTTGGGTCATCACTTTGCTTTCGCGAAAAAAGATGATTCCCTTAATGTGGCTTTGCTTATACAAGCGTATATTCGTAATAGCCAACCCCATCTTGGACGCCAGATCACGGGGCTTACGCAGCTTTCCATCTTTTGCTGCTTCGGGAAGATACTCCTCCCACATTGCTTCTGAATACTTATCTATTTCATCTCTCCGGAGAACCGGCACCAGGTATTTATCTAGCTTCCAGCTTTCTTCGTGTTCTGGTTTATCAGAAAGCTTTCCGATAGCATCGAAGGAACAATCTTCTTCATCCTCAGCAAAACTAAACCACAATTCAACATAGAACCAGTAAAAGTCCGTGTCTGTTCCCGCATCGGTTTGTATTTTGAGTTCCAGTCTCAGATCAATGTCCACCCAAAGATCGCAATGATTGATTCTCCAATAGTTGAATCGTTGGAAGCAGCATTCACCTGGTAGAATGCGTTCCGATCTGACTGGCACGCCTACCAATTGCTCAATCTGCCCATTTGCTAACCTCTGGTTCAACTCTTGTAGTATGTACGACTTATAATGCTTGATGAGATAATCATCCATGTTCTGAACCTTCGGAACAAAGACAGTCTTTGATTTCGCAGATGACTTAAGTAACCTGGCCTCGGCTATTTCCTGGTCAAGAACGATTTCATCCTGATCAATTTCCATTGGATTTTCGTGATTCATCATTGATCCCCTCCCTGTTAGTCAAAACAAGTTATTGATACATCGGGTTTGGCATTGGAACCGTCTCGCATTTATCGTTTGCCATAGCAAGATCCCGCATCAAACAAGCGTTGAATACAGCCTGCGTTCCATATCGGTTGCGAATTTCGTCAATTGCATCGTCCAAAGCTTTCTGTTTTAGCCTTGGTACATAGTCATTGAACAGATCAAGCTGTACCGGGGCGGATGCACTGTCTGGGTTGATCCCTCGAATTGTTAATGCGCGAATCGGTTTCTCCCAATGGTACTGCATTTTGAAAAGCTCATATCCGGCGCATGCTATTTCATATGGGCTTTGTGAAGGATAAGCCAACGGCATTTGCCACTGTCGCCAGCCTAATTCATTATCACGCACCGTCACCTGAACTGCCTTTGCTTGGATTTCATGTACTCTCAATCGGTGCCCTACATCCTGTGCCAGCGCCAGGAGTACCAGCCAGACTTCATAGTTTGTGTCTAAGTCACGAACACAGGTCACTCCATGACCGACGCTTTTGACCGGAACGACATAATTGGATGGCATAACGCGCGCGCCATCTGTGCCGTTTGCAAAGTTATAGAGCATGAGACCATTTTTTCCCAGTTTCTGATGAATCAGGTACGGATCAGAATTTGCCAGGTCTCCAATGGTGCGACATCCGAGAAGCGCCAGTTTCTTTGTTGTTGCTGGCCCAACATAGAGTAACTCTGAAACCGGCAATGGCCAGACTTTTTCTTTGTAACTGTCTTTTGATATAACTGTCACCGCATTAGGTTTTTTCATATCACTGCCAAGCTTTGCAAAGATCTTGGAAAAAGAGACGCCTATCGAAACGGTCAGGCCAATTTCATTTTCTACAGCATGCCGAATCTCTTCTGCGGTTTTGTATCCTATGCCATCCACGTCATGCGTAAATGGAAGCTCAATCCAATTTTCATCCATTCCAAAGGGTTCAATAGTTTCTGAATAGCGCTTGTAAATCCTTCTGACAATTCTGGAATACTTCAGGTAGAGATCATAGTGGGGAGAGACCATAATAAGCCCCGGACACGCCTGTTTCGCCTGCCAGTTTGCCATGCCGGTTTTTACACCGTGGCGTTTTGCCGGGTAGTTTGCTGTGAGAACAATACCGTGCCGATTTTCCACAGAGCCGCAAACAGCCACCATCTTGCCTCGAAGCGATGGATCTTCGTTCATCTCTACAGAAGCATAAAAACAATTCAGGTCACTATGCAGAATAATGCTCATCATGATTTCCTCCTTCCTTAAGTAGTTGAAATCCCCATAGGGAATTCTGAAGCGCAGTAAGAATAGCATAAAATATTTAACCATTCAAGAGGCGTTTTTGAACGGATGTTCAAAGAAAAAAGATTTAATATTTGCGAAACGCCATCGTTTTGTTTGTTTCGTTGGGTTAAAATTTTTATGCTCCAAGTATTTACATATAACAATTCGTGTGTTATGATAGAGTCGCTGAACGATCAAGGAGGGAATCTTATGGCTAAGACGACCGAAAAAGGAAACGTAACCACTTTGTCAGGTGCGAAAGAGGCCAGAACTTTAGCTTTCAATAAAGAGCATTACGGAGAAGTGATTCGTAATAATCGAATGAAAGCCGGATTATCTCAGCCTCAACTGGCAGCACTTCTTGGCGTCCAGAAGAATTATATAACTCATTGGGAAGCGGGTAGAGCCCGTCCTGATTTAAATATCATTCCTGCCCTATGCGAGGCGCTTCATCTCAGTATTCCCGCCTTTTTTGGGGCTCCAGGTTCTCAAGAAGACCTGAGCTTGGATGAATCTCATCTTGTGAAGGGCTATCGGAAGATCAATGCCAGAGACCGTCTGCTCATCAGTAATACGCTGGATAAGATGATTGAACTTTCTGAAGCTGAGCTGTGGGAGCGCTGTCGGATTTCGTTTATTCCAATCATGCACAATTATCAGCAGGCTGCTGCTGGCAGCGGTGTCATGCTGGATGAAGCAACTGAGCAGTATCAAACATTCATCAAAAGGAGTGCTTTGGCTGAACGAGCTGATGAAATCGTTACTGTCAATGGTTCTTCTATGGAGCCTATGTTCTATCATGAGCAGGATGTTTTTGTCGAACACACAAACGAGCTTTCTGTTGGCGAGATCGGCCTGTTTGTTGTGAATGGTGATGGCTTTATCAAAGAGTGGGCTAAAGACCATCTGCACTCAATAAATCCTGAGTATCCAGATATTCAACTGCATGATGCGGATGACATTCGGTGCATTGGGCGGGTTCTTGGCGTTGTAGATAAACAGGATTATCCCTCCTCTGAAGAGACCGTCATCCTGCAGGAACTACTCCGAGAAAAGCAATTTCCTGACGCTGAGTAAGCAAAAACCATTCTGTTCGGATGGCTTATTTCTTGCACCTTTTTTGTGAGGAGGTAATCCCATGAAGGAACAGCCCAGGTATGTAAAGGAATATGTGGAAGTACTTGTTGAGTTTGCTCCGGATGGAACGATGCTGCCGCGTATTCTTGTCTGGGAAGACGGTCGCCGATATGAAATTGACAAGATCAAAGCTATTCAGCCTGCGCCAGCTCTTAAAGCAGGTGGGCAAGGCGACCGATATACCATTTTGATCGAAGGGCAGGAGCGTTTTCTGTTTTTCGAGCATAACGCAGATTACGGCAATGAACGAGTAGGAAAATGGTTTGTGGAAAGGAGAGTATCCTAATGTGCAAACGAATTCACACCAGGGATAGGGTTTTAATGTATATCAATCAATATACCGCAGATCATGGATTTGCTCCTTCGCTTCGAGAGATAGCATCTGGAGTCGGATTGTCTTCCCCCGGCTCTGTTCACCATCATATTGCATTACTCAAAGAAGAAGGGCTTTTGAAGGATTATGCTCCACGCAAATCCAGAGCACTCAGTATGTCCATGAGCATAAGAAAGAGCGATGATGCAGAAAAACACATTTGTCTAAAAACTGACAATGGAGAAACCATTATCTTAAACGTTATGACTAATCAGGAAAAGATTCAGTTTGAAGGTACTTATTATATCCGGGGCGAGCATTCTGCTATTAGGCAGATCATTGCTTGCAGCGAGCTGGACGAAGAAACGTATTATGCCAGTATCATATAAATTTTTTTCATCAAGGGATATAAAAGGACAATAGTTCCCATCGAAGGGATACGAGTGGGTCTTGAGTTCCCATGCGATCTATGATAAAGTGTAGTCAGTGAGTTTGGGTCAAAGCCAAGCTCACTTTTCTGTTATGTACCCCGCGGTGAACATCGCGGGGTTATTTTATTGGTTCAGAAGGGAGTTGGTACAGAATGAGAGTCCATTTCTGCAAGAAGCCACTACACAGCAAAGACTGCTGTTTCAGAATCCGGGGAGGGGCCGCCAAATCAGGCGGTCTCTTTTTCTACCGTTATCCAATTTCTGCTCAATCCAAGGACAGAGAGTTGTCCTGACATGAAAGGAGTGTTCTCATGGCAGTCATGCGTGTTGAGAAAAACTGCAACTATACCGTGATGGCAAATTACCATCTGAGGGACAAGCGTCTTAGCCTGAAAGCCAAGGGGCTACTCTCCGTGATGATCTCACTTCCTGCAGAATGGGATTATACACTGGCCGGTTTGGCATACATCAGCAAAGAGGGAGTCAGCGCGATCCGGGCAGCGATTCAGGAGCTGGAAGAGAACGGGTATGTTACCCGTGCCCGTCTGCGTAACGAGGCTGGCCAGCTTGGAGATACGGAATATACAATCTTTGAATTACCACAGAATGACGGGCAGAATGCTGACCAAGTATCTTCCAGACAAGCGCCAGTGTCGGCAGCAGAAGACAAATCTGATGCTTTTGCGCCTGTGTGCGATTATCCAATATTGGAAAATCCTATATTGGAAAATCCTACGTTGGGTTTTCCTACGTTGGAAAATTCTACGTTAGAAAATCGCATGCAATTAAATAAAGATATATCAAATACGCATCCCCAAAAGAAAGAAATAAAAACCACTGATGCATCAAATCCTAATCAATCAATTATCCATCCATCTATCCCGGAGGCGTCAGAACCTGTTGCATCTGACACAACGGCGCAGACCGTCCGGATGAACACAGGGCTTATCACGGATGACCCGATGCCTGAGGAACCTGCCGCAATTCCCCTGCGACGGCAAACAGATTCGCTGACAGAGCAGCAGAAATTCCTGAGCGAGCCGACCTCTTTTTCCGGTATGCGTCGGCGGCTTTCGTTTGATGGCCTGGTAAAGAAGATCAAGGAACAGATTGATTACTGGGATCTGATTGAAAATGAAAACAGAAATGAAATCGACAATATCGTTTCGATCATGGTCGAAGTTATGTCCACTAAGTGTGAATATTTCACCATTTGCGGCAAGAAGTATCCGGCAGACCTGGTTCATCAACGTTACAGCCAGATCACCTATCAGACCATTGAATATGTCCTGGAATGCATACACAAATGCGGTAGTGACATTCGGAATATCAAGCAATACCTGGTTGCTACCCTGTTTAATGCCCCAGCGACTTGTGACAGCTACTACGGCGCAGCAGTTCGTCGGGACTTTGAATACTTACGGAAATAATCGGAGGAAGACATGAGATACAGGAACAGCGAAGGGTACGCAGATCCAACAGCAGGGGCAGCCTTGGCTCATATCAGCAATGAGGAAAGACGGAAAAAAAAGAAAAACAAGCAGCGTCGTTATCACTCTGTCCCCTATAATAAAGAGATTGAGAAAAAACTGCGAAAAGAACGGCGAATCAATGATGCAAGGCAGCAGCATTCTCATGAGAGAACAACCTACTGGGTCCAGATGTGGCCAAAAGATAAAGCTGGTACGATTTATATTGAAAGAGAAATGGAGAATAGATAATGATATCGATTCGTGCATCCTCCATCGTTCCGCAGGATCATTTTGATCCATATCAGGAACTTGCTACGGCTATCATTGTGCAGGCCGCCAACGACTATCGAAGTCTGGCAAAGAAAATTAGGGGACGTGGGAGCGCAATTGAGAAGCGGCGTTTACAGGATGAAATGAAAGGGATTAGTCAATTCTTTCTGAGTGACTGGTATTGTCAGCTGGCTGATAGCAATAATGGGGCAATCATATTGGAGATGCTTGATAAAGAGGTGTTTGAAGATGATTGATGCGCAGGAATACCTCACGTCAATTCAACAGGCTGGGCAACGGATAGAACTGAAGATTCAGCAGGTAAAAAGCTTAAGAGAACGGCTTCAAAGCATTTCTGCCCCACTGGATAAGGAGCAGGTCTCACATACAAGAAATGTTGCGGTTATGTCTGATACGATTGCAACGATCGTTGATATGGAAAAAGAAATCGATCAGCAAGCCAACGAACTTCTGAATACAAAACGCGAGGCTTTACGATTGCTGGATAAAACCAAGGCCGGCAGTGCATCAATACTGATTAAACGCTTCTTTGAAAACAAATCGGTACAGGAACTGGGAAACATATTAGGCTTAACAAGGAGGCAGGCACAGCGGAAGCTAACTGATGCAATTCTTGAGTTTCAACATGTTCTGGATGAGGAAGATAAACATATTGATCAGAAAGCCGTATAACTTGCAGGCTTTCTAAACCGAAAGAATAACTATAGCGGTATGCAACTTGGAGGTGCTTATGAGCTCATATACAGAGAATTTGATTAACCAGATCATTGAAGCGTCTGACGGCAAAGATTGGGATTCTGCTGTCTCCGAATGGGTAATTGAAGACTGCATAGAGGATGAGGATCATTCGTCCTGCTGCATTTGCGGCAAAGAAGAATTACGCTTTCTCTATACAATACGTAATCAATATAATGGAAAAAAACTCTTTCCTATTGGCAGTCGCTGCATAAGAAAATTTGGACGGGGAGATATGGATGAAGTTACCTCTCTCTATGAGTTACTCTTTAAGCTGCTTCATGCCTTGCGTGATCGGAAGCGAATTGAGCTTACGAGAGACTATTTTTCCCGCAGACTGCTGCGCCATTTATATGATCAGGATGCTTTCAAACCAACGGAGTATAATGATAACGATGGATACAATGATTATGAGTTTATGCTGAATATGTTCAATCGCCGTTCACCCATGACTGAGAAGCAAAGAAGAAAAGTCAACGCTATTATCTATTTTTCCATAAAGCCACACCTTGAAAATGTCCTGGCTAACAAAACGAAAAAAGTCCAGGAATGTCCCCAAAAGTCCTGAAATGTCCAGGAATGTCCCGAAATGTCATATTCACGTCCAAGCATTGACTTGTTATAATGTATCATGTAAAAGAAGGTTCAGAGAGCACCGGCTGCGGCTGGTGCTTTTCTTTTTCCTTCTGAATATGGATGACCTATCCAAGCATACATGCTGTAATCGCGCCATAAGAAAGGGGGATTGATAATGGGCGTAGCAAGCATCATCGGTATCGTCAATCAGAAAGGCGGTACTGGGAAAACCACGAGCTGTGTCAATCTCGGTGTTGACCTGGCTCACCAAGGGAAAAGAGTACTCCTTGTTGACTGTGACCCGCAAGGCAGCCTGACCATCAGTATGGGATATCCGCAACCGGATGCTCTGCATACTACGCTGGCGGATCTGATGGGTAATGTGTTAAATGATGAGCCCGTCTATCCAGATGACGGTATCCTGCACCACGAGGAGGGTGTGGACTTGCTGCCAGCAAACATTTCCCTGGCTGGCATGGAGGTTTCGCTGGTCAACGCCATGAGCCGTGAAACAACCTTAAAACGAGTACTGGGGAACTATAGTAGGAATTACGATCATATTCTGCTGGATTGCAGCCCATCTCTGGGTATGCTGACGATCAACGCATTGGCAGCAGCAGATCGGATCATCATTCCTGTCCAGGCGCAGTATCTTTCCATCAAAGGTGTGGAACAGTTGCTGAACACCGTCGCCCGGGTGAAGCAGAACATCAATCATAAGCTCAAGATTGATGGCGTTTTGCTGACCATGGTAGACAACCGGACAAACAACAGCAAGGAGATCGCAGCCCTGCTCCGCAGCACTTACGGTGGCAAGATCAAAGTATTTGATGCGGAAATACCTCGTTCAGTCCGGGCAGCAGAGATTAGTCTGGAAGGCAAGAGCATCTTTGAGCATGACCCTGACGGCAAGGTATCGCAGTCGTATCACGCACTGACAAGGGAGGTGTTGAAGATTGAAGACCAGCGGGAAAAACATAAGTCTGACTTCATTCGATGACATCTTCTCCACCGAAGAAACACGAAGGGGCAGCCGTGAACAGATTCAGCGGCTTGCTTTGTCTGATCTCGTTCCTTTCAAAGACCATCCGTTCCGGGTTGTGGACGATGATCGGATGATGGAAACTGTGGAAAGCGTCAAAGACTACGGTGTATTGGTGCCTATCATTGTTCGCCCACTGGAAGACGGTCTCTATGAGATCGTGTCAGGGCATCGCAGAAAACGTGCCTGCGAGCTGGCCGGGATTGATGATATACCTGCCATTGTTCGAGACCTGGACGATGATGAGGCAACAATCATCATGGTGGACAGCAATCTTCAGCGAGAAAACATCCTGCCCAGTGAACGCGCAAAGGCTTATCAGATGAAGTTGGAAGCGATCAAACATCAAGGTGAACGACGCGATTTAACTTGTGGCCAACTTGGCCACAAGTTCGATCAGAAAAAGACACGGGAGATAATTGCCGACGAAGCTGGAGACAGTCCGCGCAATGTCCAGCGCTTCATTCGTCTGAATAATCTGGAACAACCACTCATGGATAAGGTAGATCAGGGTGAATTGGCTTTTACCCCGGCAGTCGAGCTTTCCTATTTGAAACCGCAGGAGCAGGAATGGGTACACAGTGCATTGGAAACCACCCAGCAGACACCTTCTTTATCCCAGGCACAGCGGATTAAGCAGGAGAGCAAAGAAGGCACACTGACCGAGAAAGGTGTTCTGGACATCATATCGGAAGAGAAAAAGCCTTTGTATAACTCTGTTACACTGAGCTATGACACGCTAAAAAAGTACTTCCCCAAATCCTACACAGCAAAGCAAATGGAAAAGGTCATCATCAGGCTCCTGGATAACTGGCTCAAAAAGCGTCAGCAAACCCAGGAACTGTAAGCGCACATCGTTCAGAAGTGCGCTTTTTGATTGGAGTGATGAAGTGATAAAGAAATCAAAAAAGCAAGACATTGAGCTGGCCGTCCTGCTGTTCCTTGTTGGTGTTCTTCTTTTCTTCTATCCGATGGTAAACCAAGTTCGGTCTTATCAGATAGACGATGAAGAATATGAGGAGATGGCTTTGCAATTCCAGCCGCAGGATGAAGATCCAATACCCGTATTGCCGATTAAGCGGCCAACGGTGACACCAACACCGGAACCGGTGATCCAGGTCACTCCTGATACTGCTGCGAACAGAGTGGACACAGTGGAAACAGAGGAACCTGCGGTTGATCTGTCCACAACAGAGCCATCCCAGATGAAGCTGCCCGGAACAGACATGCCTGCCGCAGTGGAAACCCCGGAAAGCAATCCTCCATCCACGCTCGCGCCTTCAGAAGCAATTACACCCAAAGCCGAGCAGGAAAGCACGTCGAAGCCATCTCCGGTGCCAACCGAGGCTGTGGCCAAAGAGGAACACTCGCCAGCGCCGACAAAAACGCCATCCAAACCAACCACTGCGCCAATGCAGACGGGGATTGATCTGGAGGCTTGTCTGTCTCAGAACAAGGATTTTGTTGCCTGGCTGACGATCCCGGGAACGAAGATCAATTACCCAGTCGTCCGCTCTGACAACACGGAGTATTATCTCCATCACCTGTTTTCAGGCAAAGAAAGCAAGCTGGGCTGCCTTTTCTCCCTGAAAAGCTCAGATTATAAGGCCCCCAGCAAAAACATAGCGATATACGGCCATCATATCAGCAATAGTGACGCGATGTTCAGCACCCTCATGGATTACAAGAGTTCCTCCTACTATGCCGCCCACAGCCAGATCCGTGTGGAAAGCCTATATGGTGTAAGGAATTATCGCATCTTTGCGGTGCTTAACATGAATGTCAGCGAATGGGACGCAGCTACCGCTTCATTCTCCAGCAATGATAGTTTCCTGCGTTTCGTCAGGCGTGCCATTCAGGAATCCATGTATGACACGGGTGTTCAGGTCTCTGCGGAGGACAGCATTCTGACACTGATCACCTGTGATCGCAGTTATGGCGGAGCCAGCGGGCGGCTCATAGTGATGGCTGTACAAGAATAATAGGAGGTTTGCAAATGCAAGCAAAATGCACATTCAAGCGCATCACAGCGCTCATTTTGTCTGTTCTCATGACGCTGCTCTGTTTCCCCATGAGTGCGTTGGCAGAAGAGCCGGTCATTCCGATGGAAGACATCACTGTCGAGGTCATCACAGATGACAACGAGGCTGATTCCTCTGTCCCGATGGACAGCACTGACCCAGCCGATGAAGAGGCACTGCTTACAGAAGCCGCAGAAAACCCGGATGAATCTGAAAGGAGCGCATCCATCCCCGAGATCACAATCGAGGACGAACAGTCTCTGGAACAAACTGATCTTGAAACAGCAAAGCCTGAAGACCCTGCGGCTGATAGCGATAGTCCAGTCGAATCAGAGGATACTCCTCCTGAAACGGATGTATCCGATGAGCCTGTGAATGATCGTCACCCTTTACAAGCGGCGATTGACACCTATGGACATATTTATGTGGCGACCGTTCGGAAGACTGTTGTTTTCAGCAGTCCTGTGCTGAAAGCGGATACTTTGGTATACACCACCACCGCCGATGTCTTCCTTCTGCTCGCTACAGCCTATACCAATCATGATACGGTCGTGGTTTGGTTTCTGGATGAAAGCGGCAATGTGGTACATGGCTTCGTCAGTGTGAAGGATCTGGATGAAAAATATCTGCTGGATGAAGACATTGCTGAAATCAATTATCTTCCCGTGAGAGAAGGCATGACGGCAATCGGTAGGATGGGTCTTTTCATTGTCAATGGGGACTATCCAGAGGCTGACACAGCGGAGGAACCCATTCCTGATCCCATCGAAGAAATCGTGGATGAACCCACTGTGGAACCGGATGACATCGAGTTGACCGAGTTTCCCATGGAGGATTCTATCGACGATGAAACAATGCCTGAAGAGCTCGAACAGGAACCGCAGACTGAAGAAACCAACCTCGAGACTTCTGATAATCTTCCGGAAGAAACTCCTGCCGTGGATCTGATTGTCCCCGAAGAGCTTCCCGAGGAGCATGCGGCTCTTGATCTGATCTTTCCTGAAGAGCTTCCTGAAGATCATGATCCGGACTGTGCACAGCCCGGAGACTATGTGGGCGTAACAACCAAAACCCACGTATTTACCGGGATTGATCTGAATGCAGCTGAGACTTATTACAGCGGACAATACAATGGCAACTTTGTCAAGGACGCTACGGTGCAAGTCCTGTCTGTTGAGATCGACGAAAATGACGAACCCTGGTATCAGGTGCGTTACCTTTACGGTGATGATTTCACTGATGGCCGCATGAAGTGGACGAATTACAGCACTGCATGGATTCTTGCAAATGAAACCACGGAAGCGGCTTCGGATTCCTGTACGGTAACGGACTATGCTTACACGCTGGAATACCTTCAGATGACAAGAACCAGCAGCAGGAAAGGGCTCAGGTCTACCACGCCCATGAACGGCTTCACATTGAAAAACATCAACGGTCAGGTTGGCGGCTTCTATGCCTGGCAATCCGGTCTGTACGGGAGCTCTGGCAGAGACAGTGATTATCCGCAGATCGCAAAATCCGCCGCCCACGGTGTGATCTACGCAACGCCGCATTATCTGGAAGGCTTCACGGTCTTTTGCCTGGAGCATAACCTCTCCGGTCCTGGTGAGGGCTCCGGTTCCAGTATGACTGCAAAGGGACCTTACGTTCTCGTGGACATGGACACTTTTGTCAATGACCCCAGTTATGGCGGGACATCCGGTGTTCGATTCAAAGACAGCACAATGCACGCCCTGGGCTGGGTGCTCCGTCACACCTATCCTTTTATGGCACTGGATCGCAATGATTCCAACAATGAGGTGTGGAGCCGAGTCGCCGGTCAGTTTGCTATGCGTGAAGTTATCAAGCAACTGGAAGGTGCTCAGTATGTACGCGATTATTGGGATATGGACAATTTCTATAGTTTCTCCGGCGGCGCGCCTGCCGTTTATCTGGAATATGCCCGATGGCTTGCCGCGAACGGCATTGCCCGTGCATCCATTACCGGCAGAATTACCGCCTCGAACCAAAGCGTCAGTATCTCCGGCAGCAACTACATTGGCACTGCCACGCTGACTACGGATGCCGATCTGATTCGCATCCCGAAATCTGTTGGAGCGCTGACCGGCAACAGCGGTGGTTCCGACAGCAGTTACTATTATGTCAAAAGCGGGGATACGATCCGGGTCACTTCCACCAGCAGCCGGTTTGCTGTCAGTATGGAGTCGCTTTCTTCGGATACGGAGGAAGCAAACTTCCTGGTTGGTGTTCCTTCTGTAGCAATCCAGAAGGTTCTCGTGCCAATCTACGGTGCCCCCAATATCCTGAAAAAAGGGAGCGTGTCTTTTGAACTGAGTTACGGTGCAATCTCTGTGACCAAGAAATCTTCGGATGGGATTCTGCTGAAAGGAACGGCGTTTGAGCTGCTGAACAGTGCCGGGACCGTTGTGGCAACCGCAACCACCAACAATAAAGGCATTGCGTCCTTTGCCAATCTTCAGCCTGGCTCCTACACAGTGCGAGAGAAGGCGCCCTCTCAGGGATACAAACTGGCAGCAACCAGCTCGCAGAACGTCTCTGTTGTCGCCGGTGTCACCGCAACAGCGACATTCACCAATGATCGCATTACCGGACGGGTTCGGATCATTAAAAAAGATTCCGTTACTGAAAAGCCCCTTGCCGGTGCCGTCTTTACCGTAACCCGTCTTTCTGGGCCGGAATCGGACAATGCTTCCGACATCGGGAAGGTTGTCGCCACCATTACCACCAATGCGCAGGGTATTGCCGAAACTGGCCTTCTGCCCTGGGGCGAATACAAGATTGTCGAAGCTGGTGTTCCGGATGGCTATCTCGATTCCGGCTATAACACCACTATCTGGATCAAATAACTAAGGAGGATAAAGAGATATGTTTAACATGAAGCGTTTTCTTCATCTGATGCTGGCTGTGGTCATGCTGCTGTCCTGTTTTCAGATTCCTTATGCCTATGCCGATAATGAACCTGTAACCGTTACGCTGAACGTCACCAATACGCCTGTGCGTGGTGACGTTGCCCTGGAAAAGACCGGTATGCAGCTGATTCGCTTTGCTGATGAAAAAGACGCCTACGGCAATACCATCATGAAGCCTGTTTATCAGAATGGTTTTCTGGCTGGCGCAGTGTTTGAGCTTCGCGCTGCCGAGGATATTGTCGGCAAAGAAGGTACTGTCTTTTATAAAAAGGATGACCTGGTGGAAACACTGACCACCAGCAGCACGGGTGCGGTTAAGTCCAAAATCCTTCCCCTGGGCAAGTATTACCTGAAGGAGGTTTCCGCACCGGATGGCTATGTCTTCGATACCACGCCTTACAACGTGACGCTGGCTGCTGTGGACAAAAAGACGGCTGTCGTTGAGGTCAGGGTTTCTGCTTCCAATACCTACCTGCCCATTCGCGTAACGCTGCGCAAACAGAAAGAGCAAATTAAGATCACCGAAACGAAGGAAGGTATGGTTCATCAGACCATTGATGTAGTTGCTGGCGAAGGCTTTATTTTCGGCCTCTATACGAAGAATGTGATTACTTACGGTGACGCACAGAAGCTCCCTGCCAATACGCTGGTGGCAACCGGTGCGACGGATTCCAAGGGTAATCTTACCTTCTCTGGCATGTACCCGCACGGTGAGTATTACCTGAAAGAAATCTCCGTTCCCCAGGGCTGGCTGCTCAGTGCGGACAAGTATCCTGTGACGCTGACCTCTGCCAACAAAGCTGCCAATGAGAATGTGATTACCGTTTATCTGGAAGATCCCATTCTGAATCATCTGATCTATACGCCCGTGACGATCACCAAGACCGATATTACCGGGGCTGAAAAGCTTCCTGGTGCGCTGATTGAAGTGTTCGACGCTGATGGGAATCGAATCTATAAGGAGTATACCAATAACGATGGTGAACTCCCGAATATTCCCGTTGTTCCCGGCACTTACACCTTCAAAGAGACCTATGCGCCGTCCGGTTATGCGCTGAATGTGGCTGTCAAGACCTTCACGGTGTCTGCGGATGGCAAAGTCACTGGCGAGACCGTCATCAAAGATGAGGTCAACAAGGTTATGCTGAAAAAAACCAAGGATAATGGTGAGCCCCTTCCAGGCGCTGTATTCGCTCTCTTTGATGCTAAGAATGTCAAGATTCAGGAAGCAGTGTCCGATAAGGACGGTTCTGTGGTGTTCACCAAGATTCCTTTCGGCAGCTATACCATTCGTGAGTTGAGCGCTCCCTTTGGTTATCATCCCTCCAAGGAAGAATGGAAGATTACCGTTGACGGCACTTATGTGAACCCCACCAAAGTGTTGGCCACTGTTGAAAACCAGCCTGCGCCTGGCCGCATTAAGGTACTGAAGCAGGATGCGCTGGACAAGCATGTGATCGAAGGCGTTCAGTTCGACATTTTTGAAGTGACTGCCAATGGCACCGCTGGTGATCTGGTCGCTACCATGAAGACCGGCAAGGACGGCATTGCCGAATCTCCTGATCTGTTCCCTGCGGACTATATCGTTCAGGAACATGCGCTGCCCGAAGGTTACGAAGGTACGCTTTGGAGCGAAAAGATTACGGTTGGCATGGATGAAGTCATCACCCGGACTGTCACCAACAAGCCGATCCAGGGCAAGGTTCGCATCGTGAAAACCGACAGTGAAACCGGCAAGGGTCTGCCCGGTGCTGTGTTCACCGTTACCAGGATCAGTGGCCTGCCCTCTCATAACGGTGAGGGTGACGGTGAAATCGTGGCTGTGATTACCTCCGGTAAGGACGGCACTGCGGAAACGCCGCTGCTGACCTGGGGCGAATACCAGATCGTAGAGACCCGCGTACCGGATGATTACCTGGATGATGGGTATTCCGTTACGGTTCAGATTCCGGCCAGCGCAAAAACGGAAGAGAACGCTGATCCTGTGAAGTGAGAATGAAGGCAGCGGAAAGCACCGCTGCCTTCTTCTGCTTTACCAACAGAGAAACGAGGTATAACGGATGTATTTCACAAAGAACAAAACACCGATCATCCTGATTTCCCTGCTTCTGATGATTCTTTGCCTCCCTGTATTGGCGTTGGCGGAGTCCGAAAGCATTCAGGAGATCATTGTTCCGAACAGGCCGGTCAAAGGGCTGATCCAAATTGAGAAGCAGGGTCCGGTGCTGACAGGCTTTAATATGCACCAAGATCCCTTTGGCAATACTGTCTGCACCCCTCTGTACAACAAGGGCTCTCTGAAGGGGGCCACGTTTGAGGTACGTGCGGTAGAAGATATTGTTGGGAAAGATGGTACAGTCTGGTTCAAAGCAGATGAGCTGGTAGCGACCCTTGTCACTGCGGAAGACGGCAAGGCGGAGACAGAACCGCTTCCGTTGGGCCATTACTATGTCATGGAGGTATCTTCCCCGGAAGGATATCGCTTTGATAGCACGCGCTATGACGTGTTGCTGGAATCCAGAGATCACGAAACCCCGATTGTTTCCGTCTGCATGATTGCCAGTAACGATTATCTGCCAACCAGGATCATCCTGCATAAGGAAAAAGAAGTGCTGACCACTGAGACCGATAAAGACGGTATTACGCATACTGTCCTGAGCAACATCCCCGGTGAAGGCTTTGTATTCGGTCTGTACAACAGTCAGCCGATTGTTTACACCGCTGGGACGCTGGAAGCGGACACTTTGCTGGCAACAGCCGTGTCAGACAAAAATGGCAGGATCAGTTTCAGCGGTCAATACCCACATGGCACGTATTATGTTCGGGAACTTTCCGGGCCAGAGGGCTGGAAACTGAGCGATATGGATTATCTGTTGTCTGTCACGGATGAATATCGCACCAAGGACAATGAAGTTGTCATTGATCCGGATGTTCCGATCGTCAATGAATTGGTGCATAAGGATGTGCGCATTTCAAAAACCGATCTGACCGGCTCGGATTATCTGCCGCATACCCTGATCGAAGTCAAGAGCGCAGATGGCAAAACCGTGCTGCGGGACTATACCGGCGATGACGGCTATCTGCCCGCATTCCCCGCTGTTCCCGGAAAATATACCTATAAGGAAGTGCTGGCACCCGAGGGCTATGAGCTGTGCACCACAGAACTGGCCTTTGAGATTACCTCCACAGGTGAGATCAAGGGCAAGACTGCGGTTGCTGACGATTACACCCGATTCAGCATCCTGAAGGTGGACGAATACCACAAGCCTCTGGCTGGCGTTGAGTTCGGTCTATTCCGGGAGGACGGCACTCAGCAGGCGAAAGCAGTATCTGACAGCAAGGGTCTCGTGACCTTTGAACAGATCCCGTATGGCACCTATACTATCCAGGAGACCAAGACCCTGACTGGTTATCTGAAAAACTTCACCAAGGTGCCCATCACCATTGACGGCAGCTTTGTCAATCCGAAGGAACCGATTGCTACGCTGGAAAACTGCCAGGCCGTGATCGTGATCCAGAAGCTCGATCAGAACAATACAGCGCTGCAAGGCGCGGAGTTCGGTCTGTATGACGAAAGCGGCAAACTGGTGATGACTGCGGTATCGGACGTGGAGGGAAAGGCACGTTTCATCGGCATGGACTATGGCAAGTACACCGTCCGGGAGCTGTCTGCTCCCGCAGGATATTTGCTCAGCCGTGATGTGATCTCCATCACCATTGATGAAGGCTATACCAACACCGATCAGCCCGCTGCCACCGTGATCGACCCTGAAAAGAAGATCATGTGCATCAAGGCGGACACTTCCGGCAACCCCATCCTTGGCGTTGAATTTTCCCTCTACAATGCTTCCACCATGGAAAAGGTGGAAACTGCGGTCAGCGATAAGGATGGCGTGGTCATCTTCCGCAATTTCGATTACGGTGACTGGATCATCCGTGAGACTGCCGCTCCGGAGGGGTACTCCCAAATGGAGGATATCCGATTCCAGGTTAATGACGGCTGGAAGGAGCCTAAGCCCATCCTGTGTGTCAATATCCCGAATCACTATGAATTTCTCAAAACGAACAGCGACGGAACACCCCTGGCGGGCGTGAAATTCCGGCTGGAAGACGAGAATGGAGAGGATTTGGGAACCTATGAATCTGACCAGGATGGACTGGTGCGGATCAAAGATCTGCTGCCCGGCACCTACTTCATCAAAGAAATCGAAACCCTGGAGGGCTATACGGTTTCTGGCGAAGTGATCAAGCTGAAACTGGATGAATACTATGTGGTTCATGAAAAGCTGAAGCAATTCGTGAACTACACCACGATTCAGACCGGTGTGCACATGGCTGTCACGGGCATTATGTGGGTTGGCATTGGCCTGATGGTGATTAGCGGAACTGTGGGCATCGTTCGGAAGCGGCAGCAGCATAAAGCCAAATAAGCAAGGAGAGATGCTTACATGAAGCGTCTGTATTTCCTGCGCAGATTGGAGGTGCCTCCCTGGCATCTCCTTTTCATTTCTGACACAGAAGGGAGATTCACATGCAGGAAGACCTTGAAAACAAATCAGTCACCCTGATTATCAATTCCAGCAAGCTGACCGCCCGCACGCTGGCGACAGCTTTTATGAAGTTCCTGCGCTATTCCAAAGGAAAAATCAAGGAACATCATGATGTAAAGCCCCAGGGCAAGCAAACGGTCAAGGAACTGATCGCCCAGAATCAGGGCGTCGAAAAAACAGAACTGGCTGATAAGGATGAAGTCAAAAACTTCGACCGCATCGCAAAGCAGTACGGCGTTGACTATGCCATCAAAAAAGGTGTATCGCCGGAAGGAAAGCAGCGTTATATGCTGTTTTTCAAAGCCCGCGACAGAAGCGCCATTGACCAGGCCATGTCCGCCTATGCTGCAAGCTACATGAAAAAGCATAAACGGGAAAATCCGCTTGTTGACCAGAACATCGAGCAGAATGTCGATCCGTTTATCGAAATGCCGCCTGGTTTCATAAAGAAGCGAACCCGAGAAAAGGGGCTGGAGAGATGAATATGATCAAGCTGAAGAAACAGCTGATTTTGAATCTCCCTTATTTTCTGGTTGGTCTTTATGCAACAAAGATTGGCGAAGCCTGGAGGCTGGCAGAAGGAGCTGACGCCTCCCAGAAGTTTCTCCACCTGACAGACGGCTTTTCTGCTGCCTTTCAGTCGCTGCTGCCAAGTTTTTACCCAACTGATCTGCTGCTGGGACTGGCGCTTGGGTGTCTGCTGCGGCTGCTGATGTATGAAAGGAGCCGGAATGCGAAGAAGTACCGGCACAATGAAGAGTATGGCTCCGCCCGCTGGGGCACACACGCGGATATTGCGCCGTTCATTGATCCCGACCCATGGAATAACGTGATCCTGACCAAAACGGAAAGCCTCACCATGAACAGCCGTCCCAAGGACCCACGTAATGCGCGAAACAAAAACGTGCTGGTGGTCGGCGGTTCCGGTTCCGGTAAAACGCGCTTCTTCATCAAGCCCAACATCATGCAGTGCACGAAAACAAAAGGCACCTCTATCGTGGTGACCGATCCCAAGGGCACCCTGATCGTTGAAACAGGCAAAATGCTTGTCGCAGCCGGTTACGATGTGCGGGCTTTCAATACCATCAACTTCAAAAAATCAATGCACTACAATCCGTTTGCCTACATCCAGTCAGAGAAAGACATTCTGAAGCTTGTCAACGTCCTCATCACCAATACAAAGGGTGAAGGAAAAAGCGGCGAAGACTTCTGGATCAAAGCGGAAACGCTGCTGTATATCGCCCTGATTGGCTACATCCATTACGAAATGCCCCCAGAAGAACAGAATTTTGCGATGCTGATCGACATGCTGAACAAAATGGATGCCCGGGAAGACGACGAGGATTATCGGAATGAAATTGATTTGAAGTTTGAAGAACTGGGGAAAAGGAAACCCGGACACTTCGCTGTACGTCAGTATGCGAAGTTTCGGATGGCTGCTGGCAAAACGGCGAAAGGGATACTCGTGTCCTGCGGCGCACGGCTGGCAGTATTCGATATAGAGGAACTGCGGGAAATCACATCCTACGATGAACTCCGCCTGGATACCGTCGGGGACGAGCGTACCGCCCTGTTTCTTATCATGTCAGATACGGATGCCAGTTTCAACTTCCTGATCAGCATGGCGTACTCACAAATGTTCAATCTCTTGTGTGAGCGCGCAGACGATATGTACGGTGGCCGCCTGCCGATACACGTGCGTTGTCTGATTGATGAGTTCGCCAATATTGGGCAGATACCCAACTTTGAGAAACTGATCGCCACCATCCGCAGCCGTGAGATTTCCGCCTGTATTGTCCTCCAGGCGCAATCCCAACTCAAGGCGATCTACAAAGATAACGCGGACACCATCATTGGCAACTGCGACACGCTGCTTTTTCTGGGCGGCAAGGAAAAAACAACACTGAAGGAGATGGAAGAACTCCTCGGCAAGGAAACCATCGATACGTTCAATACCGGAGAAAGCCGGGGGCGGGAGACCAGCCATTCATTGAACTATCAAAAACTCGGTAAATCTCTGATGTCAATGGACGAGATTGCCGTCATGGACGGCGGCAAGTGCATCCTGCAACTGCGGGGCGTCAGGCCCTTTCTCTCGGACAAGTATGACATCACAGCCCATCCCAACTACAAATATCTGTCAGACTTCGATTCCCGGAATGCTTTCCATATTGAGAAATACCTCTCACGGCAGCTGAAACTCCGGCTGGAAGAAGAGAGTATGGTCTGGGAAATCGACGTGAGCGATAACCCGGATGAAGAGGAAGAGCTTCTGGAAGAGCTGACAGATGAAACTCAACAGCTGGCTGCCGGGTACGGCAGCCTTATATAATACGGAGGTAACATATGGATTTTATTAATCAATCTATCGATGTCCTGAAGATTCTGGTCATTGCCATCGGTGCTGGCCTGGCTGCCTGGGGCGGCATTAACCTGATGGAAGGTTATGGAAACGACAACCGTGCGACACGTTCCTGACTGAAAAGGTCAGGCACAAGGTTGAAGGGCATACAGCCCGAAACTTTGGAGAACTGATATTCCGACGGGTGAAATGATGGGGTAACGCCCTGAAGCGCCCGCCCTGATACTCCGAATGGCGAATCATGTGTAACAATGAAAAGTCATAGAGCTCGGTGAAGTCGGCAGAGAGCAGCCGTAAGTTTGGTTTCCAGGCCAGACACGAAAGCTGTCCAGCGGTGGACGGTGCTGCCTATATGCCGGGGGTCGGATACCTATGACCAGAATGTGCGAAAGCACTGACGAACTTCCGAATGTACGGGTCTAAACGTACCGCTGTCGAAAGGCAGTAACCCGAAAATGGGGGTGCTCGTGGATGAGTAAAACTGGTTGTTATGAAAGTCCATGCGTCGTTACAGGCGGCGCGGCCGTATACGGCTGGGTACAGGCTCAGAGGAAGGGACTTCATATCCGGGAGGGTATGATAAGCCTGTCCGTTTCTGAATGGAATGGATGCAGGTTCTAAAGGTATCCAATGATAGGAATATTGGAACGTGGAAAGCTGGGAACATGGAGGCAGTTACAGGCCAATGAATTGTTGAATGGGAAAACAATCGCGAGAGGGCAATAACCATTCTTTATCCCAGTGAGAGTAGAGGCGTGGTACCGATGAAGCCGTGAAAAAGTAAGCGGTGGAGGGACGGCCTCAAGTCGAATTCAGGAAGAAAATGAACACACAACAAACGCAGCTTCGAGTATGACAAAGAAAATCCAAACCGAAAGGAGAGGGTGCCTGTGTTGGCTTCGGAGCAGCAGAAAGGGAAAAGTAAACAGAGAAAGATTCGGTACTCCGAGTATTACAATATGGAGGCTGTCTTTGACAGGCTGTATGCTGATAGCAAAGCCGGAAAGATGTTTAATCATCTCATGGAAATCATCGAGAGCGAAGAAAACATCAAACTGGCCTACAGAACGATCAAGGGCAACACCGGAAGTAATACTGCCGGAGTAGACCACAGGACAATAAACGACCTCGCCAAATTGAGCGAAGCGGATTTTGTCCGGCTCATCAGAAGACAATTCAGCAGCTATCACCCGCGTCCTGTCAGGCGTGTGGAGATACCCAAGCCCAACGGCAAAACAAGACCTTTGGGCATACCCACGATTGTTGACCGCATGGTGCAGCAGTGCATCCTGCAAGTCATGGAACCCATCTGCGAAGCGAAGTTCAGCGAAAACTCCAATGGTTTCCGCCCGAATCGCTCCACAGAAACAGCAATCGCGCAATGTTGCAGACTGATACAGGTGCAGCATCTGTACCACGTTGTCGATCTGGACATCAAGGGTTTCTTTGACAATATCAGCCATACAAAGCTGATTCGGCAAATATGGGCAATGGGAATCAGGGATAAAAAGCTGATCTGCATCATCAAAGAAATGCTGAAAGCGCCGGTCATCCTTCCCAACGGTGACAGGATTCTCCCACAAAAGGGAACGCCGCAGGGCGGAATCCTGTCCCCTTTACTGGCGAACATTGTTTTGAATGAACTGGATTGGTGGATTGCTTCCCAATGGGAAGAAGTGCCTACCAGAACGAAATTCAAAATAAGAACAAACCAGCAGGGGACGGAAATCAAAAGCCACATTTACCGGGCTTTGCGCCAAAGCACTTTGAAGGAAATGCACGGGGTTCGATATGCGGACGATTTTCTGATCTTCTGTCCAACGCATGAAGATGCGGCGCGGGTTTTCAAGACGACAGAAATGTGGCTGAAAGACCGGCTGGGGCTGGAAATCAGCCCGGAAAAATCCAAGGTCATCAACCTGAAAAGGCAATACGCTGATTTCCTGGGTTTCAAGCTGAAAGCACATCCAAGGGGCAAGAAATATGTTGTCCGATCTCATATGAGCGATAAGGCATACGGCAAAGCGCATGAAAAGCTGGCGAAGGAAGTCGATCTTCTGGAACACACGGCGGATGATACGGCGCAGTTTATTCAATTGTTTAAGTACAACTCCGTTGTAGCTGGCCTGCATGAGTATTACTGCATTGCCACGGATTGCTGTACCGACTTTGGTAAGTTGGCATACAGCATCAACAAGAGGCTCAAAAATCGGCTTCGGCAAGACCTGACCCGAAAGGGTGCGCTAAGAAATGGTTACATCAAGGAAAAATACGGCAAAAGCAGACAGTTGCGGTTTCTGCATGGCAGACCCGTTGTGCCGGTCGGTTATATCCAGCCAAGAAACGCACAGCATAAGCGGAAATCTGTCAACAAGTACACGGCGGAAGGTCGAAAGCGGATTCACAAGGATTTGGCAATCGACACCCAAACCATGCTTTGGCTCATGCAAAACCCCGTACAGGGCAGAAGCATCGAACACGCGGATAACCGTATTTCCCTGTACGCGGCGCAATATGGAAACTGTGCGGTCACGGGAAAGCATATGGCTCCCCACGATATACACTGTCACCATAAAGTGCCTGTCAGGGACGGAGGAACGGACGCCTACGCCAACCTTGTGTTGGTGACGGCGGATGTTCACCGGCTGATTCATGCCGCCCAAGACGATACCATTTCAAATCTTCTGAAAAAACTGAATCTGGATCAATCCCAACTGGCAAAGCTGAACAAGCTGCGCCAGCAGGCAAATCTTACACCCATTGGCAACTGAAACGTAACGCTGCAATGAAGCGTGTAAATTGTGTGTAAAACGACCGGAATCCTAAATTCGATGGCGCGCCGGATGAGTACGAAAGTCTCACGTCCGGTGCAGAGCGGGGGAAAATCCAGAGATCATATCAAAGGATTACCTATCGCTATCCGGCGCTAAGAGCCAGGGGATCAAGCATAATATGGCTGAGTAGTTGTAAAACAACTGCCAAGAAAAAGGAAAGGAGAAGCACAATCCAGACAAACCCGATCCCGCGGAGCGCTTCGCACACGCTCAGCACAACTACGCAGCCATATGCTACAATGAGAAAGGAGCCTGCCATGAACGAACTGCCATCGGAAATCACAGAGAATGGAATCCACTACACGCTGAACGGTGATTACTATCTGCCGGACATCAGCATACCGGACGGAGACAAGCCTATTGGGAAGTGGGGACGGATGCGGCTGAGGTTTCTGAAGGAAAACAAGCCGATCCTGTACAATCAGATGATCCTGAACGGGACACTCCAAAGCCACCTGGTGGAAACGAATGAAACTGCAAACCGGAGACTGGAACAAATGATCCCCGAGATGGCAGCGGCGGAAGGAATTAATGAGAATCTGAAAAGCGCTGATCAGATGGAATGGGTGCGCAGGATGAATTCGATCCGGCATCGGGCGGAGGAGATGATCCTTCACGAATTGATCCTCATTTGAGACAACTAAAATCTGCACAGAAAGATTGAAATTTCAGTCTTTCTGTGCTATTATTAGTCTGAAAGGAGGGACGCAGATGAAGCATTATGAGAAGCTGATAGAGTTTGGCTGCTTTTCCCGCGGCGATATCGCCAGTTACCTTGACAACGATGCTACGGCAGCTTCCCTTCTCCAAGACTACTTGAAGAAAGGTTATATCGAAAGGATCCGGCCTGACCTGTACACAGTCATCAGTCTGGAGACGCATCAGCCTGTGTGTACCCGCTATCAGATCGGTGCATCGCTGTTCCCGGATGCGGTTATCTCCCATCACAGCAGTTTCGAGGTTATGGGATATGCCAATCAGGTTTTTAATGAGGTGTATGTGGCGACCGGCAGCCGTTTTCAGGATTTCGAGTACAACGGAGTTTTCTATCATCGAGTCCTGCTCCGAACCGGAATCCTTAAGGATACAAGCCGCAAATTACGCATAACCAGTACGGAACAGACACTGATCGACAGTATCGCTGACTTCGAGAGAATTGCAGGTCTGGAAGAAACACTGCGCTGCCTCGTACTGATACCATCGATTGATGAATCGATAATGGTTGAAATTCTGACCAGACGTCAGAATGGTTTCCTTTGGCAGAAATGCGGATACATTCTGAGCCGGTTCAACAGTGAATTTCATCTTACACAAGAATTCTTTGATGCGTGCAAAGCGCACATTCCCGGCGGAAGAAGAGCGTTGCAGAAAAAGTCCTCGGTTCCGTCTGTTTGGGATGCGGAGTGGCGTCTTTTCGTGCCGCAGAGTTTGCGAAGTATCATGGAAAAGGGAGTGAACGAATCAGATGGAGTATGATCGGATCACCCTTGGCCGATTGGCCAAAGAGCAAGGCTTTGTCAGGGATACACTGGAAAAGGTTTGCCGTCTGACGGACATTCTGTCCTTCATTCAGAACGATGCGCTGCTGAGCGGCTGGCTTGCGCTCAAAGGCGGCACGGCGATCAACCTGACCGTGTTTGATCTACCCCGCCTTTCGGTCGATATAGACCTGGATTATGTCGGCTCTGTCAGCAGGGAGCAGATGATGGAGCAACGTGGAAGAATTCGCGACCGAATCAGCAAGTATATGATGGCCGCCGGTTACACGGCAAGCGCGAAATCGAAGCAGTACCATGCTCTGGACTCGTTTGTCTATGAATACCAGAATGCCGGTGGCATGAAGGACAATCTCAAGATTGAAATCAACTACATGCTGCGCACCCATGTGCTTGATGTTGAGCAACGCCGGATTCAGATTCCCTGGCTTGCACAGGGCACGTCTATCACGACGGTTCATCTTATTGAGATTTACGGTTCAAAAATCGTAGCGCTGATCAACCGAAATGCCCCGCGTGATCTGTACGATGTGCACAGCATGATCCGGACTTCACTGGTTCCCGTAGCAAATCAGGATATGCTTCGGAAGTGTGTTGTTTTCTATGCTGCGATTGGTTCCGGTTCCACACCGCTTGGTTTCTCGGTGGATGAGATTGCGGACACCAGCCCGATGCGGATCAGGACCGATCTGGTTCCAGTCTTGCGGCGGGGCGAACGATTCAATGTCGCTACAGCCGAGGCAACGGTCAAGGATTACCTGCGGCAGCTTCTGAACCTGACAGACAGGGAGAGGCAATTTCTTCACTTCTTTGCACAGAAGCAGTACAGGCCGGAACTACTTTTTGATGATTCTGAAACTTTGGCCAGGATCGCAAATCATCCGATGGCTATTTGGAAGTGCGAAGCGAAAGACGCACAGTAGCTTTCCTCCATTTCATGGTCTCACGTTACCCACAAAGCCCGACGGCTCAGACCGCCGGGCTTTTCCATGCCAACATGAACGACCGGCTATCATGCTGGTCGTTTTCTCATGTCCAACAACGAGAAAAGGAGAATAGACCGATGGCAAATCAATTGGATAAGCTTCTTGCACAGCAGGAGCGAGCGACGCAGAAAAAGCACGAAGCAGAACAGCAGGAAAAACGGCTCAAAAAACAGATTTCCGACCTGAAGAATAAGGAACGTACCCATCGTCTCTGTACACGCGGGGCTTTTCTGGAGAAACTGCTTCAAGAGCCGGAACTTTTTTCTGATGAAGATGTGTTTGCACTCTTGGAGTATGTGTTCAGCACCCCTTATGCAAAAGACCGTTTGAAGGCCATGCTGGAAGCAAAAAGACGTGATTCTGACAGTGGGAATCCGATTGACGCTGGTGAAAAAACGGCGACGGGGATCACGTGAGAATCACCGGGAATTTTTGACCGGTGCGCACTTATACGCACGGTTCCCGTGCGCAGTGCGCTCTCCGAGGGCCCCTGCGGGGAGCCCGATGGTGACCGGCACAGCCGTTCACCATCATCAGGGGCAAGCCCCTGCGCCGATTCCATCGGCTACCCATTACAGCGCCCGGCGCTGAGAATGCGAGGTGAGGAACATACCATGCCCACACTATGACATACAGATCGTTTCCCGAGGCAAGGGGCGATCTGTGATCGCGGCAGCGGCCTATCAGTCAGGCGAGACACTTTTCAGCCAGTACACCGGCACCTGGGAATCCGGCGAACACGAAGAACGGATCGTTCACAAGGAAATCCTGCTGCCGCCGAACGCTCCACGGGAGTATGCAGACCGGCAGATATTATGGAATGCGGTGGACGCTGCTGAGAAAGGACAGGACGCCCAAACAGCCAGGCGAATCATCATCGCGCTTCCAAAGGAACTGACCATCGAACAGAACATCGAGCTGATCCGACAGCATTGCCAGACTACCTTTGTTGACAAGGGCATGATTGCCGACATCGCTGTGCATTTTAACCATGAAGAACCTCCAAATCCCCATGCGCACATTCTGCTGACCATGCGGGCTATGGATGAGCACGGGAAGTGGCTGGCAAAATCAAAAAACGTTTATGCCCTGGATGAGAAAGGCAACCGAATCATGGGCAAGAACGGCAAGCCTAAACGGATCAAGGTAGACACCGTAGACTGGAACAATCGTGACAACTGTGAACGCTGGCGGCACGAATGGGAAGTACAACAGAATATGGCCCTTGAAGCAGCAGGGAGGCCAGAGCGGATCAGCATGCGATCCTTCGAGCGGCAGGGAATCGAGATGCCACCACAAAAGCATCTCGGCCCTGCCGCTTCTGCATTGGAAAAGCAGGGCATCCGCACCCAGCTTGGCGATCACAACACTGCTGTCCGGATAATCCATTCCCTGTTCAGCGTCATCAAGCGCAAGCTGAAGGATTTCACAAATTGGCTGAAAGAATTGACGGAGACCATCAACGATCATGAGCGGATCGAGAATCCATATGATTATCCCATCACCGATGTGCTCATGGCCTATGTCGATCTCCGGACAAAAGAGCGTGAAGGGTGGTATCACGGAGCGCAGACGAAAGGTCACATCCGCGATCTGTCCGAGATGATCATGACCTGCAATTTCCTTCATGACCATGGCATCAAAACCGTCCACGATTTCGGAGCCATACTGAACCAGACAAGCCAATCTCTGGCAGACATGCGATCGGCTGTCAGGGCGAAAGAAAAACGCATCCGGGATATTGACAGCATTATCGACGCCGTCAGGACGATGCGTGATCTTGGGCCGGTGCTGGAGAAGTACAACGGCATTTATTTCAAATCAGCCAGGGAGAAATATCTGCGGGAACATGGAGAGGAAATTGATCGGGCGAAGAAAGCGCAGTGGCTGCTGAACAAGCTGAAGGTGCAGCTGCCGATCGATGTAAAGTCTCTCCGGCGAGAATCAAAACAACTGCGCGGCGAGGTTGAATCCCTGCTGTCACGGTTGGACGAGATGAAATCCGAAATGGATCAGCTATCCAGAATCCGATCCCATATCCGGAAAGTCATGCCGGACGTGCTGGAAGTCAGAGACGCGGAAGGCCGAAGAACCTTTGCGGACTACACCGAGCAACAGGCCAATCAGCGGGAACTGGACGAGTTGCTCCAACGGACGGCAGATCAGGCAATCGCGCACGGTTCTACTGGTGATGCTCCTGAACAGCCGGAAGTCATACCCGTTCCCACAAGAAGCAAAGAGGGCCAGTCTCATGATGAAGCACGATAAAGAGATCATCCGCGGTGTCAGGAAGCTGGCAACCAAAGAATGTGCCAACTGGTGTGATGGCACCTGTATACCGGATGATTGCCCCTGCCGGGTCATCAACCCTGCTTACGGTTCTGTCCACGATGGCTGTGTCGATTGCGACTGGTTCGTTCAGGCTGTCCTGCCCCTGCGGCCTGAACTCCGGTCGGCATACTGGCACGAAATCTTCCGGGAGGAAGGTGACGCCGGTGAAGGATGGAAGGAGTGTCCCCGCTGTCATAAGCCTTTTGTCCCCGGCAGTAACCGCCAACAATACTGCGTTGACTGCGCCAAGTCGAACAGCAAGGCAAAGAACCGGGAAAGACAGCGCCGATTTCGGGAGAGTCAGAAACAGGCGCAACCGTAACGCTTTAGAACTATCAAAACCCTTTATTCATGCGGGTTTCAGAGGCCGTTGTTCAAGCAGGATGAACATCAGGTCATCCTGCCTGAAAAAGCGGCTGGAATCCGTTTTTTCGATCAAGCATAGAATATGGAGGTACCCATTGAAACAGAAGGAACCGCAGATCACTGTAATCACCGTCTTCGATGGTGACAGCAAGGCAAAAGACGTGTTTGCCGACGTGATCATTCAGAAGTTTTTACGAGACCGAGAGAAAAAACTTCTTCCAAAACCGGAGACAATCCTGTATAATGAACACAGCGTTCCGCAGAATCAGGGTTTGTCTGGATTGTGCGGTGAATCACCATGATCAACGGAACGAGCGCATACAGAATCCCCTATGCCACGGCATTAGGGGTGTTTGCTGTTGGCATCTATTGCCGACTGTCCAAGGACGATGATCTCCAGGGTGAGAGCGCCAGCATTAGCAACCAGCGCGAGCTTCTGACTTCCGTCTGCAAAGCTCAGGGCTGGAACATCGCAGAAGTCTACCAGGACAACGGTTTCACTGGTTTGAATATGGATCGCCCGGGCTTGCA
>Ga0310694_10000490_pt1 | contig 51699 bp, 68 predicted proteins | sample 174DNAGHGhighgp2_FD_203884 | JGI IMG/M metagenome (GOLD analysis project Ga0310694, IMG submission 203884) | Sheep rumen microbial communities from Palmerston North, Manawatu-Wanganui, New Zealand - 1742 DNA GHGhigh gp2 (v2) (version 2) | ecosystem: Host-associated > Mammals > Digestive system... | reverse complement strand
CTTTGATTTTTCTCCGGGGGGATATTTTACTAAAACAAACTACATAGAAAGGAGGTCAATTGTCATGGGAAGAAAGAAAGTAGTCGAAGAGACTCCAAAAGAAGTACATCCAATCCGCAGGGCAGTTGACCCTGATGCAAGAGAGAAACAGTTAATTGCACTCTCAATGAACCTTGTAGAGGAGCGATTACTTAACGGTACAGCCTCTGCACAAGAGGTTTGTCACTTTCTTAAGCTTGGAAGTATGGAAAAACAACTCGAGATGGAAAAGCTCAAGAAAGAGAACAAGCTTCTCGAGGCAAAGACAGATGCAATCGCATCTCAGCAGAGAAGTGAAGAACTCTTTGCTAAAGCTATTGAAGCAATGAAAACATATTCTGGTAGCAAGGAGGAATACTAATGAATTACACAGTTGTGTATTCCGACGAATTGTCTCATCATGGCATTCTCGGAATGAAATGGGGCATAAGACGTTACCAGAATGAAGATGGTAGTCTTACTGATGCTGGAAGAAAACATTATGGACGAAATGAATCAATCCGTGAACTAAAAAAGAACATGGAAGATGCGAAAACCTATCAGGAAAAGAAAGCAGTTATTACAGGTAACAGGGTTAATCGATCTAACCGATTAAAACTGGAAAAGAAGGCTGTAGAAATAGGTGGAGCAGTAACAACCGGAGCAGCAACTGCAACAACAGCTTTAGCTGCATTAAGCGGATTAGTTAATCCATTGGTTCCGGTTGGCGTAGCTTTAGGAGGCGCTGTTGCAACTAAAGCTATCAATGCCGGACAAAGTGCAGTAAACGCATATCGTACAGTCAGAGTCTATCAGATCGAAAGAAAACTCGATAAGACATACATTGACAATAAGCAATCTTCTAAAAACGAATCTTTATCAGAAGAAGCAGAAAAGAGATTGCAAGCAACAAAAACGACGCTGGAAGATCTCGGCGCAAGTAAAAAACAAATAGATAAACTTAGTTCTTTAATGGAAAAACAAATGCAATCTAATCCACCTCTCACAGGAAAAGAAGCAGATGATCAGATGGCAAAATATTACGAATTATTAACTGATGAGCAGAAAAGACAATTAAAACAATTTGGAAAAATGGCTTTTTAAAGGAGATTAACCAATGAAGTGGCACGGACTTATCGGATTTGAAACACAAGTAGAGGTTTCGCCTGGGCCCGGTAAGGCCACAGAATGGAGACCTCAGATTGTACCAAAACATTATTATGGAGAAGTAAACAGACTTGTCAAACGCTATGATAGCGGAGATAAAGTCAATGACGATTTAAGCATCAACAATCAATTTTCCATAATCTCTGACCCATTCGCTAATAATAATTTCTGGAACATGAAATGGATTGAATGGCGAGGAAAGAAGTGGAAGATCAACGAAGTTACTGTTGAGTATCCACGTCTTACAATAAATATTGGAGGTGAGTATTTCGATGAAAACGACGCTTAGCCTCCAAGACGAACTTAAAACTCTGTTGGGTAGCAATAATGTTTACTTTCAACCACCGTCCAACGTCAAAATGAAGTATCCATGCTTTGTTTTCGAAAGGAAGTCGGCTAAGCAGCTTAATGCTAACAACAAAGCTTATAAGTTCGACAAATGTTACTCGTTAACTTACATCAGCAGTGAATCTGATCCTGAAATGGTCGATACAGTCGTAAATCATTTCCAAATGTGCAGATACGATAGACCATTCGTCAGTGATAACCTTCATCATGATGTATTCACATTATATTGGTGACTGATATGGGATATGAAGTTGTTTTAAAACATTCTACACCAAATGCAATGGGTAGAGATTCTAGGTATAAACCTAAAATTCCTCTGCATTTTTTAAATGCAACAATTGGAAATACATACAAACAATCACAACCTGTTTATGCTAATAGTAGAGCTTATTTAGCTAAAACCGGAGAACGAATAATACAATGTACGGTTATTTTTGCAAAACCGGATAATAAAGGCGCTTCTAGCCCATTTGCAGTAATTGGCGTTCCAAGAAGTGGAATTAATAGGTCATCGAATGAAATCAAAAATCGATTGGAAAGCGATGTAAATAGACTTTATTCTGGACGTAATGAATTTACGTATTACATACCAGATTCAGAGATGCCTAAAATTATTTCCGGATTAAATAAGTGTATCGATAATTATAATTTAGCATTAAAAATGGCCGCTGGTAATGCTAGACGTAATATCGAAAACAAAATAAGAAGTTCAATTGGTCATTCCCTCTATACCGAAGTCTTTGACAAAGATGAGTATCTTGCTCATCACGGTATTCTCGGAATGAAATGGGGTATCAGACGGTATCAGAATGCTGATGGATCATTGACAGATGAAGGACGAAAGCATTATGGAAATACCGATAGAAATGAAGATGCTACTAAATCAGATAGGAAAAAAGCGATAGCAAAATATGGTCATGATGCTTATGCTTTGCAGAAACAGGCCAAAAAAGCATTAATCAAAGGCGATGAAAAATCGGCAAAAGAATACAACGAATTGCAAAAGAAAAATAGAGATAAGCAAAAAGAATTAAGAAAAGAATTTGCGGATGAGCGAGTCGCTAACTATGGACGAAAACTTTCAGTAGCCGGCGAATTAGGCAAATCTATGGTTCGTTCTTATGGATTAGCTCTTATTAGTGAAATTGCTCTTGGAGCCGGAACAAGTATAGGAGCTATTGCCGGAGGTCCTACTGGAGCTCTTGCTGGATATGGAATTACTGCTGCAATTCTCGGTATACCTGTAGCGGCATTAACTACCCAAAGTTCATATGTTGCTACAAGAAATATTTCGGATATTGCCGATTCTGATAAAATTTCCGGAGAAAATACAATAAGACGTAAGAAAAAGTAAATAATTTCACTTATAAACCATAGCGCGAGATGGTTTATTATATGTAACTATTAACCAAGCATGATAAAGGAGAAAAAATCATGGCTAAACTTTTATGGGACCAGCTCGGCGAGCATTTCTTTGAGACTGGTATCGATCATGGTGTACTTTATCCAATTTCTGCGGAGAACACCTATCCTCTTGGCGTAGCTTGGAACGGACTTACCGGCGTTACCGAAACTCCTGAAGGAGCTGAGGCTAATGACAAGTACGCTGACAACATCAAGTATCTTTCGATCTATTCAGCAGAGACCTTTAAGGCAACCATTAAGGCTTTCACCTATCCCGATGAATGGGGTCAGTGCAATGGTGAAGCTAAGGTTAACGGGGTAAGGGTTGGACAGCAGTCCAGAAAGAACTTCGGACTTTGCTACAGAACCGTTAAGGGTAATGATACTCTTGGAAACGATTATGGATTCCAGCTTCACCTTGTCTACAACGGTCATGCAGCACCTTCTGAGAGGGATTATCAGACTGTTAATGACTCACCCGATGCAATCGAGTTCAGCTGGGAAGTTAACACCACTCCTCTTCCTCTCACCACCAAAGTTGATGGCAAAGAGCTTAAGCCTACCTCACTTCTTATCATCGATTCGGATGACTTTAAGACTGAGCAGCAGAAGGCTAAGCTTGATACCCTTATGAATGCACTTTACGGAACGGATGCTGATCCTGATGATCCTCAGTCTACAGGATCAGAGCCTTATCTTCCTCTTCCGGATGCAGTTCTTTCAATGCTTGCCTAAGCGAAAATTTCAAAATGGTTTTAAGGGGCTAGCTAATAATGGTTAGCCCCTATTTTTGTGCTTTTAGAAAGGAGCAAATTATGTATATTAAGACGATCGAGTACAAGGATTATTCAGGAAACATGAGAAAAGAGGATTTCTATTTCAATCTTTCCCAGGCAGAGATCATGGAAATGGAGCTTTCTAAGGAAGGTGGCTTTGATCAGTGGATCACCAGAATTGCCAATGCACAGAATACACCTGAACTTATTAAGCTGTTCAAGAGCCTTATTCTTATGTCTTACGGTGAGAAATCACTGGATGGAAAGTCTTTCATTAAGAAAGATCCTACTACCGGAAGACCTCTTTCCGAAGAGTTCGAGCAGACCGCTGCATATCCCGTACTGTTTATGGAACTTGCTACTAATACGGAAGCAGCAACTGAGTTTATCAACAAAGTAATACCGGAGGATGCAGCTGAAGCAATCGACAAAGCAAAAGCTGACGGCACCTTAGACGAGGCTACTTCAAAGATCTATCCTTTGTCTAAGTAAGTTATATTTAAGAATCCCTGTGCTATATGAGAGCGTGGGGGTGGTTTTACAAAGCCGTTCTTTTCGTTGTCTCCTTTCAATGGCTGATATCCCAAATTAAACTGCCTCCGCGTTTTCATACAGCGCAGGGATTCTTTATTAAAGGAGATCTGATATGAGTTTATATTATAGCGTCGAAAGGTCTCCAGAGTATTTGGAGCATCACGGCATTCTTGGAATGAAATGGGGTATTAGACGATACCAGAACAAGGATGGATCACTTACTCCAGAAGGTAGAGCCAGATATGGTGATATTTTAACCAAGAAGCAAATGAAAGGTTATATAAGAGACTATAACCTTAGAACAGGTGAGGATAGAAAGATTACTAAGAAAACAGTATTCAGGACACCGAATGGTATGTATGACCATAAAGGACGAAAAATGAATACTGATACTGAAGTAAGAGCTCCTCAGGAAGACAGAGAGAAAAAGACAGACACATCCGATATTAATAAGCCTAAGAAATTAGCAGACATGTCTGACGAAGAGCTTAGGGCAATTAATAATCGTATGCAGATGGAAATTAATTACAGAAATAATTTATCGACACTCAATCCGAAGAAAGTATCTGCTGGCAGACAGATGGTTGACAATTTTAAGAAGAATATGGTCAGTGCCATACCTCAGGCGGCTTCTAATGTAGTTAGGAATTACATTGAAGACTCACTTAGGAGCGATAAAAACAATACGGATAGTAAGTCAAATACCAATATTGATTGGAAAACTGCTGGAGATAAAGAACTGCAAGCAGCAATTAATCGTAAAAGACAGGAAAATACTTATCAGGAGCTAATGAACAAAGATGTAAGCTCTGCTAAAAATGATGAGTATTTGAGTAAATACGGTGAAGCACTTGCTAAGGACATTATCCAAAATTCGAGTTGGGATGATATGACTGATTACAATGGTAAACGCTATAAATGGAAATAAGAGAAAGGAAAAATTCAAAATGAGTTTTGCAGAAAGACTACAGCATGGATGGAATGCCTTTCTCGGAAGAGATGGCCCCTACCAAAATTGGCAAAACTATGGCGAGGCATACTACACAAGACCCGATCGCGTTAAATTTACACGAGGTAATGAAAGATCAATAATAAATGCTGTGTATAATCGAATCGCTATGGATGCGGCGACAATAAACATACGCCACGTTCGTACGGATGAAGATGATCGTTATAAGGAAGAGATTAAAGACGGATTAAACACCTGTCTTTCTTTATCTGCCAATAAGGATCAGACTGCGAGGGCATTTATTCAGGATCTTGTCATGTCTATGCTTGATGAGGGATGTGTGGCCGTAGTTCCGATTGATACAACGGAGAACATAGTTACGGGTTCATTCGATATTGATTCGATGCGAGTCGGTAAGATTGTTCAATGGTATCCCGATCATGTAAGAGTAAAAGCTTATAACGATCGGAAAGGCCATGAAGAAGAGATAACACTTCCTAAAAAGTCAGTAGCGATAATCGAGAATCCGTTTTATTCAGTAATGAATGAGCCAAGTTCTACAGCTACTAGACTTATTAGAAAACTTAATCTATTAGACACAATAGATGAAAAGAACTCTTCTGGAAAGTTGGATATGGTTATCCAGCTGCCCTATATTATTAAGACGCCGGCAAGAAGACAACAGGCTGAACGGCGACTTAAAGACATAGAACTTCAATTGTCTAGTTCGAGATATGGTATAGCATATGCTGATGGCACAGAAAAGATTACACAGCTTAATAGATCAATAGACAATAACATGATCGAACAAGTTGAGTACTTTACTAATATGCTTTATAGTCAATTGGGAATAACCCAGGCAATTCTCGATGGTTCGGCAGATGAAAAAATAATGCAGAACTATTACACAAGAACAATTGAGCCTATTGTCGCATCAATTACTGATGAAATGAAACGAAAATTTCTTACAAAAACCGCGAGAACACAAGGTCAGTCGATAATGTTCTTTAGAGATCCATTCAAACTTATGCCTATTGCTGAGTTTGCTGAACTTGCTGATAAGCTTACTAGGAATTGCATTGCAAGCTCTAATGAAATCAGACAGGCAATTGGAATGAAACCGGTAAATGATCCACAGGCAGATCAGTTGATTAACAACAATTTGTCTCAACCTAAAGAAGCATTAGAAAATGCAGAAACAGCAAAGATTGATAAGAATTTAAGCGGTAAGAAAGTGGAGGAAATTAAGCAATGAGTAAAGCACGTGATTTCGGAGGATGGGCTACTCGTTTCAACATCAAGTGTGCTGATGGAAGAACCATAAGGGACGGCGCGTTTGACGATTGCGATGGAAAAGTAGTTCCTCTCGTATGGGATCATAAGCATGAGTCTCCTCTTAATGTACTTGGACATGCCCTTCTTCATTGCAAACCTGGAGAAGGCGTATATGCAGATATCACCCTTAATAACACAACTCAGGGTCAGAACGCAAGAGAACTCGTTAAGAATGGAGATATTACATCTCTCTCAATTTATGCTAACAATCTCAAGCATGTTGGAAGTGATGTAGTTCATGGAATGATCCGCGAAGTATCTTTAGTACTTGCCGGGGCAAATCCTGGAGCTATCATTGATACAGCAATATCGCACAGTGAAGATGGAGATCCCGACGAGGCTATTATATTTGGAGAAGAGGAAACATCGCCTTACAGCCTTGATGACTCTTCCCTTGAACATTCAGATGATAAGGAGAAAGAACCCATGGCTGAAGAAGAAAAGAAGGCTGAAGACGACAAAACCATACAGGACGTCATTAATGGCATGAGTGAAGAAGAAAAGAAAGTTCTTTACTATCTTGTTGGCGAAGCAGCAAAAGGCGGCAGCGGCAGCGAAGATGTTAAGCATTCTGACATCGATGACGATGAAGATCACAACGAAGATGAATATGAAGGAGAAGATGAAATGAAGCACAACGCATTCGACAATGAATCTCAGGGCGGATACATCGCTCACAGCATGACCAAGGATGAGCAGGCAACAATCATTGCTGATATGAAGAAGCACGGATCTCTTAGAGATTCATTCATTGCTCACAAAGAAGAGATGGGAATCGATGATATTCTCGCTCACTCAACCGATATCGAGTATTCTGAGGACGTTCAGAATTACATGGTAAATGATCCCTCATTCCTTTTCCCTGAGGCAAAGGCACTTAACAATCCTCCCGCATGGATCAAGAGAGACACTTCTTGGGTTTCTGTTGTAATGGGTGGAACCAAGCACATTCCTTTCAGCAGATTCAAGTCTGTATTTGCTGACATCACTGAGGATGAAGCAAGGGCTAAGGGTTACATCAAGGGCAACAGAAAGACTGAGGAAGTCTTCACACTGCTCAAGAGAGAGACCACCCCTACCACCATTTACAAGAAGCAGAAGATGGATCGTGACGACATCATCGACATCACTGATTTCGATGTAGTCGCTTGGATTCGTGGTGAGATGAGAATTATGCTTGACGAGGAAATCGCTCGTGCAATTCTTATCGGCGACGGCAGATCTGGAGCTTCCAACGACAAGATCAAGGAAGATTCCATCAGACCTATCTACACTGATGACGATCTCTTCACCATCAAGCAGCATGTTACCTATTCCGCACAGGCTTCCGCTGACGATAAGGCTAAGGCTTATATCCGTGCAGCTGTTAAGGCTCGTAAGGATTACAAGGGATCAGGCAATCCTACATTCTTCACTACCGAAGATGTTCTTACTGACATGCTTCTTCTTGAGGATAACATGGGACACAGGATTTACAAGTCCGAGCAGGAACTTGCTACCGCTATGCGTGTAAGCAGAATCGTTACTGTTCAGGTTATGGAAGGAATCAGCAGAACCGTTGACAATGTTCAGAGAGACCTTATCGGTATCATCGTTAACCTTGGCGATTACACCGTAGGCGCTGATAAGGGCGGAGCTGTATCTATGTTCGATGATTTCGACATCGATTACAACCAGCAGAAGTATCTGATCGAGACCAGATGTTCCGGCGCTCTCACTGTTCCTTACAGTGCGATCGTTATCGAGTCTTCTCAGGCTTCATGATCTAAGCTTTAATAGTTTTTGCAGGCTCGGGTGTCACAGCTCGGGCCTGTTTTATTGGTAAAGGAGACACCAATGATTACTATTCATATAGAAGCCAGACCAGAAAGTGAATACTTCGATCCAAAACGAGGAGAGAATGGAGAATTTGTCAAGATACCAGCATCAAAAGCTTATGATCTTAATCTTGAACATTCTCTAATTTCTATCTCCAAATGGGAGTCGAAATGGCATGTTCCATTCATTTCAAAAGATGGGCATACAGAAGAGCAAACACTTTATTACATAAAATGCATGACCATAAATCCAAATATTCCAGATTCTGTTTATGATCGTTTAACATCTGAAGACATAAAAGCCATTTCTGATTACATAAACGATCCTATGACGGCAACAACAGTAACCGATTTGTCTAATAAGAGAGCGAAGTCTGAAATAATAACTTCCGAGCTTATTTATTATTGGATGACTGCTCTTCAGATACCGTTTGAATGCGAGAAATGGCACATTAATCGTTTGTTAAAACTCATAGAGGTATGCAACGTTAAGAATACACCTCCAAAAAAGATGAGTAAGAACGAAATAATAGATCGCAATAAAGCTCTTAATGAAGCTCGAAGAGCTAAGTATCATACGAAAGGCTAGGAATTTCAAAATGAGTTCAGCTATAACCTGTCATCTCAAAGGGAATTTTAAAAAAACAAATTCTTTTCTTGAAAAATGTATGAATTTTATAAGACTCGGTAGGCTGGACCATTACGGAAGGGTTGGAGTTGAAGAACTCAAGAAAGTAACTCCAGTAAATACAGGTCTATTAGCTTCTTCTTGGAAGTATAAAATACAAAGAGAACAAGGAGTCGCAAGCATTATATTTAGCAATGGTGATGTAGAAGGCGGACAGAATGTTGCCATTCTTGTTTTATATGGACATGGAACCAGACACGGCGTTTGGGTTCCTGGAGTAGATTTTCTCACCCCAGCAATGTCAAATGTTATTGACATAGTAGCCGAAGACATGAGAAAGGAGATACAGTCATTATGAGCGCTGATATTATCGATACAAATATAGTCGAAATGAAATTTGACAGCCGTGACTTTATTAATAATGTCAACTTGACCCAAATGGCTGTAGAAGATCTTAAAAATTCATTAAACTTCGATTCAAACGCTTTTGATTCATTAAAGAAAGCAGCATCTGACATAGATTTATCCAATATAGCGACCAATGTTGAGTCGTTATCCGAAAGATTTTCAACATTTGGAATTGTTGGAATGACAGCTATTCAGAGAATCACCAATGAAGTTATGACTCTTGCTGGAAAACTTGGCGGATTGTTAATGAAACCTTGGCAGCAGATAATAACAGGTGGTACAAACAGAGCTGCTAATATAGGTAAGGCTAAATTCCAATTAGAGGGTATTTTTGGAAAAGATGAATTGGGCTTAGCCAAATTAAATATGACTATGCAGGCAACGTCTGATGAAATATTAAAGTTGACTAATAGGACAGAAGACGAAATAGTAGCAATGAATGCCGCAGATTATGCGGTTGCCGATACTGCATATGGCTTGGATTCAGCAGCAAAAGCAGCATCTGTTCTTGCTACTTCTGGTGTTGACGTTATTAACTTTTATGATGATCTTGCTGACTCTTCTGGTCGTGCCAGAACTGAAATGCAGGTAGCTCTTAGAGGTATTTCTGGTGTTGCCGCCATGGCAAATAGAGACTATGACGATGTTGCCAGAATATTCGAAAGAGTTTCTGGTGCGAATAGAGTAATGGGCGATGACCTAAATTCGTTAGCAGGATTTGGTCTAAATGCCACAGCCACAATAGCAGACTATTTAAACGAAGTTTCAGGATCTGCTAAATACACTCAGCAAAGCATTCGTGAGATGGTTTCAAAGGGTGAAATCGATTTCATGACCTTTGCTAAGGCTATGGATAACGCCTACGGTGAGCACGCTAAAGACGCAAACAATACTTTCTCTGGTGCTCTTAGCAATATGAAGTTTGCTCTATCAAAAATAGGTGCAGATTTCATAGGACCATTAAGAAATAAGATGGTTCCTTTGTTTAATGATGTCAGAATGTCAATTAACCAGGTAAGGAAAGCATTAAATTTCAAAATACATTTTCCTGGACTTGAAGAAGAAGTTTCGATCGTTGAATTATTTACAAAAGCTATCACCGGCTTATCAACCAGAATCCATGACTTTTTCAATGTGTGGATGGGTGGTCAGAATGTTATTGAGAAAGCTATGTCAGGCTTTTCACAATTAACAAAAGCCGATTTTGGAACAGTTAAAAAGATATTTGACGATGTTAAAGATGGAGTTACCGATGACATAACAGGTATACAAAAGCTAATAGACATCGCAGAAGTTGGTGTCGGTGGAGATTTAACAGAAGTTTTCAATAAATTAGGTGAGACCTTTGATGTTACTGCAGAAGAAGCAAAGCAGATGTGTCTTACTGGAAAAATTTCATTTGAAGATTTTTACAACGCAGTTTCTTCTGTTTATGGAAACTTAGTTAATGATACAAGAATTGAGCAAATAGCAACAGTATTTAGGAATATTCTTAGAGGCGTAATGAATGTCGGCAATGCTATTGCTACATTCGTTGGACCGGCTATAAAAGGTTTCTTTGATGCTTTTGAAAGAAACGGAATAAATGGTGTAATTGATGCAACCGAGCATTTCATGAATTTCACAAATACATTGAAAGCATCAGCGGATACACAATGGGCCATATATAGAATGTTTAAAGGAATTTCGATTGTTGTTCAGTCTGTGATTCGTGTTGTTAAAAAGTTAATCGTAAGCATATTTAAAATTGCAAAAGAATTATCCCCTCTTTTTAGAATCGCAGTAGAATTTGCCGCTGTTATTATTGACATTATAGCCAGGATCGCCGATCTTGTAGTTGAGTCTAAAGCTTTATCGAGCATTGTTAGTGTTCTTGTTAATGTTCTTTCTGTTGCTGCTTATTTGATTGTTAATGTAGTAGAGCTGATCTTTGCTATAGCTGAACCTGCTATAAAAGCAGTTGGAGAAGTATTTGCTGCATTAGCCAGAGGTATTGCAACAATAGACATAAGTTCTATTAATTTAATAATCGACAGATTTAGAACCTTAATCACTACAATTTCAAACGGTGGGCTTATTACTTCATTAAGAACATTCATAAATCTATTATTCGGTTCCATAGAGCAGTTCTTTATGGGTGTTGACATGTCTTTTGCATATTTCTGTGAAATGCTGTCAATGGTTGCTCAAGAGATTTCTAATCTTTGTGACAGAATAATAACTATAATAAGTGATCTTAAGAAAAACATCATAAATTTGTTTAAAAGCTTATACAGTTTTATAACAAATTTAGACTTTAAGTCAGTAATGCTATATGTTTCTCAAGTTGTTGGCTTTGTTGCCATGGTTGGATTAGCAACAACAATTGCATCACTTGGTAAAGGAATTCGAGCACTTAGTAGAGTAATGAATGCAGAAGCATTACTTGCTTTCACCACAGCATTAAAAAACATGGCTAGGGCGGTTCTAGAATTTGCAGTAGCTATGCTTTTGTTGTCGTCAATTCCAGTTGATGCGGTACCGGTTGTCATTACATTATTAAATAGATTGACCCTTAGTTTATTCATTCTTCTTGGCGTTTATGCCTTGATGCAAATACAGCTTGCCAGAATTAATTCTAATATTCTCGGTAATAAAATTGTTAAGTTTTTTAATGGAATAGTTAAATCGTTAAACTCTTTTTTAACTACATTAGGAAGATCTGCAATAATCGTTTCTGCGGCATTGGCTTTGATGGCGTTAGCTGGGGCAGTGTTAATGCTGTTCAGATCAATTAAGTTATACAATGATATTCCATCAGATGAATTTGCAACTGGATTTGGAAGAGTAATACAGGTATTAGTTGTATTAACTTCTTGTATGCTCTTATTGGTTGCAGCTTCAGCTCCGATTAATAGAGTTGGTAATGGAAGCACAGCTTTGTTCTTAGGAAGTGGTAATGGTGGATTAATGGGCGCTGCTGTTGCGATGCTTGCATTAATAATAGTTTTAAGAGAATTCGAGAAGATTATCGATGAATATAGTAAGTTACATATAAGTCAAGCAAAACTTAAAAGAACATTACTGAATATAGCAAACGTCATGGTTATACTAGCCGGTTCCGTTGCAATAATGGGACTTACTACGAAAAGAGCCGCGACTGGTATGATAGCATCGTCCATAGCAATGCTTTCTTTCATTATAGTATTAAGAGTAATGAAAGAGATAATCAAAGAGTATAAGGACCTCATGGGTACACTGCAGAAAGATTTAGCAGATGGTCGGCATTGGTGGGACCCTTTGGTATTGATGGCTGGTGTTCTGATTTCTTTAACTGCTGCCGTAGCAATAATGGCTAAGGCTGTTCAGGGTGTTAATAAAACGAATTTTAATTTCGAAAATTCGGACATAATGGCATTTAAATTTGGAGGAAATTCTCAAAAATCTCCATTATTTAGTATGGTCCTTATGTTACTGTCTTTGGCAGTATTAATGAAGACATTGGAAAGCGTTGTTAAAGGATTAAATGGTCAAGACACCATAGGCTATGCTAAAACTATGGCAATGCTTGTTATCGTTTTGTCTGGAGTAGTAGCTACTGTTGCCCTTATGAAGAGTGTAAGCCCTAAAAATATGTTCGGATTAGCGGCTTTACTTGTTACGATAGGTACTATGCTATCCATTTTATCATTCTTCGATATTGGTAAAGTATTAGGAGCAGCTATAGGTTTAGGAGTATGCTTACTCGCCATAGCAGGTTCGTTCAAAATAATTAACAGTATTAAAATTCATGCAGGAATTATTGTTAAATGGATAATCGGATTATCTGCAATGTGGGTCGTTGCTACACAATTACAGTATTTCGGTAATATGGATATTGACTGGCATAATGTATTAGCATTCGGACTTGGTATAGGTGCTTGTTTAATAGGACTGGCATTTGCCATGAATGCTATGAATTATGCAAAAGTTTATCCTGAGACAATTGGAAGAATGATATTCTTGTTTGGTGCCATTGGCGGATTAATGTTTGTATTGGATAAGATTCCTATAACAGATCCTTGGAAATTAATGGCATTAGCCGGTGCTGCAACGCTTCTTGGAATGGCTATGGCCGTTATAACAAGAATCATAAGCTATGCGAAAATGCCGACAAATGCCGGACCAATACTTGCCACATTTGGTGGTATAGCAGCAGCAATAGCAATAGCAATGGTATCATTAGCCGGAGCTGGACATTTAGCTAAAGGCGCTGGTTGGGAGATCGTTGCTCTGACAGCAAGTTCATTGCTGCTTATACCACTTATAATTGTGTTCGAAAGATTAGTATACGAGCTTGGTAAGATTAAAACTGATAAATTGTGGAAAGGTGTTGGAGCAGTTGGTGCTTTGATGTTTATGCTCGGAGCACTTACTATGATGATTGCCGGAGCAGGTAAAATCGGTCAAGGATCTGGCGGAACTATATTGTCTATATCTGTAAGTTTGGATCTTCTCATTCCATTACTTATTGTTATGGAAAGATTAGTATACGAGCTTGGTAAGATTAAAACTGATAAATTGTGGAAAGGTGTTGGAGCAGTTGGTGCTTTGATGTTTATGCTCGGAGCACTTACTATGATGATTGCCGGAGCAACAAAGATTGGAAATGCCGGAGATACTGCTACATTATTTGAAGCATTGGCGAAATCTATGGGTGGTCTCATAGGATTTATCGTTATGGCTTCAATCGTTTCTGGATTGCTCGGAGTATTAGCTAACGGTAATGAAATAGCCAGAGGTGTTTTAGGTTTAGCTGGAATAATGGCTATTTTAGGTATATTTACTATACTTATAGCTCAAGCAGCATCTATCGGTGATGTCGGAAGCACAATAACTCTTTTCACTAACTTGTCAAATGCTATGTTTTCATTAATGCCGCTCATACTTGCTATTGGCGGTCTTGTTGCATTAATAGGCATAGTCATGGCTGGAACTGGCGGAATAGGAGCTATAGCTGCCTTAGGCGGTTTTGTAGCGTTAAGTGCTATTCTTGTCATGATTTCTCAGTTTACAAAATCTATAGCATCTATTGCTAATTTCGGAGATGTTAATAAAACATTATATTTAATAAATACACTTGGTGATGCCATGATGAACATGATACCTTTCATAGGTATTTTGTCGGTAGTATCAGCACTTTTAGGAACTGTTGCTCCTATGATTATTATCGGTATGATGGCTATAAACACCGTGTTAACAAGTGTAATAAACTTTGTTTCGATGTTAACAGTATTAGGTACTATAGGAGATATTGGTACCGTATTGCCGACACTCGAAGTAATAATTGAAACCATGCACGAATTAACCGCATTGTTAGTTAACACCGCTATAGTTGGTGTTATTGCTATACCCGTACTTCCTTTAACCGCATTTATATATTTGAGTCTGCTTTCCATTTTAGGAATCATGACGATAATATCCGGTTTAGGCGTAATGAGCATGAGCGTTTTCAATGGCATTACAGCGTTATTAACTTTAACTGCCGGACTGATAAGTGTAAGCAAATCCATGCTTAGCGTTGATATTTCTGGATTATTAAAATTTGTCGTTGTGTCAGCTATGATGTCGCTGGTCAATTTATCAGGACTTATTAAACTGTCAGTTGCTGCATCAACATTACTGATGGCGTCAAGAAGTTTTGATATGATTGGTAATCTTAGCACAGGAATAGCTAAAGGAATCAACGCATCAATATTAATGATACAGGGATTATACGCTACCGGAAAGATGCTCAAAGATTTCATAGAAATTAAAACTGCAGGGTTGGTTAAATCAGCAAAAGATATTTTAAGTACAGCTGTAATAATCAAGTCTGTCGGTCAATGGGTCGCCTTAAGTTTGGCTAATGGAGTTCTTGATCCTGCTTCATTAACTGCAGTAGCAGCTAGTGGCTATATAGTTGCTAGAATACTTGAAGAAAGTATTCGTAATACAATGCAGATTCACTCCGAAAGCCCTCTTTATAACGAAATAGGCGGATGGGTTGATACAAGTATCGGAAATGGTATGACTGATAGCTTCACGGATCTTATGGGTTCTGGAGAAGATGTAATGTCGATGTTCGGCGGTAATATGACAGAACTTGCCGGAGATTGGGGAACTGTTTCAGGTACCAATTTCGTTCAGTCCATGGGTGAAGTTATTTGGGAAGGATTATCTCAAATGCTTCAGAATTATAAAGATGCGTATGCATATTTTATTGGTGATGATGCCGAAGCTGCACAGGCTGCTTATAATAGAGCAGTAGAAGGTACAGCTTCGAAGTTAGATAAAAAATCAGATAAAGATACGCATGCCGGAGCAGATTGGTATGCAGCATATTACAATCCTGAGAATGTAGCAAAAAGAACTAGCGGTAGCAATTCAATTTTCGATATGGAAGATCCTTTCGGAATGAACAATTTCGTAGAGAGCATGCTTAGTGATCTCACTGACCTGACTAAATTGGGAGATCTTAGCGGTGCAAGTATGGACGGTCTTGCTAGTTCTATAGGAGATGTCGGGTCTGAATCTGGATCTACGTCAAAGAGTCTTAGTGAACTTGAAGATAAGATTAGCGATTTGATGGAAGACTATGAAGACAGATTCCAGACAGCTACAGAAAGGGCTAATAAAAATCTGTTTAAGGGTGTCGATGATCAAGGCGATGACTTCCTCGATAAGATCAAAGACATAATGAAACAGTATGAGAACATTTATACTTCAGCAGTAGAGAAGACTAACAGTCAGAATCTATTCGAAGAAGTAAAAGAAGAGGATGAGAATTTTGCTCCTGAAACTCTAATGAATAATCTTGAAGATCAGGTTAATCAGATCAATGAGTTTAACACAATAGTCGCAGGTCTTAGTGGAAGAATCATGGACCAGAATCTTAATGCAGCTATAGCTGGCATGGATGTTGGCGATTTACCACAGTTAAGAGCTCTTTATCGTATGAATGCTACCGATTTAGCTAAATACGAGAAACTTTACAAAGACAAAGTAGCGGCTAATCAGAACAAAATTCAAAATGAATTATCAGGACAGCTTAGTCAGATCAATGGCAAGTATACTAATGTAGCCACATACATTGCTACAGATACGTCTACCCAGATTCTTGAGAGAAATCTCTCCGCTCAGATCTCTAAGCTTAATGAATACAATGAAACAGTAGCGTCCCTTATGGGTAAAATTAAGGATGTTCATCTTCGTGAAGCAATTGCTAATATGGGAATTGAGTCGCTTGAAGAATTGAAGATCATGGATTCCATGACGGCTGACCAACTCGAACATTATGCTAATAATTATCGGATATTAGTCGATGAAGAGATGGTATCAATATCGAATGAACTTTCAGGTCAGTTAGGATCTATCCTTGGCGAGTCTGTTGATATCGAAGAATTCTATCAGGCTTGGAAAGTAAAGATGGCCGAGGCTGCTGCAAAAGTAGCAGAAGATCAAGTCACAAAAGATATTGGTAAAGCCGCTGGAAAACAAATGTCCGAAGGCACTAAGGAAAGCATTGAAGAAAATTACAATAAAGATGAGGCTTACCAATTAGGTAAGGACTATGTAGACAATATTGCTAAAGGTATGTGCGATCCGCAGGTTGTTACAAAACTCGAAACAACCGTTGACGGAATAATAAGTATGATTAAAGAGCCTCTTCAGGATGCTCATGTTGATTATACTGCATTTGGTATAGATTGCATCGAGTGCATAATCAATGGAATAAATTCCAAACTTCCGCCTGCAAGTGAAGAGTTTACCAGAAAGATCGATGAAATACCTAAAACAATAGTTGATCAATTAACGCTTAACTTGATAAAGTATGAAGAATGCGGATCGGAACTAATGAATCAGCTTGCTCTCGGTATCAAAGATGGTGTTAATTCAGATGAATCACAGTTTAATCTTGCAGTATCGACAATAGGTACTGCCATAGTCGATGCTTTAAACTCATCTGATGCCGCAAACTTTAGTGCTGTAGGAAAACGCATAATAGATGAAATAGTTAGAGGAATGAATGAAATAATTGATTCTGAAACAGATAGAATTAAAGGACCTGTATTGAGAATGATGGGTATTATACTTGGAACTCTCTCTATTCAGGGACAGTATACGGATTATTATGATTGTGGAAAATCTATAGCCGAATACATTGTGAAAGGTTTGGGCGATTATGATTTCGAATCTGATGTATCAGTTATAGTTGATAGGATAACACAATGTTTCCGTGATAAGAATTCTCGTTTCGAATCAGTTGGACGATTCATAATTTCTGGTTTCAGGTCGGGAATAGCTAATAATCAGTCTTCTTTGTTGGCAACAGTATCTTCGTTGGCTAATAAAGTGACGAATGCTATGAAAACCGCATTAAGGATCAAATCACCTTCTCGTGTATTTGCTGAAATAGGTAAGTATGTGGATGAAGGATTTGCTAAAGGTCTTAGAGATTATTCAGGACTTGCTGAAGACGCATCAACTGATATGGCTACAGGTTCTATTTCAGCTGTTCAAGATGCTATTAATCAGCTTTCTGGAATGCTCGATGGTTCAATTGATGTCAATCCTGTTATAACACCTACACTTGACTTGTCTGAGGTCAATGCTCGGTCGCAGGCTCTTGCAAATATGTTCAATGGTAGACAGATCGAAGTTCAGGCTCGTGCTGATCAGCAGCAAGCTGAAATGATGACTCAGTTAGGAAACATTCTTGCTGAGCAGAACTCCGAACCTAGGACTATAACATTCAATCAGACTAATAATAGTCCAAAAGCGCTTAGTCCTGCAGAGGTTTATCGCAATTCTAAGAATGCGTTCTCTCGATTGGCGAGTGCAATCACTTAAAGTTAGCCGGCCCGGGTGTCACAGCTCGAGCCGGTATTTTTGTAAAGGAGAAAAATTCAAAATGATTAAGAATATTAAAGTTTATCGTAAAGATGATGAATCAGACTCCTTTACCATGGAGTTATCGAATCCTAAAAACTTAACAGATCATTCTGGATTTGCCATAGATAAAATAACTGGTTTAGGTCCAGTTGAGGCGACCATCAATACAACTGAAATGGTAAATGATGGAGATCTATTTAATTCAGCAAGAATAGGTAAGAGAAATATTGTGCTGAATTTAATATTTTATGGCGAGGGCGGAAAAGACATAGAAGATGTAAGACAAGCATCTTATAAGCTATTCCCAAGTAAAAAGGTTGTAAATCTAAAGATTCAAACAGACAACAACACTCTTTGGACTCATGGATATGTTGAACATAATGAGCCCGACATTTTTACAGAAAACGAAGGATGCGAAATTTCCATCATTTGTCCTGATCCGAAATTATATTCTATAGAAACACAGACAAGTGAACTTTCAGTTGGAAGTAATACTATAGAATACGAAGGTGATGTTGAAGTCGGGACTCTTATGACGATAGTCGTTGATACTGACATAGAGAAACTTCCTGCTAATGGCGAGCCAGCATTCCAAGTATTTTGCACGAATGGCGATGAAGGAGAAAGTATAGACATCTATACTCCGTCCGGAGGTTTCTCTGCAGGAGATACTATAACTATATGCAGCATTAGCGGTAAAAAAGAAGTTTACTGGACAGATGCTGAGCTGGAAGTACAGCATAAAGGTCTTAACATAATCAATCAAGATCCTGATTGGATTACTATGAAACCAGGAATCAATACGGTTTTAGTAGTGGATTCAGAGTCGGCTATAAGATCAATAACTATAAACAATAGTATTTGTTATGAAGGAGTCTAAACTATGATTGAGGTATCTGTTTTAGACCAAAACATGGAATGTTACGCAGTTCTCGATAAGTATACCTCTTTCATTTGGACAGACAGATACAATGAAGCCGGAGAGTTCGAGCTAACTATTCCTGTTACGGCAAAGAATGCTGATAAAATAAGAAAGGACGACTATTTAAGGATTAAGACTTCTAATCGTTTGATGATTATTGAGTCAATAAAAACAGAGATGGACACTGAAGATGGAAATGTATATAGCATTACCGGAAGATCTCTTGAAATAATCCTTGATCGCAGAATTGTATGGAATCAGTCTCAAGTTGCTGGTTCAATACAGAATGCTATTCATTCCTTAATAAATGATGCATTCATTAATCCTAAAGATTCAAGGCGAAAGGTTGACAATTTCTTATTCATTGAAAGTGCAGATCCAAATGTTACGCACGTCAACTACAGTGAAGTCGCTCAATACATGGGCGAAAGTTTATATGATGTAGTTAAGAAAGTTTGTCAGGCTTTCCATTTAGGATTTAAAATTATTTACGAGAATGGCCATTTCAAGTTTTCTTTATTTGCTGGCATTGATCGATCATATGATCAGCATACTAATTCTTATGTTGTCTTTTCCCCAAATCACGATAATCTCAGAAATTCAAAATACCTTGAGTCTTTAAAGAATTATAAGAATGTATTGCGAATAGCGGGACAAGGTGAGGGAGCAACTAAAACTTGTATAACGCACTATATGGAATTTGATGATTATAAAGCTTCTGAAAAGACAGGATTAGCAAGAAGAGAAATTTATCTTGATTGTTCAGATGCGTCTTCGATTACCGATGCCAACACAACAATGGATGTAGAGCAGTATACAAATGTGTTAGTTCAAAAGGGTGTAGAAAAACTTATTGAATTAGCTCCGGAAACTGCATTCGAAGGTGAAATTGATACGACAACAATGTTTAAGTATCATGATGATTTCGAAGTAGGTGACCTCTGCGAAATTCGTAATGAATTTGGGATGAGTGATCAAGTACGAATTGCTGAGGTGGTTCAAACTTGGGAACCTTCCGGATATTCTTGTATTCCAACTCTTAAGAGTCTAAAAGAAGAAAAGCTTGAAAGTTCTGGTGGTGGAGGAAGTTCAACAACCATCGTTGAAACTCTTGAAACAACATCGATCGAACTTCCTACAGCCGGTCTTAAGATTGTATGGAAGGATGTATGGGGAAGCGGTGAAGATGCCGAAATTACTTACTTTACTCATGAGAAAGTTCAGATGGGAACTCAGTTAATGAAGATCCAATGGTACAACGGAAGTAACCAATGGAAGATTACATTTCTTAAAGATCATACTACCGTTTACAATAAAGTTGATGGAACAACTGTAGTTTATAATCGTATGAGAACTCTTAACTGGAGTTATAGTGACTTTATGAATTTGGAAGTTAGTTACACAAGTTAAAAGGAGACGTCCAATGAACATAGATAGGAAATACAAGTACTATGATGAAGGCGTTTTACCGGAGGAGGGTGAGTATGGGGTGACTTATCTCACCCTTTATTCATCTAATGCTGGTAATGTCTATGATGGATGGATTTGGGACCCGGAGCATAAAACCACAGAATCGGCTATTGAAAGAACTTTCGGTTTTAGAAACTCGGATTACCAAGATTATTGCTATGATGATGAGGTTGTTGTTGATTTGTCCAATCCTCAAACCAGAGAAGAGTCAGAGTTTGAACAAGGAAGGATAACTTCATTCAACACAAATGTCAGCAGCAGTCCTATTTTCATACCTGATGCCGGTGATGTATCTGCTTTAACTGAAGAAGAAAGAGAAGCTAAAGCTACAACAATACTTTTCAGTAAGATTCCTTTGATTAAAGACGCATACATTCATGCTGAGGTTGAAGTTCAGGCAAAGATGAATATTAGCGCTGATAACACTACAGGAAGAGTTAGAGTCGAAGCTTTTTATATTCTCAACGATGAGTCTGATAGAACTATGAGACCGCATCCCATTGCTCACACTTCAGTAGCAAAGAACAATGAGTATGACACTTTCCGATTTTTGTATTGGAATCCAGCATTGAAGCACGAAGATAATAATTATATTGGTGTTAAATTATTAGTCAGTGGCGGTACTGCTGAAATCGGTATATCTGACAATCCTGAGTATGGTGATGCGATAATTACTCTTACTTCAGCTGGATTGGTCGGAGACAATATTGATTCTGGGCAGCCGCTTTACATCGAATTAAGTGGTAAGGAAGAAGTTGTTGCCGGGTATCATCTTGATATTAATGACTATCAAGTTCTTGCTTATTACGAAACAGGCGAAGTTTATAATGTTACAAGACTTTGTGAGTTTGATCCAGAAATGGGTACTGAGATAACTGAAGCTGTAACAACTTTAACCGCATCATATAATGGCTTATATGACTATATGGATATTTATCTCGGACAGGTTTTATACATAGAGTTAATCTGTGCCGTTGAAGAGTTCCATGGATCATACAAAATGGATATTTCGGACTTTACTGTAAAAGCATTCTTCGACAATGGCGACGAATGGGATGTAACTAATCAGTGCGAGTTTAGTCCTGCTATGGGAACTACACTAACTGCTGACACAACAGTTACCGCGACTTATACACCGTTTTGGATGCATGGTCAGAGTTTTACAGACAATATTTTTATTTCAGCTTTTATTGATATTTTGTGGTCAGATCAGCCATACGATGACGGCTTAATTTATACATTATATGACGACGGATATGCCGATATTACTGGTACTGTAAAAACAGATAATACAGACAGCATGGTATATACCTACGATTCCTCAAAAAGTATTCCTTGGACAGAACCATTGGAAATAGGGCGAATAATACAAACAGCTAAAGATAATGGTGTATCTAATATATCATGTATAGAATGGAAAGCTGAAGGCGCTGTATCAATGATTAAATCTTTTGGCTCGAATGTTAATTATAATCAAACCACAAGAAAATATTCTGTATCACCTAAAATCGATAGTTTTAAAGGATTCGAAAACTTTGATTCATCGGTTCTTGGCGATTTTGGAGAAAACTCAACTGGTTATCCAACTTCTAAAGGTCTTGGGGATTCAATAAAATATACCGCTATAGATGCTGATGTGCTATCTCAATTCATGTCATACTTGGATACTAGCAGAATAGTTGCTTTAGACAACATTATCAGCAATAGTATACTTATAGACAATGTAGATTTCATGTCTAATTGGGATACATCAAATGTAAAATATTTGCAAAGCGCATTTGCCGGAAGTACTCATGCAGATAGCGATTTCGAAGATGGAACTACAGTTAAATACTTAACAAGTTTAAAAGGAATTAGACACTTTAATCTTAGTAAAGTTACATCATTTGAACAATGTTTCTATAATCAAAAGTCTATAGAATCGATAAATGATCTTGCTTCTTGGAAAAATAATACCCCGGCAAGTTGTTCACAGATGTTTCGTGGCTGTACATCTTTAGAGAGTGTTGTTGGAATTGCAGGATTAAACATATCCGATGCATCAGCTATGTTTTCTGACTGTACATCATTGACTAGATTTTCTAGATTTGGTGGAAAAGCATTTAATACATCACATTGCACAAATATGGGTAATATGTTCAATAGTTGTACAATGTTGGAAGATGTATCTGGTTTGAATATCGATACATCTAACGTGGAAAACATGCAAGGAATATTTAATCATTGCATGGCATTAACAAATATTTCAGGTTTAGCTTCTTGGAATGTTTCTAAAGTTGAAACCATGGCTAATATGTTTAATGGATGCCACGAACTTATAAATACTCAGGCGTTGCTAAATTGGAATGTATCCAGTGTGACAAATATGGGCAGTATGTTCTTCGATTGCTCTAAATTAGAGAATATTTCTGGATTAAGATACTGGGATGTTTCTAATGTCACAACATTCTATCTCATGTTCTATGATTGTCCTAAAGTAGTCCATGTCGGTCCACTTGCTGATTGGAATGTATCTAGTGCTGAAGCTTTACCAATGTTTGAGCGAAAATTAACAGCCGAAGATGCCGATGACGACGGAGCATCAAAAGCTATTCTGGATGGAAGAATGTTGGATGGTTGGCATGTTAAACAGACAGCATTGGATGCCATTAGAGACAAACTTAGTCAAGTAGCATCAAGTTCTAGCAAACTTATTGCTACATTTAGCAAATATTTGGCTGATGGATCAGATAAGAAAGGTTTCATATCTGGTTCTAGCTATGCATCGCAGCCAGCAGAATCAGCCGTTGGTTGGCCGATGCTTGTGCATTTAAGCGAAGTTCCAGTTACAGTGGGTTCTAATACACAATTTCGTAGATACTATGAAGGTACATATTCAGGAACGGTTCCTTCATGGTTTTTGGACATTTTCCTTGACGTTTTGGTTAATTCAGAAAATGAGATTGAATGTATTAGAGGATCAAAACTAGACCGCAAATCACGTGCATTAGATAACTAAAGGAGAAAATTCAAAATGGAAGATAGTATACTTCTCTCTGTTAAGAAATACCTCGGTATAGCCGATGAAGATACCGGTTTTGACATGGATATTATCATGTCAATCAACTCAGTATTCGGCATACTCACGCAGCTGGGTGTCGGCCCCAAAGAGGGGTATTCTATCTCTGACAACACAGCTGTATGGTCTGACTATCTCCAGAACAATACGCTTTTGGAGATGGTTAAGACCTATATGTATCTTAAAGTAAGAATGATATTCGATACGCCAACTTCAGGTTCGATGAATAGTGCTCACGAACAGCTTATTCAGGAACTTGAGTGGCGTATTAATGTCATGGTCGATCCTGGATTTGAAAAGATCGATGACGAAGCCTATTATCGGGAGGTGGAAAATCTCGATGATTAACTATTCAGGCACGTTCAAAGTATTAAGACAGATAGTTGATTGGATTAATAACTTTAATCCAGTCGATGAGCATTTCGAAGTTAAGCCATACACGGACATTAATGGCAATACTGTAAATGCCCTTTATCAGAAAGTGGAGGTAGAAAATGAGTCAGACAACCCCTGATGCTCCTATAATGCTTGACTCAACTGGTCAGGCTATAGTGACACAGCTTCAAAGAATTGCTGGAGGTGGTGGCGGTGGTTCTGTCTCCGCTCCAGAGTATGATGCAAGCATTGCCAGGTATGGACAATATGTCTCATATGTATATGGTGATTATTGTTCATATGAAGACAAAACATATCGAATGATCGTCGGATCTATTATGGTTTCTGATCCACCAGAAGCTTTCGACTCTACCAAATGGGAAGAAGTCGACAATATTTATGATGAGCTTTCTAAGAAACCTGGACGGATAGTTTACAACAATTATAACCAGGCTGGCGAAGCATTTAATTCTATAATGAATAACGATGCCAGTGGTGAAAATTCTCATGCTGAAGGAACAAATACGACAGCCAGCGGAGCAGAATCTCATGCTGAAGGATACTATAACACTGCTAGTGGAAATAGGTCCCATACAGAAGGAGCATCTAATTCTTCAGTCGGACAGGCTGCCCATTCCGAAGGCTACAATAATAAAGCTTATGGTGATTTTTCTCATGCTGAAGGACAGAATTGCGAAGCTGGTTCATCATCGAATAGTAATATTCCTAGTGCTCATGCTGAAGGCAATAATACTAAAGCTGTAGGAGCTTTTTCTCATTCTGAAGGGAACTATACAACTGCCAATGGTACGGCCTCTCATGTTGAAGGAAGTAATTGCATAACTTCTCAGTCGGCACAGAATGCTCACTCTGAAGGAACAAACACTCAGGCCAATGCTGATTCATCGCATGCCGAAGGATACTATTCTCAGGCGAATGGTAATTATTCTCATGCTGGCGGTGTATATTCTAATTCTGTCGGAATAGGTTCTTTTGCTTCGGGCATATATGCCGAGACAAAAGGAATTGGAGAGGCAGCTTTTGGAAAGTTTAATGCTTCAGCTGACCCGACACAGGATTCAAATTATATTTTGTTTTCAGTCGGTAATGGTAGTAGCCAGGGAAGCAGATCTAATGCTTTAGAAATTAGATTAGACGGTACTGGTAAACTCGGAAACAAAACGATTCTCGCAATAGATCCTCCAACAGCAGACGGTACTTACACGCTTCAGTGTACAGTATCAAATGGCGTTGCTACTTATTCTTGGGTTTAAAGGAGGTATAAAATGTGGGAAGCAATTAAAGAGGTGCTGTTAAGCACTAATGCCTGGATGATTCTCGTAGCTATTGTATTCTTAGCTTTGCTTGCATTTATGCTAATGAATCGAGGCTTTCTTTATATTGGCACAGATAAGTTACAGTTAGGTGGCGATTATAGAGAACGAGACATTATAAGGCAGCAGGTTGAATGGAGCCACTCATATGTAAGAGGGCTTTATACAACAATACAAAACATGAGTGAAAATACACAATACGGTGGATATTTCACAAGGTACCTACTCGAGTGCGTGTATGACGAAATTGTAAATTGGATTACTTTCAATCATATAAAGGTTGACAGCGATTATATTTCGATAAAGCAACAGCTTATAAGAAATCTGATTTACAGTTTTGATGTTGATGATGTTTTTAAAACGCCAGAGTTCAGTCAGCAAATTGATGCTTGGGTCGAAGAAGTAATTCGCAAACTCGTTCATATACGAGAGATGTATAAGTAAGGAGGATTAGTATGTCTGGCAGAATTGAGATGTACGATAACCAGAAAGAACCTACCAGCAAATGGTCTAGGAATGAATCATTTGCTGTCAGGGATGCTGGCGTTGACATTGGGGATGATCCTGAAGGCGGCGGTGGAACTACAGACTATGACGATCTAAAAAATAAACCTAGAATTAATGGCATCACTCTTGTAGGTGATCAGTCTTCAGAAGACCTTGGACTTTCAGATGATCCATTAACCCAAACACAAATGAACTCGTTGATTGCTATTTTACAATAAAGGAGAAAAAACATGGGAAATTTTGTAAATTATCAAAACGCGGTAGATCTTATGACAGCAATAAAGGCAAAGTTTGATGCTCTTCCTGCTGGAATCCTTCCTAAGGGATCGAAGACTTTTGCACAGCTCCCTACAACTCTTACTGCAGATATGCTTGGATTCGCATATAACGTAAACGAGGATTTCACAACTACTGCACTGTTTGTTGAGGGCGCTGGAAAGAGATATTCTGCCGGAACTAATGTTGTGATCGTAGATAATGGAACTGTGGGATCTCCGGATTACAAGTATGATGTATACGGTAACTTTATCGATCTTGATGAGATATTTGCAGCTATCGATGCCGTTTCTGACATGATCACGGACGACGAGTTTAATACCACAGATACTTATGCTATAGGTGACATTGTCAAGAAGGACGGAATTCTTTATAAATTTAAGTCGGCTCATGCCGCTGGAGCTTGGGATGTATCAGAGGTTGATGAAGTGAATGTTATCGACCTTATTAATTCAGCTGAGCCTGAACCTCTTACTTCTGCTCAGGTAAATACTCTCATAGCCCTTCTCGATTAATGCATAAGGAGGATTTACCTTATGAGTAACAATTTCATGTCTTATGAAGATGCTTTAGAAGTTCTCACTCCATATGCAGAAGCTATAAAAGCTGGCGGAGGTGGTAGTAGCGGACTTACGCCGAGGTTGTTAGTTTATTCTGATACGGGCTCGACAGTTACAGCAGTAAAAGGAACCACTACAATTACTGGTACAGAAATAGAATCAGGAGTGTTTCGATGCGATTTGAATGATTATGGTGATTGGACTGTTGATGGAACAGCATATGGTTCAATAGTACAAACTATAATATCGGTCGACACAGTCAAAGAATATATTATTGATTTTGTTCCTGACGGTTCAACTGCTACTCCCACAGATGATGTGACCATATTATTACATTGTGCAGATATCTGGGACAAGAATTATACAACTATTGGAGAGGTGTTGGCTGATTCAACAACATTGTCTGCATTGATTGCTGATTCAAATGCCGTGGACTACATGGCAAGGTCAACCACATTTGCAAGCAGTATGAGTTCAGATGAGGGTGCAATGACTCTCATTGGATTAAATAACTATTGTTCAAATACTCTCTTGGCTGACAACACTTGGAATCCTGCAATTTGTAATTCGGCATATTTTGAAAAAGTGTTAAATGTCAAAGTTCCAAAAATGACAGGCAACACCACACCAAGTGGAGAATGCTTTGCAAAAGATGTATTGAATGCTGGCTCTCAATTTTATGCTTTTAATGGAAACACTGCATCTGTTTGTGTGACTCAAAATTATTCATCCACTGTCAGTTGGTATATTGGATATTATTTTGATGAGGATGTGACTTTGTACAAGTCATATGTATATTGTGACCAAACAGAGGGTAGAACTGAAAACATTACACTGACTATACAAGGCACAAAAGACAAATCAACTTGGACTGATTTGACTGAAACATTGAGCAGAACACTTGGTGCAGTAAATGAAGATATTTTGAACACAAAAAATATTGACCAATATATTGGATGCCGTGTTTCAACATATGGGCGAGGAATAAGAGTTCGTGAAATTCAGTTTTATGGCAGGAGAGATGTTTAATTGAAAGGATGAAAAGGATGGATATTGAAACGAGACTCACAAATCTTGAAAATTTAGTTCATGCACTCATCAATTCTTTGAATCTAAAAGAAATGTACAATAATGCAGACAAAACAGGATTTCAAAAAACCGAGGACATTCACACAGTTGGAATCTCTGAAAATGACACTGCCATTTGTGATGTTGCAGACCTGTCAGATGTAAACTCACAGGCGATTGATGATTTGGCAGAGTTGGTTGATGAATTGTCAAACAAAGTTGCAGAAATGGAGGCATAAAATGGTCAATAAGTACGCAAGACATTTGGAAGAAAGGGATATTAATCCCAAGACCGATTCGGTGTGGACCATTTACGATGTTCCTAATACCTGGCGGTCTAAAACTGAAAAGAAAGTAGTTGCTGATGGTTACCATTTCGAGTCTGATGGAACCGCGGTTAAGAATGAAGAATAATGTTTATTCTATTTAATCCTAATCCTTCCCGTAAACTTGTTGGAGATTGCGTTATACGAGCAGTTTCCAAAGTTACGGGCAAGGACTGGAAAACCACATACTTAAAAATAGCACTCCAAGGATATTCTATGGATGACATGCCTTCCTCGAATTCCGTATGGGGTGCTTATTTATATTCTGAAGGATTTCGAAGGGAAATCATTCCGAATACCTGTCCGGATTGTTATATGATAAAAGATTTCTGTAATGATAATCCAACAGGAACATTTCTACTTGCAACCGGCACTCATGTTGTTGCCGTAGTGGACGGCGATTACTATGATACCTGGGATAGTGGAAATGAAATGCCTATTTATTATTGGAGAAAGGAGATATAAAAATGGCATACAATAACTATATTAATCCTATTAATCCGTCTTTTGCATCGAATCCACAGTATTGGGCTCAGCAGCCTTTACCAAATCCGATACCTAATCCTATACCCAATAATCCTCAGAACGGTATCATATGGGTTCAGGGAGAGGCAGGAGCAAAGGCTTTCCCTATGGGACCGGGAGCTAATGCAATCCTTATGGATTCAGAGGGGGATTATTTCTACATTAAGTCCACGGATATTAGTGGTATGCCTCAGCCTTTGAGAAAATTCTCTTATAAAGAAGAAACCGCAGGAAATGCTCCGACAATAGCTCCAGCTGCTCAGCAGCAGACAATCCCCCAGTTCGATCCGAGCAATTTTGTCACAAGAGATGAATTTGAACAGAGGCTTTCTGAATTGAACAGACCTAAGTACAACAATAACAAGAATTATAGGAGAGAAGAAAGAAATGAGCAGTAATTTGTACAATTCTATGCAGCAGAATTCAATGCAGAATCAGTATAATCAGTTCATGCAAAATCCTCTCCAATTTATATTACAGAAAAAGGGTATAAGCGTACCACCTGATTTTCAAAATGATCCTAGAGGAGCCGTTCAGTATATGTTGAGTAACGGTCAAATGAGTCAGCAGCAGTTTAATCAATTGTCAAGCATGGCTCAGTCAATGGGGATCAAATTGAATTAATATACTTAACCTTGTCTCGCGCGCATCAAGGTTTGAGTATAAATGTAACCCGTAAACTTGTATTTATATTTTGTAAGGAGGATTTAATTATGTCCTTAACTGAAAACGGAAACGGAATGGTCATGCCCGTTGGACCTATGTATGGTAACGGCGGATTTGGCGGATGTTTCGGCGGAGATGGCTGGTGGGTTATCCTGTTCCTTTTTGCCCTTATGGGTAATAATGGATGGGGTGGCTTTGGCGGTGGTTCCAATGATATTTATCCTTGGATGAACCAGGCTAACCAGGTCAATGGTGGATTCAGAGATCAGATGATCAATGATAACATCAATTCCATTAGAGATTCTGTCGGAAATCTTCAGGTTGCCAACATGCAGCAGACATTTGACCTTTCCAGCCAGTTCGCTAATTGCTGCTGCGAGAATAGGCTTGCTACTGCAAATCTTGGCGCTACTATTGCTTCTGAAGCTTGCGCTACCAGAGCAACTGATACCCAGAATACTCAGTCCCTTCTCAATGCAATAAATGGCGGAATTCAGTCAATTAAAGATCAGATCTGCCAGGATAAGATCGATGCTAAGAACGATGAAATATCACAGCTTCGTCAGGAGATTCTGTATGCAAGAGGACAGGCTTCTCAGGTTCAGCAGAATGCTACTATCGTAAATGACATCTATAATCGTCTTAACCAGTGCCCCGTAGGAACAGTTCCGGTTTACGGCGAGCAGCCTATCTTCACTTGTCGGAATAATAACAGCTGCGGATGCAACGGCAACGCATTCTTTAACTAATCGGAGGTGTTGACCATGGCAAAATATTTAACAGAGAGCGATGTAACAGTTGCTCTCAATGGAACTATTCCATTCAGCACTGTTTCTATCCCCTGCAATACCGGTAACGTTGTTCCTCTTGCTGTTGGGGTTCTTAATTTGAATGGCAACACTCCGAATAGATTTGCCAGATACCGTGTAAACGTTAAGGCTAATGTGCAGATTCCTACCGGAGGAGCAGTAACTCCTATTGCTATAGGTATAACTGTAAACGGATCAATAATTCCTGAAAGCGTTGCAATTGTTACTCCTGCGGCCGCTGAGGATTATTGGTTCATTAATACAGAAGCAGTGATTACAGTTCCTTGCGGATGCTGTGTATCGGTATCAGCAGTTTATGCAGATGGAACAGAAGATGATCCTGCTACTACACCTACACCGTCTATCGGAATTAGACGTAATGCGTCAATTACCGTAGACAGAATAGCATAAGGAAGGAGTGCGAGATGAACAGTTTAGATAATCTCAAGTCAGTTCTCGAAAGAGAAATTGATAAAGTGACTAGTAAAGGCGAAATCGCTCCTACCGAGATTAAGGCAGTGGGTGAAGCCGTTGACATTATTAAGGATATCGAAACAATTTGTGCAATGAAGGAGTACGGTCAGGAAGATGATATGTACTCTATGGAGAATCGTGGATATTCTACAAGAAGAATGCCTCGTTATCCTATGTATAGAGATTCTTATGCATATGATAACAGCTATGAGAATATGAGTTATAGGGACATGAACTCAAACGCTCGTGGCGGAAGAGGCAATTACAGCATGCATACAGAGAAAGAAGAAATGATCGAGAAACTTGAGCGTATGATGAACAACGCTACAAGTGAAAAAGAGCGTAGAGACATCATGGATTGTATCAATAAATTGGAAGCTTAATGCTTTCATATTCTGAACTCATAACCTTTCCGACATTTCAAGAACGTTATAGATATTTAAAACAAGCAGGCATAGTTGGTGAAGAGACCTTTGGCGGTCATAGATACCTAAATCAGGCGTATTATACGTCAGCCGAATGGCGTTCTGTGCGTAATAAAGTTATTATACGAGATAACGGTTGCGATTTAGGAATGGAAGGGTTTGAGATAAACGACCGGGTCTACATCCATCATATTAACCCCATTACTGAGGCTGATATTTTGGATCGTAGCCCGGCATTGTTCGATATGGAAAATCTGATTTGCGTGAGTTTTAACACGCATCAAGCGATACACTATGGTGATGAATCTATGCTACCGATCAATTATTTTTATGAACGTCGTCCAGGCGACACTAAACTCTGGTAAGGAGGTTACAGATGTTATCGAATACAGCTACGCCGATTTACTATGGTAAATTCCGGGACGCTGTAATGAGAGGTGAGATACCGGTAAATCGAGAAATAAGTTTGGAGATGAATCGTATCGATAACCTCATCAAAGATCCGGATATTTACTATGACGACGAGGCGATTAATGGCTGGATCGAATTTTGTGAGAATGAATTAACTCTTACAGATGGTTCTGATTTGCATTTACTTGATACATTTAAACTATGGGCAGAACAGATATTTGGCTGGTATTATTTCCAAGAAATGTCAGTGTTCGAGCCATATGAAAATGGTGGTGGACATTACGTCTTAAAGCAAGTAAAGCGAAGATTAATCACTAAGCAATATCTTATTATAGGAAGAGGCGCTGCAAAAACTTTATATTCAAGTTGTATTCACGCTTACTTTCTAAATGTCGATACCTCAACAACTAAGCAGGTCACAACTGCTCCGACAATGAGGCAGGCAGAAGAGGTATTGTCGTCGTTCAAAACTGCTATAGCCAGAGCAAAAGGTCCTTTATTCCAATTCTTAACCGATGGTTCACTCCAGAACACCACCGGAAGTAAGGCGAATAGACAAAAACTGGCTTCTACGAAAAAAGGTATAGAAAATTTCTTGACTAATTCTATTCTCGAAGTTGTTCCCATGGATATTGATAAATTACAGGGTTCACGTTGTAAAATTGCCACAATTGATGAGTGGCTGTCCGGGGATATTCGTGAAGACGTTATGACACCTCTCGAACAGTCTTGTAGTAAGAACGGTGATGGTAACTGGCTTATAGTTGCCACAAGTTCCGAAGGTACTGTCCGAAATGGTCCTGGTGACGATATTAAAATGGAGCTTACCAAAATCTTAAGAGGCGAATATTACGCACCTCATACAAGTATTTGGTGGTATAAGCTGGATGATGTTGACGAAGTTAATTACCCGGAGATGTGGGCTAAAGCCAATCCGAATTTGGGTAAGACCGTAAGTTATGAAACATATCAGATAGAAGTAGATAGAGCCGAAAACATACCGAGCACTCGTAATGATATTTTAGCAAAGAGATTTGGAATCCCAATGGAGGGATTTACTTATTTCTTTACTTACGATGAAACAATGCCACAGAGACTTTACAGTCTTAAAGGTATGGCATGTGCTATGGGTGCCGACTTATCGCAAGGTGATGACTTCTGTTCATTTAGTTTTCTATTTCCACTTCCTGGTGGAGCATTTGGCATAAAGACCAGAAATTATATTTCAAGCAAAACGTTAGACAAATTGCCATCGGCTATGTATGCAAAGTATCAAGAATTTATTAATGAAGGTTCTTTAATCGTCATGGACGGAGTAATTCTCGATTTGATGCAAGTTTATGATGAATTAGACAGTTTTATTAACCGCATGGAATACGACATTAGATGCTTTGGTTACGACCCATACAATGCAAAAGAGTTTGTTGAACGTTGGGCGTCTGAGAATGGCCCGTTTGGAATTGAGAAAGTAATTCAGGGTTCCAGAACCGAATCAGTACCGCTTGGCGAAATAAAGAAATTGTCATCTGAACGTTTATGGATATTTAACGAGTCAGTTATGCAGTTTGCTATGGGTAACTGTATTGTTATGGAAGATACAAACGGTAATAGAAAACTTCTTAAGAAACGATATGAGGCTAAAATTGATCCAGTTGCTTCAGCCATGGATGCTTTTATAGCTTATAAGAACAATCAAGATGCATTCGAATGAGGAGGATAAAGAAATGTCGAATAAAATCTATGATATTTTAAAGTGGATCGCTATTATCGCACTTCCGGCTCTTAAAGATTTTATTGAGCCGGTTTTTGATTGTTGGGGTATTCCTTATGGACCTCAGATCTCTTTCACCCTTGGAAAGCTTGCAGTTCTTCTTGGCGCTTGTTTGTGCGTGTCAAGCATCAAGTATGCTAGAGATAAGATCAATGCAAATATGGTTAATCAGCTTGAAGATGGCGCAGATGAGCTTGCAGAAGCAATAGAGGAGGAATCTAAATGAAATCATCAGAACTCGTAAAAAAGGCAAAAGATCTTGCTGCTCACAAGACAATCTATGTCAAGGGATGCGAAGGCAGACCTATGACTGATGCTAATAAGCTCAGATTCAGCAGCAATAATATGCTTAATGCTCGCAGATCTCAGTTGATATTTTCAGCTACCAATGAGACCATCGGAATCGATGAAATGCATCTTCTCAACTATCTTGTCGGAACTAAGTTTGTCAACTTTACTGACATGATAGCTGGATGCAATGACATTTCAAAGACTTTTGACAATATAGAGCCCGGAGAGGTCGTATTCGGTAATGAGACCGTCGGAATTTATGTTGGGAACAAGAAAGTCGTAACTGTCAATATCAATGGTGTAAAGGAAGTTCCTCTTAATAACTGGGCATCTCATGGAAAATTAGTAGGTGTTGATTATTCCTTTCGTGAGGAAGCTCCTGCACCGAAAGAAACCGTTGACAAAATTAAGGACGACGAGCCTGTAGAGGAGACAGAAAATGTTAAAACCGAGATGGAAGTACGTCCAAACAGAACTTGGAACAGGCATTGAATGCACCGGATGTGGTCATAAAATAAAAGCAATAGATGTAACAATGGGTGAGTATGATCTGAATACTTGCCCTTTTTGCGAAAAAAAAATGATGCCAATCGAACAGAAACTTTTAAACAGGTTAAAAGAAGAATCTATTCATAGATGGTGATTTATATTTGAAAGGGGACAATTATGAGTAGTGCAGGTAAAAGACCAAAACAGGCTCAGCCTAAAATGTTTTTCTTCTGTGACAGGAAGAAATGCTCAACTTGCAATCCTAAATGTATGCATACACAGGACCCATCACACGCATTGAGCCTAGAAGGAGAATTCAAGCGTAATACTGTAGATGGTTCTATGTGGCAAAGCGCAATCTCTTACAATGGAGAGATTATAACAAGCAAAAAACCTACAATAATAACTGGAGGAAACTAAAATGGGAAAGATTAAAGTATTTCCGAATCACTCTGAGAAGACTTCAAAGTGGTCAAAGAACGGCAATTTCGCCATCAAGAGTTCTACGGAGATGACCTATGAAGATAACTATGTTGTTCCTACTGATCCTGTTCAGGATAGCGAAAATGTTACACCCGCTCCCGATCCCGAACCGTAAGGAGGAAACCTAAATGAAACTTTCAGAGTTTATATCTAAACTCAATCTGGCTCATGACGTTCCGAACTATTACAATAGTAAATTCCCTTACAATTGTGGATATTTTAATGGTTCGAAATTTTCGTTTGACTGCTGGAATCTTATAAAGGCTATTCTCGGAGGTTGGACTGACAACTATACCAAGGGATATTATGTATCACCTAAAAATTTCCCTACCGGAGACTGCGATGGTTATCACCTGCTCATGCAGTGTGTAGACAGGTCTAGGGACTTCTCGCAGCTCAAGAGACCGGGAACTTACCTTTATATTTCTAATAGCCCTCATGCCGGAGTATACTTAGGTGACTTCGAATACAACGGTCATATCGTTAATGTAGTAGAGTGCACAGGTGCTTGGGAATCCAAGGTGCAGTATACATACATCGATGAATATGGAAGGAGATTCCGTTGGAAAGGCGGAGAGAAGAACAAATACGGCTGGACTGATTACGGATGGCTTCCTTATGTTGAGGACGATTCCAATGCTCCGTCCGAACCTTCAAATGATATTTTGACACCGTCCACCGGAATTGACGTGTCAAGATGGCAGAAGGGCTTCGATCTGAATAATGCAAAGAAAGAGGGATTCACCTACGCTATTATTAAAGCCGGAGGAGCAGATGCTGGATATTACAAGGATTCTCAGTTTGAGAATTTCTATAATCAGGCAGTTAACGACGGTTTTAAGGTAGGAGCTTACTTCTTTGGACAGGCATTCTCGGTTGAAGCAGCTATTCAGGAAGCCAATTACTTCATTAATATATTGAACGGTCATAGAATCGTTCACGTATATTATGATGTAGAGGCTAAGATGCTCAATCAGGGTTATCAGCATCTCACGGAGATCATTGCAGCATTCTGTAATACTCTGATTGCAGCCGGATACGCATGCGGAATCTACACAAGTGAGAGTCAGTTCAATAGCCGTTTCAACGACGCTGCCGTAGCAATATTCCCTCACTGGGTCGCTAGATATTCTAGCAAGCCTCCCACGATCAAGAGTGGTGCACCCATTGAGATTTGGCAATACGGCGGCTCAACAAACTATCTGAGAAGTGCTAAGATCGCCGGGACTACGGTTGACCAGAACATTATTTATATTAATTGGGTTGATCCGGATTCACAGCCGATTTGTGCTACTAGATATGTTAAGACAGTTAATAAGACAATCGATGAGCTTGCCCAGGAGGTTCTGGCTAATGTCTGGGGTACCGGTTCAGCGAGAAAGAAGAATCTCACAGCAGCTGGCTACGATTATGAGGCTGTCCAGAAGAAAGTTAATGAAGTCGTTGGAATGCGTAAAGTATCCGGTAAGACATATATTGCTCAGGACAACTCTATTAAGATTCTCGGTAAGACGATTGTTAAGCGAGGCGAGTCACTTTCAATCATCGCTAAGCGTTACAATACCACTGTTGAGAAACTTATGAAGGCTAACCCTCAGATCAAGAACAAGAACTTGATTTACGTAGGCCAGGAGATTACAATAGCATAATTTCCGTGATATTTGCTGTGTAATGCAGTAAATACCATGGAATGTCCATTTTCTGTACCTTCCTAAGACTTGGTTAAGAGTAGTTGGGAACGTTAAAACCTCCTTCGTTCCCATACTACTCCTATACCAGGTTGACATTTTTCCTTATTTATCAGACCCTTTTCTTTTTTATTTCGCAATTATATTTTACCCTACTATGGAAAAGGGCAACTAAATGTAGAGAGCAGCGCTTGAAAGGAGGGGAGCGCTTAATGAAAGATGGAGGCCTAATGAAGAACTTCGGTTCGGATTTAGGAAAAACGTCCAACTCCCTCCCGGTAGAAAGATTCCGGGCCTTTTCTTTTTTCAATTCGCAAAAAAGTATTGTCCTATTATGAAGGGATAAATCGACCAAAGATTTTCACAAAAAGGAGGAAAAAATATGAAGACATTTGGAACGATTGTAGGGACTTTTATAGTAACAATACTTGCAGTAGCAATAATTATTATTGTTAAGTTCGGATTTATCAATGTGGATAGCCACACTGATGAGTACCTTACTTACAAGAATGGAGAGTTATGTAGTATTACACACGATGTAGAAGTAGACAAAGTTAGTTTAGGTATTAATATGAACAACAACTTTACAGTCTTTGATCGATAAATCCCGAGGACAAGAGAGTTGATATTTGACTCTCTTATCCTTTTCTTTTTGCAAAAAAGTATTGTCCTATTATGAGGAGAAATCCTAACAATAATTTTAATGGAGGATGATAATATGTTTAGAGAAATTAGAGTTAAGGAAATCAGAAACGAAAAGAAAGAGGAAGGATTCAGAAAAATTAAGCCTGAAACCGACATGACTGTCAAAGAAGCAACGGCAGCAGTTAATGCTATTTGGATGGAAATGATCAGAGAGGCACAAGAGGGATGATGTTCTTCCCTCTTCTTTTCGCATTTTTTTATCACCCTATTATGACAGAGGAGACAGAAAGGATATAATTATGAATGAAACTTTAATTATGGAAGTAAGTAACTTTGAAGCACAAGCTATAGAATGGATTATAGAAGATTTAGAGCAAATGGGATTCAAATGGACTTGGACTAAAGATCATAATATTCAATACTGGAGATAAATAGAAATTTCATTGTCTCCTCTTAAAATTTTCATTTCCTATTATGTAGAGGAGAGCAGATTGGAGGCAATATGGACAGAAGATTAACTGAAGCTGAAAAGAACAAGATCAGATATGAGTATATGCACGGAACGCCTGTATGGCGTTTAGCACAGATGTACAATGTATCAGAGTGTAAGATAGTTAAAGTAATCGGTAAATATTAATTTATATTTCATGCTCTCCTCAATTTTTACATGCTATATTATGGCAACTTTGGTTGTTATTCAATAATTTTATATTTTAAAGGAGGCATGTAATTATGAACAAAGAGCAGAAGAATTTAAGAGAAATGATGCACGAGTTGAATTCAGAAACTGAAAGGCTAATGATTAAAGGTATCGCAGCAACTGGTGGAGTTATGGACATGTTCAAAGATATGCCCGATGAAGGGGCTATATGGTTGAAGGATGTCATAAACTTAACCAGAGACTTCGAGACTTTTATGGAAAAGGCCGCAGAGGTTGAAGACGACAACAATAAGATGATCAGAGAACTTAAAGACGAACTTGAAGAAGTAAAGAAGCATGAAGTCTATATCGAAAAGATGTTAGAGGAATTTATTGAAGATTCAAAGAAAAAAGCCAAGAAGGAAACTAAGACAGAGTGAGTTTTCGAGGGGTCGGAATTTTATATTTCGGCCTCTCATTTTTTTCGTCGTCCATTATGGAGGCACAGAAGGAGAGGTGAATATATGTGGGCAGCCATAGCACAGATGGCCGGCGTAATACTATTATTTATCGGTTTATATACAATACCGATATTTCCATTAGTATTAGGAGCCGGTTTTCTAATATGGTGTTTTAAACACTAAACCAAACACGAAGTGTCAATTAGCGGGGGCTTGATATTTATCAGGTCCTCGCAATTTTTACATGTTCTATGGTGGAGAAGATGTGTAGTGTGACTACCGCGCCATTAGGCGTGAAGGTTCGTAACCTTACACTTCTCTTTTTATTTTTAAAAAAGGAGGCAATATGGAAGGATTGTACAGAGAAAAGAACGGGCAGTTAAGTTTCTTACCTGTTCCAGAAGAAAGGGCTAAGTATACGTATCATGGCCCTGTATTTGTTTTCGGCAAGGTTATAGCGCACGTAAAGCTTGCCACGTGGGCTAATTCACCAGCAAAGGCATATTGTAATATGACATTTCAAGCAAAAAAGGAACTTGGTTATCAGCCACATACCAAGTTAACTTTATCCAAAAATTTAATGAAAAAGGAGGAAACAAAATATGGCAAGAGTGTTTAAAGTAATAGGATTCGCATTTGTGGTGGCAACCGCGTATAAGCTTGGTAAAATAGCAGGAACTGTTGAAACGGTAAATGCTATGAGCGATTCTAATGATATTCTGACTATCAGGGTTGATAAGTCCGGAATAAACATTGAGACAGGAGTTAACGATGGAACAAGTAATACACAGATGTAAGAAGTGCGGAATAGATCTATTCGAGCAGCTTCCGAATTCTAAAAAGATATTTAGATCATTTGCCACAAAAGTTCGTGATGGACACGAGGAATATTTATGTATTAATTGCTATAAGGAAGGAGTAGAAAATGGTGTTAAACAAACAGGAAGTAATGAAAATGAGGAATGACGGAAAAACTTATTACGAGATTTCTATGGCGTTAACAAACAATGATCCGAAACTTGCTGAAAAAGTTATGTGTATGGACGGTGGAGTTATTGATATTTGCGAGGATTCCGGTGAAGGTTATGATGAACATGGCGTCCAGAATCTGGCTATAAGCGTAATAAAGAGCGCGGTTGACGAGTATGGTCGTCTATATACTCAGATAATGGACAAATCCAAACCGTCTATTGAATGGCAAAGAGCTTGCGAATTAGCTAGCAAAGCTCATGCTAACGAGGAAGTGAAACTAGCTAAAAAATATGATGAGATGGTAATGTGGTATGAAATAAATTCTTATCTTGAAATTATGGAAAAATGGTTCTTTAACGATAAGATCGATTACTGGCTTGGTTTATTCGATAATGATATTTCAAAGGAGGTAATCGTTCCATCAATAAAGGACGACGCAAGAAAAGGTCGATGGGTTAAAACTGACATGCTGGAATTCGACACATTCGAAGAAGCCAATCAATACAGAAATAAATACCAGTATCTTAGAAATAACTTTATCGTTAAGAAGCATAAAAAGAGATCGGGAGATAAGCGTGAGTATTATAAAATCGAAAGGAGCGAAAAATTATGATAGCGGCTTATATTTTAATAGGAATGGTAGTAGGTATGATCTTTACCTATATTGTTTTGCAGTTTTGTAACGATGGGTCCCTCGTTATTGATATTTCAGATCCGGAAGAGCCTAATGCAGTTAAGTTCGAAGGAATCGATCTTGACGAGTTGGTCGATAGTCGTCGTAAAAAATTTATTCTAAAAATTGTAAGGATTAAACAATAGGGGAGATAGCAAAAAATACGTCGACTATTATGGAACTTATTAACTTGAGTTGCGAAAGGAGGCTAAAATGGCGCAACTGGATGATGTACTGGAAAAGAAGATTCAGGAACTTGACGAGATGTCAGTCCGTGATGAATCATTCAAAGATGCAGCGAGGGCTGTATCTGATCTGGCAGAGACCAATGCTAAGGTCGAGAGTTACAAATCTGAAAAGAAGAGTAATTTTTGGAAAATAGCGTTAGGGATTCTCGGATTAGTTACACCATTTGCTGTATCAGCAATGGATCATCGTGCTTATGACAGAGAACTCGACAAGGTCTTGGAGTACGAGAAGACCGGAGGAATAATGTCATCAGGAAGCCGTTCAGTATTAAGCGGACTGAAATTCAAGAAATAATTCCGGGCAAGAGGTTTGATATTTTATCAGCCTCTTGCATTTTTGTCACCTCCTATTATGCAGAAAGGAGGCTATTATGATTTTATTAATATTGATGCTTATTTTAGCAATATTAATAGCGGCATTTATCGTAGGATTAATTACAGGAGGACTATATTTAATCATAAGATTTGTTATGCCGACTATACTAATCTTAATTATGGTATTAATAATAATTAAGATCATAAAAGCGTTGTTTTAACAAAAGGAGGGCTTGATATTTATCAGGCTCTCTAATTTTTTGAAAGGGGACAAAATGAACTTTAAACAAATAGCACCAGTTTTACTAACAGTTGTTAGCGTGGCGACATCAGTGGCTGCTGTAATAATGGCAGTTCATGAAACACCTAATGCCATCAAAATTCTTGACGATCATAGACTTGAGGTGGATTATACCGGAGAAAGCGATCTTGTATGGCATGAAAAACTTCTGGACTACGGCAAAGGATATTGGAAGACCGGACTCCTTCTTGGAGCATCCGTTGCAACAAGCATTACTTCTTGCTGTATGAGCCATCGTAACTATAAAGCTCTTGCTGCATCTGCGGCAGCACTTTCAGCTGCTTATACAAAGCATAAAGATAAAGTAAGAGAGTTCGTCGGTGAAGAGAAAGCTAAGTTAATAAATAAGCAGGTTAGCGAAGATCTCAAAAGCGATGAATTTAGCGAAAAGAAGTTCTGGTTCCAGGAACCTGTATCCGGTGAATTCTTCCAGTCAACGCTGAAGGATGTGTATGAAGCAGAATACGAAGCAAATAAACGTATAGCTCTTGAAGGCTTTGTAAGCATTGGCGAGATATTTCCTATAAAGAATTCACCAAAGACTGCAAGTAATTGGATTTGGACGCAGGACGATTTATGCGAAGCTTATGGATATCCTTGGATCGACTTTATTCATGAGAGGGTTAATTCCGGATCAGAAGATGGAGCTTTGGACTTTAATTTCAATGAAGGTCGTGAAACCTATGTTATCCGATATGGTATTTGGCCGATGCCTTTAGGACAAGCCAAAAAATTGTATGGCGTAGATTTCACATGATATTTGCAAAAAGTACGTACTCCATTATGAGAAAGGAGGACTCACTATGAAGAAACTTAAGATAGCAGGTGCTGTACTATCTATCCTATTTGGTATATTCGGGGTGGTAGACGGAGCAACTACGATCAAGGAACAGTGCAAAAAAGAAAACGAAGAATCCTAAAGAGCTAAGAGGGCTTGATATTTATCAGGTCCTCTAATTCTTTGGAAAGGAGAGAAATGAATTTCGGTAGTATGATGAAAACAGCAAAGATATTTGTCATTGATCATAGTCCACAGATACTTACAGCAATTGGTACTGTTGGCCTGATAACGGCAGGTATTGTAGCTGTAAACGAAACCCCCAAAGCCATGGATATTCTCGAGAAACATCTCGAAAGAAAAGAAGAGACCGAGGATTTACATGAGTTAAGCAAAAAAGAGAAGTTCGAAGATTGCTGGAAAATCTATCTTCCATCTGTATTAATGGCTGGAGCTTCAGTTGCGTGCATTATATTTGCTCAGCGCATAAGTAGTAGTCGTGCGGCTGCTTTAGCCACAGCATATAAGATGTCTGAAGAGGCTCTTATGAGGCTCGAAGATTCAACAAGGGATGAACTTGGACAAAAGAAGCTGGAAAAGATTCAGGATAAAGCTGAAATAGCCGAAATGCAGTCAAAGTCGGTAAATGATATTTGTGTAACTGGTAATGGAGACGATCTGTTTTATGAATGTTATTCTGCTACATTCTTTCGTAGTAGCGTGAACTTCATAGATAAGGCTCTCAATCATTATATGAAGGATATTCTTGATGATGATTATCAGGACATAAATGAATGGCTTGCTAGACTTGGCTTGCCGATTATGGACGACGATATAGGATCTCAGCTTGGAATCAATTCATCAATGATTCGGTCAGAAGGACTGAATACAGACATAACTTATGGACCTGGACCTAATAATGAACCGTGTGGATATTTGAAGTTATCTATTAAACCAGTTCCTAATTATTGGAACCCGCATGGATGACGTCGCAATTTTTACATAGTTCTTTATGGGGAGCAATCCCTAGGCAACTTATAAATTATTTTGAAGGAGGTTTATATTATGGCAGACAACAAAGAAAAGAAGGATGCAATTAAGACACCACAGGGTAATGAACTGAAGGCGGTTGAGAAGAAGAATTTCATTCAGAAGACCGGTGATAAGATCAGTGAGTTTGCAGACAAGCACCAGAAGGGTATTAAGTGGGCTAAGAGAGGTATTCTCGCAGCCACTGGAGTACTCCTTTTTGGAGCAGGCTGCAAGGTCGGTGGAAGAAATCACGGTACCGATGAGAATGATGATGCAGCAACAGCCGACGAGATCATCGATGTGTTTACCGCACCCGACGAAACAACAACGGAGGCAGATAATAATTAACTATTAACCTAATTTATAAGTGCCTCCAAAGAAAGCGAGAGCTTGTGATATTTCACAGGCTCTTTGCTTTTTAATTTTTTAGAAAGGAAAAAGTAAATGGAAAGTTTACCTAATAATTCAGGAAAAGACGTAGTCAAAGTTCCTGAGCATAGAGTAGAAAAAGTAGTAAAAGGCGAAGTAAAACGCAGGCAAACATTCGGAAAGATGATCCGCGATAGTTTTGTTCCTGCAGATGTCGAAAACGCCGGATCGTATATTTTAAGTGATATGATCGTGCCTGGCATAAGAGATGGTGTATTCGATATACTCAGAGGAATCCTCGATTATTGGTCTGGTGGTGTTGGTGGACCAAGGAGACATCCTGGAAGTCGAATCGCTCAGAAGTATGACTATAACAACAGGTATAATTCACGTGCAAGAATAAATGCCGGAGGTCCTCCTGAAAGTTCACAATCAGTATCAAGATTCTCTTATGATGATATTGTTGTTCCATCTCTTCAGGAAGCAGAAGAAGTAATAGCTTCTATGAAAGATATTATAAGAATGTATCAGGTAGTAAGAGTAGCTGATTTGTTTGACCTTGTCGGAGTGACCGGATCTTACACAGATAACAATTTCGGTTGGGTTAATCTTGACCGGGCATCTTATCAGAGAGTTTCTGGTGGATGGTTATTGATATTCCCTAAGGCAATGCCTATAGAAGATTGAAAGGAGAAAATGTAATGAACTTCAATAGTATCATTCGTGTCGCTAACAGAGTTGGTGGCACAATAAAGAAACACAGTCCTCAGATTATGATGGCTATAGGTGCTATCACCTCTGTAACTGCAGTAGTTGAGGCAGTTAAGCAGACACCTAAAGCCATGGATATTCTCGATGAGCATAAGGGCAAAGTCGAGAAATGTAAAGAAGCACTCGCCCTTAATGATGCAGATTATACCGAAGACGACTATAAGAAAGATCTGGCTGGTATTTATTTCAATACCGGAACCAAGCTCGGAAAGGCATATATTATGCCTATCGTAATGGAAACCGCTTCTCTTATTTGTTTCTTCAGCGCTCACAGAATTATGTGTGTACGCAATAAGCAGCTTGCAACAACTCTTGCTGCAGCAACCGAGGCATATAACAGTTACCGTAACAGAATGATTGAAGCACTCGGTGAAGAAAAAGAAGAGCAGATTCGTCTCGGGCTGGAAAAGGAAAAGAGACAGATCGAGGTAACCGATGAGAATGGAAAAGTTAAGAAGGTCAATAAAGAAATAAATGTGTTCGATGAAGAGATCGGTGTTCTTCTTCCTTGGCAGTTCTTGTGGTGCGAAGATGACATAAATTATGATCAGTCTGAGGAACTCAATGACTTCACAATAAGCTGCGTTGCGTCGACTTTCACCAATATGATATTTGGTAAGAACCGTAGAGTAGATGAGATGCCGGCAGTAAGAATTGTATCCAAGTTCATTGGCGAAAAGAAAGCTAATAAACTCAGATCATTCCTTTACAATGGATATACTCAGGCAAACCTTGACCAGCAGGTTATTATCGATTCACAGCTTGTTGAGGTCAGATACAGAGATGAGGATGGAAACGTTCGTTATAAGAATGGTAGAATCCTTACACTTAATGGAGATGGAGACTGGAAATGAAGAATGCATTGATATTTATAGCAGGGGCTGCAGTTGGGGCTGTGGCCTCTTATCTTATTACTAAAGAAAAACTGAATAAGGATCACGAGACCGAGATTATGGATATTCGTGAGATGTACGACGAGCGTGTTGAGAAGATTCAGCACGCATCTGATGCAATAAAGACTCTTCATGAGAAGAAGGCCGAAATCATGCACGAGCTGGAAGAGAAGGCTAAGGAGAATGGAGAGCTCCATGAGAATTATGATACCGAGCAGGTAGACTATACTTCGTTCAGTGCAAAGAAAAATGTAACAAAGAAGGAAGATCTCAATCCGATAAGGGTTATCACTGAACAGGAAGCAGAGAAATTCTCTAAAGAATATGAGCTTATCGGTCTTAGCCTTTATGACGATGATGTGCTTATCGATGATGAGTCTGAGAATATTATTGAAGACTACGAACCTTGGGTAGGGGTAAAAAGTCTTTCGGCACTACGTACAAACGGTGATGAAAGCATTTATATTCTTAACGAGGAACGTGAGGCTATCTATGACATCACTGTTGTTGATGAAAGGTTCGGTGATGTAGATGAGCTTGTCACGATCGAATAATAGATATCTCAGAACCATAGTCGGATTAGTTTACGACAACAGATGCGGAGTCGAATATGGTAAGTTAATGGACTATTTATATTCTCGAGAGTTCTATTGGTCCGAGTACATTCCTATGGATCGAAATAGGGCACTTGATGGAATAATGCTTAGAGAAAAGTATGGATATTTGGGAGATATAGACGCAGAACCTTGTTCTGTTCTTGAAATGATCATAGCATTAGCCGTTAGAATAGAAAATCAGTTCATGACGAATTATGAAGACGGAGATCGAACTTCAACATGGTTTTGGATAATGCTTACTAACTTGGGTCTTAATCATATGGATGATGAACACTTTGATATTTCAGAAGTTGAATATATCATCGATAGACTACTTGATAGGATGTATGGTCCAAATGGTGAAGGAGGTCTGTTTGTTGTAAACAATCCGAGACAAGACATGAGAGATGTCGAAATATGGTATCAGGCGAATTGGTATTTGTCTGAACAAGATGGATATTTATAAACGGAGGATAAATTAATGCTTGACTTTTTGATGGTCTCAATGCGTTCAAGTAAGCGTGGGACAGTCGAGATATACCCGAAGTTTATAGTCACAGGTGCCTCGAAGGACTTAATGATTCGAGGTGGAGATTTTTATGCTATTTGGAATGATCAAACAGGATTATGGTCTACGGACGAGACAATTGCTATTAAATTGATTGATGCAGAGCTCGATAAGTATGCAAAGGAACACTCCGAAGAGTTTCACGGAGATAATGTTAAAATTATGCATATGTGGGATTCAGACACAGGAAGCATTGATCGCTGGCATAAGTATTGTCAAAAGCAGATGCGAGATTGCTATCACGTGCTTGACGACAAAATTATATTTTCTAACGCGGTCACGAAACGCTCGGACTACGCCAGCAAAAAGCTTCCATATGCTCTAGAAGAGTGCAACATCGATCATTATAAGCATTTGTCAACCACTTTATATTCTGAGGAAGAGCTTCATAAACTCGAATGGGCTATTGGTGCTATCATAACCGGTGACGCAAGAAAGATACAGAAATTTGAGGTTCTGTATGGTGCAGCCGGAACTGGTAAAGGTACTATGCTGGATATTATAGCTAAGCTGTTCGAAGGTTACTATTGTACTTTCGAAGCAAAGGCATTAGGTTCAGCCAACGCGTCATTTGCACTTGAACCATTCAAGCATAATCCTCTTGTTGCCATTCAGTTTGATGGTGACTTAAGTAAGATTGAGGATAACACAAGAATTAACTCATTAGTTTCACACGAGGAGATGATTGTAAATGAGAAGTTCAAATCAGCGTATACAAGTAGATTTAAGTGCTTCATGTTCATGGGCACAAATAAGCCTGTAAAGATCACCGATGCTAAGTCAGGTCTAATTAGACGTCTAATCGATGTCAGTCCCTCTGGTAAAAAGATTCCTATCAGAGAGTATAAGAAAGACATCGATGGTGTTAATTTCGAACTTGGAGGAATCGCATATCACTGTCGTGAAGTATATTTGGAAGATCCAGATTACTACGAGAGTTATATTCCAGTAAACATGCTTGGCGAATCTAATGACTTTTACAACTTCATAGAAGATAGTTATGAGATATTTAAGTCGCAAGAAATGGTGACTCTTAAACAAGCATGGAGTATGTATCAGGAATATTGTGATGATGCTAAAGTTCCTTATCCAATGTCAAAGCGAGTATTCAAAAACGAACTTAAGAACTATTTCAAGACATTCGAAGAAAGGTCTTATCTCGAAGATGGTACTCGTGCATACAACTGCTATCTCGGATTTAAACTCCAAATGGAGAAACCACAAGTAAAAACAAAAAACACAGAAACTCCTTGGCTGGAATTTGGCGAGAACGAATCTGTGTTTGATATTTTTGCTAAGGACTATCCTGCACAGTATGCAACAAACGAAGGATTACCAAGTAAGAAATGGACCAATGTCACAACGACGTTATCAGATCTTAAGACAAGCAAATTACATTATGTAAAGATTCCGACAGAACACATAGTAATAGACTTTGATATTCCAGACGAATCAGGTAACAAATCTTTTGAGAAGAATTTGGAAGCTGCTTTAAAATGGCCTCCTACTTATGCAGAACTTTCAAAATCCGGAGCTGGTATACATTTGCATTATATTTATACTGGCGATGCTACAAAGTTAAGTAATTTATTCGATGATCATATTGAGATAAAAGTATTTAACGGAAATAGTTCTCTTAGACGAAAACTTACATTATGTAATGCACTGCCTATAGCTAAGATATCTTCGGGTTTACCATTGAAAGGAGACAAAGATGTGACGGATTTCAACGGGGTAACAAACGAAAAAGGTATTCGTACACTTATTAAGCAAAACCTTGTAAAGAAGTACCACAGTGGGACCAAACCCTCTATTGACTTCATTGCAAAGATTTTGGACGACGCTTATGAATCAGGTGTGAAGTATGATGTGTCTGATATGCGTACAGCAGTTCTTGGATTTGCTGCTGGAAGCACTCATCATGCAGCAGATTGTATTAAGCTGGTCAACAAGATGAAGTTTAAGTCATCAGAAATTTTGGATGACGATGTATTAGAGGAATCAGTTCCAGAACCTAAAGACCCATCATTGATATTTTATGATGTCGAGGTTTTTCCTAATCTCTTCTTAATTAATTGGTTCAAGTTGACTCAGGATGAATACGATAAGGTTATGAATGATATTCATGAAAACCCTAAAGATTCGTATAAAATCATCCGGGCATTTGTCGACAAGATCCAGAATGAAGAGAGAGTAATACGCATGATCAATCCTAAACCTGTAGAGGTAGAGGAACTCATGCATTATAACCTTATAGGTTTCAACTGTAGACGCTACGATAACCATACTTTATGGGGAAGGATGATGGGATATTCTAACGAGCAATTATTCAGATTATCCCAGAAGATTATCAGTGGAGATAAGGATGCATTCTTTAGCGATGCATACAATGTCAGCTACACTGATATTTATGATTACTCATCTAAAAAGCAATCCCTCAAGAAATGGGAGATAGAACTCGGCATTCATCATGTTGAACTTGGTCTTCCCTGGGATCAGCCGGTACCAGAAGAGTTATGGGAAAAAGTAGCAGAGTATTGCGATAACGATGTTATTAGTACAGTTGCCACATGGTTCGCTACACAGGCAGACTTCTTAGCTCGTGAAATATTAGCGGATCTTGCGGGCGGCACGGTTAACGACACCACAAATACACTCACAACGAAGTTGATATTTGGAAATAACCGAAACCCTCAATCTGAGTTCAACTACAGATTTATGGGCGAAAAACCTGAAGGTAAGTCATTTACTTATGAAGATGCTATAAAGTACGCATCTGGTAAGACGACTAAAAAGCCCGAAGGGACTGCGTGGTTTCCTGGATATTCTTATGTTGATGGTGTGAGTTCATATCGTGATGTACCGGAAATAGGTGAAGGTGGACGCGTATATGCTAAGCCTGGATCTTATGGATATTCTAAAACATTCGATGTCGCATCGATGCATCCACATTCTGTAATAGCTGAACGATTGTTTGGTGATTACACTGATATTTTCGAAGATCTGGTAAACGTGCGAGTATATATCAAGCACAAAGATTTCGATAAAGCTTCTAAATTGTTCGGTGGTAAGTTGGCTAAGTATCTTACTAATCCGGATGAAGCAAAGAAATTGGCACAGGCTTTGAAGATAGCAATCAATTCAGTATACGGCTTAACTGCTGCGAAATTCCTGAATCCTTTCAGAGATGTACGCAATGCAGATAACATAGTCGCTAAACGTGGCGCTTTATTCATGATCGATTTACAGCACGCGGTAGAAGATCTTGGATATAAAGTAATCCACATAAAGACCGACTCTATTAAGATTGATCATCCTGATGAATTTATCGAAGACTTCGTAATGAAGTTCGGTGAATGCTATGGATATTCTTTCGAAGTTGAGGACGTCTGGGATCGTATATGTCTCGTAAATGATGCTGTTTACATTGGCTATACGAAAGACGGTGAATGGAAAGCAACCGGAGCAGAGTTCCAGCAGCCATATGTCTATAAGACTCTATTCACACATGAAGACATTACTTTCGATGATCTGTGTGAAACTAAGGCTGTATCAAAAGGAGCTTTATATTTGGACTATGAGGATGGCACAGACCTTAAGTTTGTAGGTCGAGTTGGCAGATTCTGTCCTATGATTCACGGAGCAACTCTATACCGCGTGGACAACGATAAGCTATATGCAGCAGCCGGAACCAAAGGCTACCACTGGTTGGAAGCAGAAGTAGTTAAGCAACTTGGTAAGGAAGATGACATTGATATTTCTTACTACGAGAAGATGGCTCACGATGCTATGGGTGATCTCATTGTATATGGTGATTACCAGGCATTCGTGGATACCAGTAAACCTTATGAATGGACTCCTGAAACAGATGAGCCCATCGAATTACCATTCAAATAAAAAGGAGAAAAAAAATGGCTAGAAACATGTTAGAGATCGAGAACGCAATAATTATTTTCAAGAATTTCTCAGGAAGAGAGAAGACTATCATCAAAGGCGGCAGACAGGTTATTGTCAATGAGGCCGGAAAGATGAACTTTAATGTGGTCCTCGATCCTACGAAGAGTAACATCTACTGGAATGGTGATGTTGTAACTAATCCTGATTTCGGACAGGAGCTTGCTGAGCTTGGATTTAACATCATAATCAAAGCGCCTAGAAACGAAGAAGATACCACCGAGTATAGACTTCCTGTATCTCTTGGGTATAATGGCGGAATATCTCCGGAATTATATTTGGTAACTGATCATAAGAAGGTCCTTATGGATGCTGACTCAGTTGCTTGCCTCGATAATGCCGATATTATCAAGGCTGATCTCGTAATTAATAACGGAAGGCCTTACGAAGCTAAGGACGGAAAAATGATGGTTAAAGCATGGTGCAATAAGGGATATTTCACTATCGCTCAGGACCGCTTTTCCGCTAATTACGACTTCGAGTAATTAAGTCCTCTTAATAAACTTACAAACATTGAGGGTCTTGGATATTTTGCCCAGGGCCCTCACTTTTTAGAAAAGGAGATTAGTTATGTACATAGCAGCACCCGAATACATTTGGACAATCGTAGCAGCAATCCTTGTAGCTATATTTATGCTTCTCGTTCAGAAGTGGTTCTATAATGGTAAGTTCTACCGCACAAAGGAAGCAGACAGACAGGCTATCCTTAAATGCCTTATCACAACTATAAAAAGTCTAAATGATATTCTCGGCAACAAAAACACCACAAATAAAGAGGAGGACTCTGATGAAGAGGACGACGATTCTGATATTGACGATATTGTTGATGATTTCTTCAAGTAATGTCTTATGCGGATTTACTTGGGCTGATTTACCTATTATATTTACCGAATGCGGAGTAATTATTCGTGACGGTAATATAGATAAGGTCTGGAACCTTTCGGACAATGATATGGATATTCTCATGCGCACGGCCTACGCTGAAGCCAGAGGTGAAGGTATCAAGGGCAAAGCATTAGTCATGATGGTAGTCCTAAACAGATGGAAATCCGGACATTACGGTGAAACCATATCTGCTGTGGTTAAACCCGGACAGTTTGTAACTGCTAAAACTTATGATGAAGAATGCCGAATTGCTCTTACTTGGATTCTCTATGGATGGGATGAAAGTGAGGGCGCTTTATATTTTAGTTCGGAAGGTTACAATGGCCCAATTCACCTATTTAAATATGGTGGTCATTTCTTTAGCAAAAGAGAATTTAAGGAGAAATACTATGGGTGAAAGAAAAGATATTAACGAGGTGCTTAAGACATATCTCGATACATGTATGACTGCTATCGAGAATAATGATAAGCACCTTAAATCGAATCCTAAAATGCGTCAATGGTTCGAAGTTGGATTCAAGTGTGGAGCAAAAACTCATGCTGAATTCATATCGATGCTGTTTTCAAAGAAAGGAGAAGATAAAAGTGGGGATATTCAATCTGAAGAAAGCGAAAGCGGAAAAGATTCTGAGTAAGACTCGTTATTGCTATGTATGCCATCGTAAGCTCGGTAAGTATATCGAAACTAAAGAAATTCAAGATGGTACAGATGACATTTATGATATTTGTCCCGACTGTTACCCGAAGATGGCAGTTGAGTTGATCGCAAAGGAGGCTAAGAGATGATGGAATTACACGAGGTCCATTCTGGAGTACGTATGTGGGTACATCCTAAGAGGATCGTTGCTGTTATTGAGAACACTTTTAAGGTAGCGAAAGGCGCTGATGATAAAATAAATAAGACCGGAACAATTATATTTGTAGACGGTCTTCCCGAAGACAAGCCTATGGTTGTATCAGAGGCTTATGATAAAGTTCTTGAAATGATGAAGATTGAATTAAAGGGGGTAAAATAAAATGGCAAAAGGTTACATATTTGATCCGGATTATGAAGGAAGAGTAAAACACATTCAGGAAGACGAGTTAGTTAAAATTCGCACTGATGAGATGAGATCAATTCGTCATGGTTTCTATACAAAGGTTGGCGAAAAGAAGATCTATAGCAAGAATTATGAGTTCGGCACTTTCAAGTCCGAAGCTCCTAAGAAGCCTAAGAAGAAACTTATGGATATTATTAAGGGGAAGAAGTCGTAAAAAATACATTTCCTATGATGGAGGTTGAGGCTGAATAAGCCTCTTCCTCTTTATATTTTTGAAAGGGGTATGAAATGAATAAGTTTAGAGAAGAAGAAATATTAAAGATCAAAAGATATATTCACGGAGAAATACAGAAA
>Ga0310694_10000489_pt1 | contig 51808 bp, 31 predicted proteins | sample 174DNAGHGhighgp2_FD_203884 | JGI IMG/M metagenome (GOLD analysis project Ga0310694, IMG submission 203884) | Sheep rumen microbial communities from Palmerston North, Manawatu-Wanganui, New Zealand - 1742 DNA GHGhigh gp2 (v2) (version 2) | ecosystem: Host-associated > Mammals > Digestive system... | reverse complement strand
AAAAGCAATCGCGGCTTTAGCCGCTGTAATCTTAGAAAAACCAGTGTAATTGAAAGCCCATGCGCAGCTAGAATCCGTGAAATCTGTTAAATCTGTGGTAGGAAAAGAAGGGTGGGAAACTTGAATTATATGATTGTAGTTATGGTGAAGGCTCTCAAACAAGGTATTCCAAACATAAAAACAGGCTGTTTATTGCCTGATATCGATCTTTGGGATGCGTCCGTCCTTCAGGCGCTTAAACTCGTGGAAGGCGGTGGTGCGACGGAAACCGTTGCCGCCAGAGGGGATGCCGTCGTGATAGAAGAGGTATGACTTTCCTTTGAAGTCGATGGTGCCACCGTGTATGGTAAACGAGCCGGGGGCCTCGTCGGTGATACGACCTTCGTAGTGCCAAGGACCGTGGATGCTCTTTGAGGTAGAGTAGGCCCAATGTTCAGGTACACCGCCAGCAGCATACTCTAAGAAATAGGTGTCGCCAATCTTATAAATCCAAGGCGCTTCCTCGAAACCAGTCTTCATCACTCTCTTGTGGAGCTGATAGTCCATCTTCATGCACTTTGGTCCGAACTGAGCCTCATCGTCCAGCATGGGACGCATGTCGCAGATACCGTTATTGGCAAAGCTCTTGTCAATCGAGATCATATCCTCGTTCAACTTCGCATACCAGCAGCCGTTGTTACCCCAGAAGAGATATGCCTGTCCGTCGTCATCAATAAACACGGTGGGGTCAATAAAGCCCCAGTCGCCAGGAATCAATGGTTTGTCGATGGGGTCAGTCCAAGGACCTTCCGGACGATCGGCTACAGCCACACCGATACCATGCAAGTGCTTAGTGGTATCTTCTGCAGCCACATACCAATACCACTTCCCGTTGCGCTCGATGGCTTGTGATGCCCAAGCGTTATCGCCCTGCTTGGCCCACTTGAAGTTGGCCGTTGACATCACGACGCCGTGATCCGTCCAGTGCTCCATATCTGTAGTAGAGAACAACTGCCAGTCGGGCATACGGAAATACGTTGCTGTGTCCAGATCGTGACCTGTGAACACATAGAGTCTGTCGCCAGATACAACAGGAGCAGGGTCTGGGTTGTACATGTGGTTGTTTACACGTTTCTGCGCCCAGCCTGTCATTGCGATGAGGGCAAGCGATGCGATAAAGATGATCTTCTTCATTGGTTTGATTACTTATTAAAGATTTCTGCGAGTTTCTGTTCGATTTGTGCACCTCTCAATCCTCGTGCAACGATGGTGCCATCGGGGGCGAAGAGAATGATGTGGGGGATGCCGCTGATACCATAGATATCAGTAGCAATTTTCTGTGAGTTGATAATCTGCGGATAGGGAATCTGTTCTTCTGCGATGGCCTTCTTCGTGTCTTCAGGCTTATCCCATGCTGCAATGCCGAGTACCTGTAGTCCTTTCTCCTTATATTTATTATAGGCAGCGATGAGGTTAGGAATCTCACGACGACAGGGGCCGCACCATGATGCCCAGAAATCCACGAGCACATATTGACCCTTGCCTACGTAGTCGCTGAGACGGGTCGTCTTGCCCTCGTATTCTACGGCGAAGTCGGTAAACTTGTCGCCCTCCTGAGGTGCATGTGCCTCTAGCGTCACTTTTTCTCTCAGCAGGGAAAAATCGATATTGGTGTGCTGCATATCCTCACTACACATATCTATCATAGTCAGAATGTCCTTGGCTTCCATAAAGTTTGGTGCTTGAACGATGACAAAGATTGATGCTGGGTCAGCGGCATGTTGCTTCACGAAGTTGAAAGCCTCCTGTTTCAGTTTCTCTTTCTCGCCAGCCTTCGCCAACTCGCCTAATTTCATGCACGTTGCAATGCTCGCATCGTTGAGGGGTGTCCCCTTCAACAGCGCCCATTCGCTATCCATCTTGATATTACCAGGCTCAAGGATAAAGGGAATGCCTTCGGTAGTTGTGTCTTTTCTCCCCTCAACTTCTATTTCCAGTTGTACCATGAGTTTCGAATAGATGGGCCGACTGACGTTTCCGCTTATCTCGAACTTCCCGTCCTTCACGGCGTATTCTATAGGCGTACCCTTCAAAGAGTCGTTCCATATATATACGATATTTGCCTTTGCGGGGGGGAGGTCGAACTTGTTGGTCATGACTGACAGGTCACCGCTAATGGTGAATTTTTGTGCCCAGCCCGTCATTGCGATGAGGGCGAGCAGGAGGATAATGATAGTTTTCTTCATTGGTTTATTCGTGTTTGTTATTGAGTGTTTTATCTTTCAGAAATTCCAGTTCATTCTCTAAGTTGTCATACCCGTGAATTTGGAAAGATTCACTAACGCGTTGTCCATCGGGTGTGATAGTCTCATAATGAGGAATAGTGCTGAAGTTGAAGAGTTCTTGCAGACGGGAGAATCCTTCATTGGTGAGACAAATTGTCGTTTCGTCACCAAGCCATTCCTTGACATAATTGTGTTTAGTTTTATGAGTGTTTATTTTATGCGATGAAGTAAAAGGTCGCCACAGCTAGAAGCAACTTCTTCGAAGATTTCACGACAGCGCTCTTCCCTCATTTTTATTTTTGTACCCACTGCAATCATATCTGCTAAGGTGGGATTGCCTGTCCCGTTTACCGATGTGGCGTGCTCACCGTTATAGCCTTCTGTGCAGAGCGTCAGGTCATAGGCTGGAGCAAGATGCCAGACATAACGGCCTGTCGGCTCTTGCTTGACAAAGAAGCTGAAGTTCTTGCAATGATCATCTTTGTTTTAACTTTAGTGCGATGTCATCAGCAGATTTCAATGTGTAGTTATCAAGAACTGATAATATATTATCCATATCCTTAATTCTGTCTCTAGAAACTAATTAAATATTATCAGTTGCAAAGTTACGAATAATAATCCAAACTACCAAATAGTTAGTCCTTTTCTTTATTTATTTACTCATTTTGTCGATTGTGTCGACGAAGCTCCGCATATCGTCGGCATGGAGCCAGTGCAGGTCGTGGATATTGCCCTCCTTATCTATCAGTTTGTAGGTAGGATAGCCACTGATGCCGACATAGTGCTCAATAGCAGCCTGCTGGTCCTCTGGCAGGTTGTAGTGGACGCAGTTATCGCCAGTAAGATTGTACTCCTTGATGACATTCTTCCACGACTCTTCACTACTGCGGTTACAGAGGTATAGGTAGACGATATCATAGTCTTTCAGGGCTTCCTTCACCTTCCACGACTCCTTTAGATTACGCTTGCAGGGGCTGCACCATGTCCCCCAGATGTCGAGATAGATGATACGCCCCTTATATGGCTCGATAATCTTGCGGAAAATCTTCTCACCATCGCTCATACCTTCGACATCGGATGACGGACGCAGGCTTGCGGCGTTGGCGAAGTCAGAACGCTCGAGGGCGACATACTTATCGTTGCTGCTATTCACCATAGCAAGGGCTGCGGGCAGATGCACTTGTTGCTCGAAGAAGGCGAGCATAGCGGGTGCAAGCTGCTTGCGAGTCTGGTCTATCTGACTATAGAAATGGCGTGCTAGTGCAATATCCTTCAGGACTGGGTCTGTCCCCGTCTTGTCGAACAATTGCAGAATCTTGTAAATCTCGAAGAATGGAGCCTCTTCTTGCAGTACCTTTGCTATGTCTTTGCGCACCAACAGGGCGTTGCGTTGCTGCACCCAGTCCTGTTGCTGGAACTGCTCCGCGGCCACGCTATCGATGTTTAAGATGTCATCGATAGTTGTAGCACCTGCATCTAGACGCGCCTTAATCTGAGTGGTTAAGAAGGCCTTATAACTGGTGGCATAGCGATTAAGCAAGTCCAGCTCAGCATCAGTAATAGAGACCTTGCCCTCGGCCCTGTTTTTGCGGAGCACAGACGAGAAGAGGGCATCGCTGACATATACAGTATAATCACCAGCAGGAACAGAATATTCGGTTTGAGACATATAGCCGATATAGTCGCGCATGAAGGTCGGGAAAGGCCGATAGAGGGTGTAGGGTTTGGGGGCTTTCTGCCACAACTCTGTGGTCACGAAGTCCATATACTCCTTGGGCAACTGGTACTTCAAGTCGTAGCGGGCTTGCATCATTGACTCACCCTGCCCCGTCAGGCAACAGCCCTTGATAAAGTCAATATAGCGCTGCGACAGGTTGGGGCGCAGGTTGATGCGCTCCTCCAGTTCTGTTATCATCGCATTGCAGATGCTGTCCATCTGGGCCTTGAACTGCATGGCGTCCTGGTTTTCCTCGATACGTGCATAATTCCACGTGTCAGGATAGGCAAGCAGTTCGTTCTGCACGCGGGTATCGTCGCCCATAAAGAGTCGCTGTCCCGTTGTGAAGTCGTTGAGGAAGAAGTAGGTCTTGCCTGGCTCCAGGATAGTACCTGCCGACGTGCGTCTCAGGTCGAGGTATGCCTGAGACGTGTTGGCAAGAGGCATGCGAAGGCTGAAACGTCCCAGTGAGTCCATCTTGGCATAGAACTTTTGCTGGTCGTCCGTGAAGATATTATCGATACTGACCTCAAACTTGCTGCTTTGCTTCCAAGCCCGTTCGGGCATATCCTTCAGCCATCCAATAATGGTGACGCTATCGTTAGCTTTGTAACCATTATCAACAAAGCTCGTACGCAGGTCCTTTGTGGGATAGTCGGGCAAGGTTGCTTTGGTGATGGGACTGCAACTGGCAGGTTTCCCGTTGCCGATAGTGATGTTGCGCTTGCCTTTCTTCAGCTTGTCAACCTTGATGGTCAGGCCACCTGCAAGCATGAGGCTATAAGCATCCTTCTTCTTTGTCTGGCTCACGATATCCCACACCTTGTTATTATAAACAACGTGATTCGCCGTGAAGCCGATAAGCCAGTCGCCCGTAGCTTCGTTGCGCCAGTAAGTGTCGGTGATGCCATCAGGCAGGTCGTCAGCATTGCGGAGATGACGGTATTCCCATCCCCCTGGCTCTATTACGTCAAAGGTCTTTATCTGCTGAGGCACAGGCTCAAAGATGAGTGTGAAGTCAAATGAGTTTGTCGACAGTGTATATCGGTTGTCGAGTCCTATCACTGTGGCATCTTTGATGGGATATTGTTTACCGTCAGCTTCTATAAAGGTGCTCTTGGCTATACTTATCCAAGACCCCTGACGATATTTGATACGCAGCCCTACTTCTGTGCGGTCAGCGTAGAGTCCTACCTTTGTGACATCGCTCCAATCCACATTGGTATTGCCAATGACTACGTTGTCCCAGATTTTCTCGTTCTTCTGTGCCCAGCCCGTCGTTGCGATGAGGGCGAGCAGGATAGTGATGATGGTTGATTTCATTGCTTTTACCTTTTTACCTTTTTTCTTTTTATCCTTTACCCTTACTTCAGCACTTTATTTACTTCATTCTTAAATACATCGAGACCTGAGAAACCGATGGTCTTGAAGGTCTGATTGCCCTCAGCGTCGTAGATGGCGTAAGTGGGAATGCCGTCAGAATCGTAATGATTGAGGATGTAGTTGTACTGCTCCTTCGTCAGGTAGTAGTGATCACCGTCAATATCCTTGATCATCTCCTGCCAAGTGGCGAGGGGCGACGAGGGCGAGGTGATATAGACGAACTGGATGTCTTTTCCTTTGAGTTCTTTCTTCCACGACTTCATGGCCTGATGACCAGCCTTGCAAGGACCGCACCACGTAGCCCAGATGTCGATGAGCACGGCCTTACCCTTATATTTATTAAGGATGGTCTGCAGGATGTTTTCAGGGGCTACATCGTCGAGTTTCTGGAAGAAGACGCTCTCCTTGTTAGCCAGCTCCTCTGCCAAGCGCTTCTGCTCTGCCTGATACTCACGGATGACGTTTTTGCAATCCTCGTTCTTCAAGGTTGCGAGAAGCACATTCGTAAGGCCCTCATTATTACCCTTTATAACATCCTGCACACATCTCAGCTCGTTGTTATAGGGATTCTTTACTACGGCTTGCTTGTCGTATGCGGCTATTGATGTCTCCCAGAACACCTGACTGCAAGGCGATGTGGGCTCGTTGAGATACTTCCAACTGTAGGCCTGCTCTTCTTCTGTCAGGGTGAGCATATCCTTGTTCTTCTCCATATTCTCAGAGAGATTCCTTTGGGTCATCCAGATTTCTCCGTCATCGTCCACAAAGAATTGGCTGTAATTGAATACAAAGTGACGCGTCCATTTCACATAGTCCTCTTCGGCAGCCATGCAGATCAGGTCTTTTGCAGCCGTAGTAAACTCTGTCTTCTTAATTGTATTGACGCGCTGTTCGAAGATGTCCTGCAGGCTTTTCAGACGCTCTTCCTTCGTCTTACAGTCCTTGACTTTCGGATAGATTGCAAAATCGCTCAGTAATTCTCCAAACGTATCTTTTACTTTAGTCATATCCATATTGGTTTTGGCCATATAGCCCTTGAAGGCAACGAACGGTTTGTTGTCGGTGGTGACCTTCATCAGAATATTGACTTCCTGGTCTGGAGCAATCAGAATGTTGCTGAAAGCCATCCCTTCTACGCCAACAGTCACCTCGCGAGTGAGCCACAGGGGAATTTCTACTTTCAGGGTGCCATCCTCGGCAAATGGGAGGAATTTGTCATAACGTGCCATTGAGCCTAATGGCGTAAAGCCGCCCATATAGAAAGACATGTTCATCCCCTTCTTGTATCCCAGCATCTTCACTTTGATGGTAGCGATTCCTTTATTAATCTTGGCAGCGGGAAGGGTCTCGTCCTTCGCATACTTCACATTCTTCCATTCTGTAGGAAGCTCCAGCTTCTCCTTTGTCTTACTATCGCAGATATTCCAGAACTTGAAATCCTGTGGAGCCTCGCTTTCCAAGAAATCCATCTGCTTCGTGTCCATGGGCACGGGCTTGAAGTGGAGCGCCAGATTGGCTGTTCCGCTTTCTGGCATCCAAAAGAGTGAGTCGAGCGTGTAGTCGGCCTCTCCTTCGTTGGTCTTTGCGCCACTTGTGATGCCGTACCTCTTGCCATCGGGCGTCTGCAGATACGAGTTCTTGTCGAAGCGAATCCAACTGTGAGGCTGATAGTTCGCAATGATGTGAAGCACGGTCTCATCGGACTTCAACTCTGCTTTGGTGATTTTAAACTCGCCGTTGTATGATCCCATGAATGCTGATGGGTTCTCCCAAACGACCTGCTTCTGCGCCCAGCTTGTCATGCTGACGAGGGCGAGCAATGCGGTTAGAATGATAGACTTCATTGTCGTTAATGTTTATGGTTTTATTTCTATATACGCTCATTTTGCAGAAATATGTCAACTGTGAGCGTTAAAATATCATAATCCGTGTTCAAATATAAACGTAATGATTATCTACAGGGAAGAGAGTTATAAGATTCGAACACGAATCTTACGAATCAAACGAATAAAAAGATTTCTGTCAATTCGGATAATTCGTGTTCAAATACTTGAATTATTTCACTACTTTCCTTGGATGATACTCGAAGAGTTTCTGATTGTCACGTAGTTCCTTGATGTTGAACGACTGCACAGAACCGCTCCAGTTGGCTCCCCACATAGCGAAGGGCTCGCCCTCAGGAACAATATAGGTAATGGTCTCTGTCTCCATTGGTATAGGCTCGAAGACCATCACGATAGCGAAGTAGTCGCCAGAACATCCTTCTACCCAGAACAGATCGTTGTTAGGATAACCAATCACGTCCTTGCACTTATACTGATGACCTCGCTGGTCAACGAGGATATTGTTGCCTCCACGACCGAAGTACTCGCGCATCCAGTTCATCTCGCAGGCTTCAGCCAGATAGGTGGCTTCAGGTGTACACCACATAGCATAGGTGCCTTCTGGTACAGGCATGATGAGGTGGGCATCATTATAGACAGCCCACGACTGGTAGTTGTCCTTGTCGTAATCCTTAGCCTCGCTCACGAGGTGGGCCTCGTGGAACTTAGGCGCTTTGTCGTAGGAGTCTATTCCCTTGTAGTCCTGCCAGAAGTGGCCCGTCTGTGTGCTGAGGCTTACATCCATGCCTCGCATATACCAGTTGGGCACGCCATAGATGCAGATCTCCTTGGTGGTCTCAGGCAGCTTGGGGAAGAAGATCTGGAAGTCCAGGATGGTGCCTTCTTTCTCCTTCACGCTGAACACCTTACCGTAGCAATCGGGATTGGTGCGACGCGACTGATAGATAACGCCTGTTTCCTTGTCGAGGATGACGCACTCGTCGCTACAGAGCCATAGGTTCGTTACGATGTCGGCAGGCATACGGAAATAGCAATGGAGCACGGTCTCGTCGTTCTCTTCTGTCAATTGCCATACAACGGGAAGGTAGGCATAATCTTCACGATTTGTGAAATTGGGGAAGATGCTTTCGAGGCTGTCGATGGTGGGCACATTCTTCACAAAGCCCATGTTCTCGTGCCAGGAGTTGTTTTCTGTGTCTTTCCAGACAACAGTCTTCTTCTTGGTTTTCTTATCAATGGTTGCCTCAGGAACTGCTGCCATGAAATAGGCGTCGCACCTTGCCAGGAACTTGACGTTCTGTTTAACGTCCTGCTTCTTCGTTTGCGTCTGCATAGGCTTTGCCTGATGCCAGGTTGTTTGTGCCTGCATCGTGAGGCAGGCAATTGCCAATAGGCTAAGGGTTACGATACGTTTCATATCTTCTTTGTTTTGTTGTTAATACTCTTTATATGCATGAGCTCATCGCGATATTCTTGATAACAGGTTGACGACTCTTTGGTGCCCAATGGTGCGTGGGTGCAGTAGAGCAGTATCTTTCCATTTACACGCTCGGCAATCCAACGGTAGTGCAACTGCTGGCGCATATCCTTCAGTTCGAAGAAGAACTGCTGGTGAGAGAAACTCAACAGATAGCCGGGTGTCTCGTCGCTATACCAGCAGGCAGCCTGCAGTAATCTGCTGAAAACGTCTATTTCCTTTGTGTCAGGGAAGACGTAAACGGCGCTGACGATGTTGCTGTCGTTCTGGGCGGAGCACTTCAACTCACCTTCCTTCACCTTGTAATAATTGGCAAATTTGGTGATGAACTCGTCCACACGGGCTGGATTCTGATAGGGCAGGGTGTCCGTCTTTGTTTCGTTCGATGCGTAATGCAGGTTGGGATCGATGTCGAGAGCAGAACTTTCCTCTGCTGGGGCGACTTCTTGCTGATGGACATCAGGCTGTTGAGGCTCAGTCCGCTGGCTTCGGACTGTGAGTCCGCCGGCTTCGGACTGTGAGTCCGCTGGCTTCGGACTGATGCTTTCCTCGCTGCTTGTTGTTGGCATCTCTGCTTGTGGCGCTTTCTCTGTTTGCTGAGCAATGAGTGCGTCTGGTGCAGTTTGATTCTCTGTAGTAGGTATGATTGTCAGACCAACGCCTACCAGTATCAGAAGACTAGCAGCTACAGCCACCCAGCGAATCATGGGGACAGGTCCATGATTCTTTTTTGAATCACGCGACCTGTCCCCGTGATTCTCCAGCCGCTTCTCCATGCTGGCCATGAAGTCGGCAGGCAGCTGTGGCGTGTTCGCATATTTGCGTCGCAATGCCTCGCGTAGGTCGGTATCTTTGAATTTATCTTTCATCTGTCATTCTTTTGTATAGTTTCTTACGAATGCGGTAAAGTCGATTGGCTAATGCTTTCGCATCGATGCCTGTGATATAGGCAATCTCTGTGAGCGGTCGGTCTTCGTAATAGTAGAGCGTCAGGAGCATCCTTTCGTCGTCGGGCAGCATGTCAATCTGTTGCTCCAGTTGCTTGATGCACTCTTCGCGTCCTGTAGAGAGTCCTGCTTCGAGTGCATCGTCGCTCAGGTCTGCCAGTCTCGATTGGTCTTCCATCGCTACAATGACCGGATGGCGCTTTTTCAGGAAGTCGAGCGTCAGGCGATAGGCTATGCGACAGAGCCAGGTGGAGAGCGAACTTCGTTGTGGGTCGTACCCATCGATATGACTGAAGGCCCTCATAAAGGTGTCTTGTGCCAATTCCTGAGCGTCCATCACGTCGGGCACTTGCCTCGCAATCATGGCGAAGACGCGTTCCACATAGCGACCGACCATCTCTGTCTGTCCCTCGCGCCGCCCTTTGCGGACGGCCTCTATGAGTGCTGTTTCTGTCAGATCGCTCATCTTCTTTGCTTACCTCTATTCGTTATACGACAAGTTCAGGGAAATATATCGCAAAAGTCTGAACTTTTTTTCGTTTTTTTTATGTTAGGGTTTATGTACTATAGTTTTAGTACAACAAATGTAGCACATAAAGAACGACCCTCCAAATTATTTAATAGTAGTTGAGAATATTTCCTCGTTTTTTAAGTTTTGTTATTAAAACTATGCGGAATCCCTGTTGTTTCTCAGAAGGTTTGCTACATCAACCGACATGGAACGCTACCTGCCGACCCGGGTCAACACATCAGCCGACCCGGGTCAACACATCAGCCGACCCGGGTCAACACATCAGCCGACCCGGGTCAGCAGATCTGCCGACCTGGGTCGGCAGGTAACAAAGAATGACTCTGGCATTTCCCAAATGAGAGATTTATCCGTAGAAACTGCACTGCGTTGTCCGGCGGTTTGCCGTTTGTAATAGTCTGTCCCGACGGACACAATATTATATTTTGTATCGTAAATTGTGTTAAATTTGAACAACGTAATGGCTAATCGCTGTAATTTTTGTAAATTTGCAAGCAAAAATAGACAAAATACACGAAATGATAGATTGCTTATGAATACAAAGACAAAAATGTGTGAAAAGACAACGCAGAGGGCGTTGGGAGGAGCACGTTGGCTCTACCTGATGGTCCTGATGTTCGTGGGGATGCTCGTGCCCCAGGGGGCATGGGCCGACAGCAGCGGACTGGAGATGGTATTAATCGGCGACAAGAACTACTACGTGCTGCGCTCGAGCGCCGACTGGGACAAGTTCCGACAACTGGTGATTGATGCCCAAGGCGTATCGGAGGTGAACGCCATCATGGATGCCGACATCACTACGTCAAACACTTGCGCCACCGCTGAATCACCATATACTGGCACCTTTATTGGCAACGGCCATAATCTGAACATAAAGATTATTTCTGAGGCTCATTACCGAGCTCCTTTCACGTATGTTAAGGATGCCACCTTTAGAGATTTGCGTGTGAAGGGCACCGTCATAGGAAGGCTCCATTCAGCAGGTCTTATCGGTACAACAATGGGCTCTTCAACTGTACATATTGAAAGGGTGTGGGTATCTGCCAATGTGACATCGCATACTGATTATGTCGGCGGAATCATTGGACATGCCGACGTGGCCAGTATCTATATGAATGACTGCCGTTATGATGGTACACTTACAGCACACAGTGATAATAGTTCGTATGCAGGAGCCATTATTGGATGGTCTAACTCTGGCGGCCGATGGGAACTTCATCGCGTCTATGATTACAATACATGGGATGAGGGGAGCATCAAATGGATATCTTTTAGTTTTAATAATGGTAAGAGTTGGGGTTCCAACGTCTGGAGCACTCTCACTGTTACCCGTTACTCTTGGGATAATGTAAATTATCACGACAAGACCAACCAAACCGATGTGGTCAATTTGATGAATGGCGAGAAGTCCGGCTCATGGCACCTCTTTGGTGGCGTAGCCGCCCCCGTCATGGAAACTTGGCCGTCGGCCGACGAAGTGAACTTCGAGACCTACGACATGGTGCCCGGCACGGAGAAGGGCGAAGAGGGCATGCTGAAGATTCCCTTCTCGTGCGACCAGGCCGTGAGATATCTCGACGTCACCTATGTCAACGAGAACGGACAGACGAAGAATCTCCCCACCATCACATACGACAAAGACACCTACGCTGGCTTCATCCTGGTGCCGGCCACCGAGAAGCACACAAGCCTGACCATCACGATCAAGCTGAAAGTAGGCATGGTGACCAAGACCGTGGAGGACAAGAAAGATGCCGTGCTGCACCATCCGGTGAGCCTCACTACACAGTTGCTAAAGTTCGGCAGCGGCAAGCCGCTGACCGATGCCGGTGCCGTTCAGCTGACGTGGAAGGTCAACAGTGCCGACTATAACGACGTCATAGAGGGCGACCAGTTCATCGTGATGCGCGCCTTCGAGGATTCTGTCTACGCGATGAAGGTCATCGGCTCGGTATTCTTCAAAAAGGGCACCACCGACTATAGTTTCAAGGACTCGCTGATTACTGCCGACCTCACCGAGGCGCAGCTCCAGGGCAGCTCCGTCACAGCCTACTACAAGGTGATGCGTGCCGCTGCCAAGGAGCTGTGGGGTATCTCCGACACTGTCACCTCAGCCACTAAATCACAGGCACTGAGCAACCTGCACCTGCTGAAGGTGACCGACTACAAGGCCGACTGGAAGGACCAGACGGCACGCACCATCAGCGTCAACTGGAGCTACGGCAATGAGGCGGGTGCCGTATGGGACAGCCGCGCACAGATGAAGCTCATCCTCTCCTCCGTAAACCGCAACAACGAGCCGGTGGATACCACCACCTACGTGCTCACCGAACAGGAGATGACGGCCCGCAGCAAGATACTGACGCTGCCTCGCTCATGTGTGTACTACAATCTGGAGTTCGTCACGGAGTTGGGCAGCACGGTCGTTCACTACAGGCCTGAGGACCTGTTGAAGGATAAGAACATTGCGATTAGCTCTGCTGCCGACTGGGCCACCTTCGTCAACATGGTGAATGAGGCCCAAGGCAAATACGGTATCAACGCCTGGCTCATGGCCGACATCAGCGTGACGAATATGGTTGGAACAGACATCAGCAAGCCCTTCCAAGGCACATTCGAGGGCAATGGCCATACGCTGACCGTCAATATCAACAAGAATGTACAGTGCGTTGCTCCTTTCCGCTACGTTGGCAATGCCACCATCCGCAACCTGCACACGGCAGGTAGTGTCACCACCAATGATAAGTTTGCTGCCGGACTGGTGTCGCGCGTGAGCGACCACCTGCTTGTGGAGGGATGCCACGTGTCGGTAGATGTCAGCAGCAGCATCAATGGCGATGCCACTAACGGCGGTATCGTGGGCATCCTGCGCGAGGGGGCATCGGTCGTCTTCCGCAACTGTGTCTTCGACGGCACCTTCGAGGGAGCCTCCTGTCACAGCAACGGCGGCTTCATAGGAAACATCAATGCCAACGGCGAGGCCATCATTCAGAACAGTCTCTTCGCACCGAAAGACATCAAGACGCTGCTGACCAACTGCGACACCTGGGCACGGCACGGAAGCGGCGGCAAACTGACCTTCACTAACAGCTACTGCACCAAGGAGTACAAGGCTGCTACTACATCTGCTTCAGATTTCCCAGGCTATTTCGTCATCAACAGTTCTGAAGACTGGAACACCTTCTGCAACAAGGTGGAGCAAGCTAAAGAAAACTCTGACGTCAATGCCGTACTGAATGCCGACATCACCGTCACACAGGCTGTCGGAGGTTATCATTATTCATATCGTGGCACTTTCGATGGCAATGGCCACACCATCAACATGAATATCAACGATAGCAGAGACTATTTAGGCCTGTTCGATGCCAAAGGCTACACGATAAAAAACCTTCGGCTGACGGGAAATATTGATAACGGCCACCAAACGTGTAATGGCGGCTTAGTGGGAAATTCCCATAGTCTTAACAATGGTACCAACTATATCCTTAACTGCAGGGTGTCGGCTACTATAAAATGTATGGGTAATGCAACAGGCTTTGTAAGCTTCACGGTTGGGGGGGATAAACTCTATATCAAGGACTGTCTCTTCGATGGCAAGGTTGAAGCTACTTATGGCGCATCTTCCATTTGTCATGGTTATGTAGATGCCGTCAATGATTCAGAAATCTACAACTTCCTGGAGCAAGGTCAATACAGTGGCAAAATTCCAACAATGATCACTGATAGCAGAAATAATATAATCAACTGTAAAACAACCAACAAGACCAACATCTGGAGCTATCAGGACTGGTCTGACTACTGTAATGTGGTGGGGTCGATGTCGGTCAGTGACCTTGCGGCCAAGTTGGGTAGCAACTGGAAGGTGGAAGATGGCAAGGCAGTGCCCATCATGTCCCAAAAAGAACTTGTTGCCTACGGCGACGTGGCCGGCAAGACGGCCGACGAGATTGTCGCCCTGCTGGGCAGCGGCTGGACGAAGGACGCCAGCGGCAACCCCGTTCCCAAGACTACCGTCTCTCAGCCAATTTATGACGACGACACGTCTTCCGATCAGTTCTACTACGAGAACCTGGGCCATATTGCCAAGCAGTCGCTTGAGGTGGAGAACCGCCCCACCTCGGTACTGCTGACGTGGGAGAACGAGACCGACGAGCCGGTGGACTACTACGAGGTGTGGCGCCGCGACGCGAAGCACCCCGTCGACAGCATCAAGTGCATAGCCACCCAGCTGACGGAGATGCAATATGAGGACAAGGCGACCTCGCCCGTCCACCAATATATATATAAGGTACGCGGCGTGACCAGCTGCGAGGGCCTCACCTACGACGAAACCGACGAGGTGGAGGGCATGTGCTACCAGACGGCTTCCGTGGAGGGCCACCTGCGTTTCCTCGACGGCACGGGCATACCGGCCAAGAGGGTATTCCTCAGCGTGGCGGGCAAGGAGATGCCCGACTCCACCGACGAGAGCGGCTTCTTCCGCATAGAGGGTATTCCCTACCAGAACGGTCAGGAGACCAGCTACAGCCTCTCCGTGGTGGGTATCAACGGCCTGACCCCCGTACCCGTCACCTTCGGCACCAAGCCCGGCGACAACGTGGTGACGGGCTGCGTGATAGAGGTTGGCGAGAGCGTGAAGCTGTCGGGCAGCGTGACCTACGACGGCACGAGCATCCCCGTGCAGGGCGTGTCGTTCATGGTCGACGGCTACGAGGTGCATAATGCTTCCGGCCGCGTGACCACCGATGCCGAGGGCAACTTCGCCTTCCGTATGCTGAAGGGCAAGCACGACAGCATCCAGGCCGTGAAGGACGGCCACACCTTCTGGCGCGGCGGCTTCTACCACGCGAAGGACGACGACCCCGACACACAGAAGGCCTACGACTTCCAGACGGACAAGGCCGGCCTGCTGTTCTACGACCAGACGCGCGTCAAGCTCATAGGCCGCGTGGTGGGCGGCAACACGCAGGGCGAGCTGCCCTTGGGCCACGCCCTGTCGAAGAACAACCTGGGTGACAACCTGCAGTTGGTGTTCACCCTGGAGGGCGACAACAGCTCGCGGCTGGTGTTCGACAAGCAAGACCGCAACAAGAACACCCGCGACGAGGTCTTTTTGCACGAGCAGGCCAACCGCAACGACGGCAAGCATAAGTACCAGACCAGCGTACACACCACGCTGAACCGCATGGTGGTATCGCCCGACCCCTATACGGGTGAATACGAGCTGCTGCTGCCGCCCGTGAAGTGGAAGGTGCAGCAGATTACCGCCAAGGGCTACGCCACGCTGTTCCAGGACGGCCAGGTGGGCGACGTCATCGACCTGACGGACTCCATCACGATGCACCGCGACACCCTCAAGGGTTCGTGGACGACCAGCGGCGACCACAAGGAACTGACCACCGTGGAAGAAGTGTATCAGGCCAAGTATAGCCGCATCTACCACTCGCCGGTCAGCATCGAATACCGGCAGCAGGGCTTCAGCAAGTTCGACTTCTTCGGCGACCAGTACTACCTGTTCAAGAACCTCGCTGGCAGCAAGCAGAAGCTGACGCTGGCCTACGGCGTGAAGAAGGAGAACTGGCCCAAGGGCAAGAAGGACTCGCTGGAGACCCGCTACACCTTCGGCTATCCCGTGTTCAGCATCGAGAAGAAATATCCGCTCTGGATCTCGGCCACGGAGAAATACTACTATAATAACAACATGCAGAGCGACACCATCGACGTGGTGAGCCTGCCAGGCGGCGTGGTGACCATCCACAACGGTATGGTCGATGCACTGCACCGTGACACCGTGCAGCTCGACTCCTTAGGACAAGGCAACTACGTGATGGAGATAGCCCAGAAGCCCTACCTGCTGACGGGCGACGACGCCCTGCACACGGTGACCATGACGCTGCTGCAGGACGGCACCCACTACGAGGCCGAGCCGCTGAAGGGCTACGTGTTCAACATCCTGCAGCCCACGGGTGCCCAGGACATCATGAGCTGCTCGCAACCGCTGCTGCTCGACGTGCTGCGCGACCCGCCCGGCGGCTCGTCGCACGCCACACTGGCCAAAGGCTCCACGCTGAAGCGCGCCTATACCATGGACATGGCGTGGAAGGCTGGTCTCACCATCGGCATGAATGTGGGCGTGGCACTGAAGACCTCTACCGGACTCGTGGTCGCCCCCATGGGCGTAGGTTCCTACGTCAGTTCGGGCATCGACCTGGCCGTGGGTGCTGAGAGCAGCATCAACCTGGCATTCTCGGGCAGCGGCGAGCGCGCCTTCGAATACACCATGACCACCACGGAGGACATCTCGACCAGTTCAGACCCGAAGCTCGTGGGGGCCGACGGCGACCTGTATATGGGGGTGGTGCAGAACATCGAGGTGAGGCCCGGTACGGCCATCCGTGCCATCCCCGACAGCACGTTCCAGCGGTCGGGCGGCGAACTCAAGTCGGGCCGCATGGTGGAGATAGCCCGGGGTGTCGACCACGAGGGCTATCCCCTGCACCTGGTACGCGACGAGGTGCTGACCTACGGAACAACGCTGCGGTCGAACTTCGTCCACTCGCAGCACTACATCATCCATCAGCTCATACCGCAGCTCACCGAGCAGTGCCAGTCGCTCATGTTCACCGGCACTAAGGAGGAAGCCCAGATGCAGGCCAATGCCCTGGGCGAACCCGTCTACTGGTCGAAGGTGGGCCGCGAGAACGAGAAATTCGGCGTGAACTATGAGATGATCTGTCCCACCAATACTTCTAAGAAATTCGAGGACGAGGTACACCGCTACCACCAGAGCCTGAAGACCTGGATAGAGATGATCAGCCGTAACGAGAAAGCGAAGATGAACGCCACCGACCTCGTGGCCAACTACGACGTGGACGGCGGTACGACCATCAACTATAGCGAGTCGTTCCAGAGCGACTATTCGATCATGAACTCCTTCGTTAACCCCTTCACCCCCATCACCGACGGCTACTTCGACAACGGACTGGCCAATGCCGCTGCCCTCGTCGGCACGCTGGCCGCCAACGTGATTGGCCTGTCGAACGGAACGAAGGCCAGCGTCGAGTTCAAGGGCATGGGTGCCAATATAGAAGTCAACCTCTCGCCGGTGGCCAGCTTCAGTGTGACGCCTAAGCACACGGAGTCGTCGTCGTACAGCCGCACGGAGAGCTTCACCGTGAGCATGGACAAGCGCAGCCACCTCGACTTCGACGTCTATAGGGCCACGTCGCTGTCCGACCCAGTGCCGGACTATGGCTCCGACGACATCTTCCTCAGCCAGGACTTCTGGCGGCAGCGGTCCTACGTCAATGCCTACCTGGACCGCGAGTTCAAGACCAGCGACTTCCGCTATCCTACCAGCTTCGTCTACCGCACCCGTGGCGGTGCCACCTGCCGTCCGTGGGAGGGCGAGCGCAAGACCCTGTTCAACAGTGCCGGCACGGTGCTCGATGTTCGTACCAAGAAGATTGAGAATCCACAAATCAAGATGGACAAGCAGAGCCTGAGTGGCGTGCCCTACGGCGAACCTGCCCGCTTCAAGCTCTACATCACCAACGAGAGCGAGCAGCCCGAGGCCGCCTACATCTACTTCGACCTCTACCAGGTAGATTTGAAGAATCCCGACGGCGCCCGCCTGATGATTGACGGCATGCCGCTCACCGGCACCGCGCGCACCATTGAGGTACGGCCGGGCCAGGTGACGGAGAAGACACTGGAGGTCTATGCCGGCGAGAAGTTCGACTATGAGGACCTGCGCATCGGTGTCATCTCTCAGGACGATGTCGACTGCTATGCGGAGGTAGCCTTCGACGTACACTACCTGCAGACGGCCGGCTCGGTGGCCATCCTCACGCCTGGCGACAAGTGGGTGCTCAACACCGATGCCCCGCAGGAGAAGGGCAAGGGCTGGTATCTGCCCGTCACCATCGGCGGCTTCGACAAGAACCAGCATAACTTCGATCACATCGAGTTCCAGTATAAGGAGACCAACCGCGGCGATGACTACTGGACGAACCTCTGCGGCTACTATGCCGACTCCACGCTCTACCGCGCCGCCTCGGGCACGAAAGCCATGATTCCGAAGAACGGCAACATCCAGACCCGCTTCTTCGGCGAGGGTCAGGAGATGGAGAAGGGCTACGACCTGCGTGCCGTGCTGTTCTGCAGGAACGGCAATGCGTTCCTCACCAACGAGTCGAAGGTGCTCAGCGGCGTGAAGGACACGCGCCGCCCGCAACTCTACGGTACGCCGGCGCCAAAGACCGGCGTGCTCGGCCCGGGCGAGGACATCATCTTCGACTTCTCGGAGGATATAGAATACAACTACCTGCAGAAGGTAACCAACTTCGAGGTGATGGGCGAGACCAACGAAACGGCCGTGCAGGAGGCACCGTCGCTGCAATTCGGCGGCAACGGCTATGCACAGACGCAGGCGCGCCGCAACTTCGCCAATAAGAACGTCACCGTCGAGGTGATGATCAAGACTGAGGAGGACGGGCGCGACATGCCCATCTTCAGCCACGGCAGCGAGGGCAAGAGCCTGCAACTGTGGCTCACGAAGGAGCGGCGGCTGAAGGTCGTCGTCGACGGACGCGAGCTGGTGAGCACCGCCGAGGTGGACACCGTAGGATTCCAGCGCGTGGCCATGGTTCTCGACGGCGACAACAAGCAGCTGTCACTCTATAACAACATGCAAATAGGCAGCTGGGACGATATCACCTACAGCGGCACGGGACATCTGACGTTCGGCGCTGCCGAAGATGCTACCGACGGCAAGGAGAAGTTCTACAAAGGTCGCATGCTGCAGGGCCGTCTGTGGTACCGCACGATGGATCTGGCCACACTGAACCGCTACAGTGGCCGCCTGCTGACGGGCTATGAGCTGGGACTAGCCGACTACTACCCGATGAACGACGGCACGGGCGACTATGCCGCCGACCTGGCACAGGGCGCCCACCTGATGCTCAGCGGTGCCTCGTGGGCACAGCCCGAAGGCATGTCGCTCAGAATCGACTCCACCGAGACACGCAAGGCCGGTGAGTATAAGGGCTTGCAGTTGCGCACCGACCTCTTCCAGCGCGACGACGAGCAGGACTACACGCTGATGTTCTGGTTCAAGACGGCCGGGGCCAACGGTACGCTGATGGCCAACGGCTCTGGCAAGGCCACCGACGAGGGCGCACGTAACAAGTTCTTCATCGGCTTCGAGGGCGAAACGCTGAAGTACCGCACCAACGGACGCGAGTTCACCCTCGGCGACGACCTCTGCAACGACGCATGGCACCACTATGCCATGACCGTGAACCGCAGCCGCAACGTGGCCAGCATCTATATAGATAATGTGGCGAAGGCCCAGCTGACCACCGACACGCTCGGCGGCATGCTCGGCACCCGCTTCTTCTTAGGCAACACGGTATATCAGGAGAACGGTAAGCCGGAGGTGAAGCAGGAGAACGCCTACACCGGCCACATCGACGGACTGATGCTCTTCGAGCAGGCACTGCCCACGACGCTCATCCGTCGCTACTCCACCAAGTCGCCGGGCGGCGAGGAGCGCGGACTGATAGCCCACATGCCCTTCGACCACCAGGTGCAGCAGAAGAGCGGCGAGCTGGCCCTGCAGCCCTCAGCGCTGAGCACCCGCGTGAAGCGCGACAACGACGGCAACGACACCGGCAAGCGCGACAGCGTGTTCGTCAATTCTGTTGACGAAGTTCTCGCCCATATCGATCGCACGATGGGCGCACCCGTGCAGCCCTACGAGCACCTGCGCAACCTGGACTTCAGCTACGTGGGACGCAACAACCAGCTGATGGTGAACATCAAGGAGCAGGACGCTCGCATCAACAAGCAGAACGTCTATGTGACGCTCTACGACATTCCCGACAAGAACGGCAACTTCATGAAGTCGCCGGTCACGGAGAGCTTCTACGTCAACCGCAACCCGCTGACGTGGATGACGCTGGGCAAGCATCGCGTCATCACCATCCCTGAAGGCACGGGACTGACCCTTGTCGGCATCATCGAGAACAACGGCGGCAAGGCGCACACCTACACCATCGAGAACCTGCCCAGCTGGATTACCGTCGACAAGACGAGCGACATCGTTGACGCGCAGACTACGGACGAGGTGGACTTCACCATCAGCCCCGACCTGGCAGTGGGCAGCTACGACCAGATTATCTACCTCGTCGATGAGGACGGCATGTCGGATGCCTACTACCTGGAACTGACCGTAGAGGGTGCAGCACCCGACTGGACGGTTGCCCCGGAGATGAAGCGCTACTCGATGAACATCGTGGCACAGGTGTTTGTGAACAACGACCTCGTCACTGACTCGCGCGACATAGTAGGTGCCTTCGACGGCACGGGACGCTGCATGGGCGTGAACAACATCGAGTACGACCCGGCAACAGGCCGCAGCATGCTCTACATGACCGTCTATGACAGCACGACGGTGGCCACGCAGCTGACCTTCCGCCTCTGGCACTACGCCACGGGCAAGACCATGAAGCTGACGCCGACGGAGTTCATCAACTTCGGTGACCAGGCCATCGTGGGTACCGTGGACAAGCCCGTGAGTCTATACTCCGAAGAAGAGTACCTGCAGAAGCTCGACCTGGCACGAGGCTGGAACTGGGTGTCGTTCAACGTCTATAACCAGGCCTTCGCGAGCGTGGAGAGCATCCTGAGCCGCTTCCCGTGGCAGGAGGGCGACATCCTGACGGAGGACTCGGAAGACCTGACGCTGACCTACCGCAACGGTCAGTGGATGAGCAACAGCAATACGGACATCAGCCGCATCAAGCTGTCGCAGCAGTACAGCTACCGCGTGAAGGTGCAGCAGGCCCAGCAGATAGAGATATGGGGCAGCGCCTACAAGCGGCAGGCCGACCGCACCATCAAGGTGAAGCAGGGATGGAACAGCATTGGCTACACACCGATGGTGAGCCTGCCCGTCAAGACGGCACTGACCGACTACTTCGACGAGGCCATGCCCGGCGATGTGGTGAAGAACCAGCATACGTTCGCCATGTTCACCGCCGACGGCAAGGGTGGCGGCGAATGGCTCGGCACTCTGAAGTACATGAAGCCGGGCGAGGGCTACATGCTGCACCGCCAGGGAACCACCGAGGCGCAGTTCTGCTATCCGTACTATGAGCCGGGAACGACATTCATCGAGAACAGCGTGAACAAGGCTCCGCAGCGCGGCAGCAACTTCAGCACGACGATGAGCGTCGTGGCCGAGGCTGTCGGCATAGAGATGGAGGATGGGGACCGTCTCCTGGCTTTCGCCGGAGGTGAACTGGTTGGGGATACCCAACTCCAATCCCTCCCAGTGAGGGAAGGGCATGAGGGTGGCCTCTTCTTCCTGAGTATCGAAGGCGACGTGGAGGCTCCGCTGTCGTTTGCCATTGAGCGTGGAGACGAGATCATCGCCACTACGGGCGAGGTGATGCGCTATGAGGCCGACGGCATCAGCGGTTCACCGGCCATGCCTACGCAGATCAGCTTCGTCACTGTCGACCAACTGCCCAAGGACGGTTGGTACACGCTGCAGGGCATCAAACTACAGGATGCTCCGACGCAGAGCGGTGTATATATTTATAATGGTAAGAAACAAGTGATCAAATAAATCGTAATAACGTCATAACGTCATAACGAAATAACGTCAAAACGACACAACAATGAAGGAAATAAAGATTATAATGCTGACGGCAGTGCTCACGATGGCGTGGGCCTGCTCGTCAGACTCCGACGACACGCCGGCCAACTACACTTTCGAGCAGGCCGCAATGCCGGCATGGAGTGTAGACCTGACGGGCAGCGATAATGCCCCGGCATGGACGGCACCGGACCTGTCGCTCTTCGAGAGCTCGATGTTCATCATGGTGAAGCTGCAGGACGAACTGGCGGCCTACTCCACCGACGGCGACCTCATGGCGGTGTTCATCGGCGACGAGTGCCGCACGGTGCCTGCCATCCGCAATGTCGACAAGAACGGCGGCATCTACTTCGTACTGAAAATCCGTGGCAACAGCATCGAGCGCGACGTCACGTTCTCGCTGAAATACTACAGTGTGCAGCTGCACAGGATGTTCACGTTAGAGGGCACCGAGAAGTTTGCCGCCGAGCGTACCTACGGCTTCGACGAGAACTTTGTGCCGCCACTGCTGCTGGGCTGCACGAAGTACCCCGTGCAGCAGACGCTGACGGTACAATTGCCGTCCACTACGCCCTTCATCCCCGGCAAGAGCGACATCGTGGCGGTATTCGCCGGCAGCGAGTGCCGTGGCGTGGGCGTCGCTGGCCAGCCGTTCACCGTCTTCCGCACAACGGACGGCGAGACGCTGGACGTGCGCTACTACAGCGCGAAACAGGCAGGCGTCTATACGCTGAAGCAGAAGGTGGGACAGGAGGCAACGGTTGTACTCACATTCTGATGTCATCACGAAATAACGAAATAACGTAATAACGAATTTAACGATGAAAAGAAACATGCGAAAATGGATGATGGCCGCCATCCTGACAAGCTGCGGCACCATGGCACTGACAGGCTGTAAGCACGACCTGGACAACGACAACACGAAGAAACCCTACACCGTGACGGACCAGGAACGCATGAGCCATGCCGAGAAGACCTTAGGCATCAGCATCGACCAGCAACAGGACTGGACGCTGACCAACGACAATAGCGTGAGCATTTCGGCTGATGCCGACATGGACAACATCGTCCGGGTGGCAGTGCTGGACGCTGACCCCTATGCTGGCGAGAATCATTGTCTGGCAGTGGCCACGGTAAGCAACGGCGGTCAGGCAACGCTGGCATTCCAGGCCCCGAAGTCGGCTGAGGTGCTTTATGCCGCCTGCTTCACGAAGGATGGCGACTGCATGGCCCGTCCGTTCGTGCCGGGCGTTGACCGTCAGGTGTCGTTCACCTATCGGGCTCCCAGGAGAGCGCAGCTCGTGCGCAGGGCAGGCTCGACGACCATCGATGCGCAGACGGACAAGTACTACATGAAGGACTTCCCGAGCTTCCTGGCAGGCTTGAAGAAGGCACTGCCGAAGGGCGGCAACAACAAGGAGGTAATGGCCCAGCACAACTACACCAACTCGGTGTCGGTGCGCCAGAACCCTAACAACACGTACGACCTGCCCCTGGTGTTCATAGGCGGTGAGGGCTCTGCCAGCGACAACCTGAGCTACACGTGGTATCCCACACAGCCGACGGCCAACGCCGAGGAGTTCATCATCAAGGACAGCTATCCCAGCGGATGGGGGAACTTCGAGTACGACAGGGTGACAAAGGAGTACGAACTGGATGGACACCAGCTGTACTGCCGCAACTCGGACGGCACGCTGAGCAATGAATTCTCGGTGGGCGACGGACTGGCTTTCCGCATGGCCAAGGACGAGGACGTGCTGCTGGACGATGCCGACGACCGCGTAAAGGTGATACAGTATAACCACTACGTCGTCATTGCCTGCGAGGATGGCTTCAACTGGGACTACAACGACCGCATGTACTGGTTGCCCAGCTGTCAGGACCGCCTGGAGCAGATTACCCGTCCGGAAACCCCTGAGCAGCTGGTATGGACGTATGCCTGGGAGGACAAGGACTTCGGTGACTACGACATGAACGACTGCGTAATCGAGGTGAGGGAGCACGACGGCGACCCCACGAAGATAGACATCACGCTACTGGCCCTCGGTGCTACGCGCGAGCTGTGGCTGGGCTTCGAGAACAAGAACGCCAAGTCGTATGCCGACTATCAGCCCATCTGGAACGAGGAATTGCACGAGGTGATGGGCGTGAAGCCCGGCACGATGGTCAACACGGGACTGGCAACGGCTGCACCCGTCACCATCACCGTCAGCAAGCCGGCAGGCTTCAACTTCCAGACATGCTCGTTCATCCTCGGCTGCAAGCACGAAGGCAACATGGTCGGCGTCTACGACAATGACTACTACGCCATCAGCATAGCCGCCAAGGGCCAGGACCCGCACGGCATAGCCATTCCCGCCAAGTGGCAGTGGCCCACGGAGCGCACATGTATCAAGAATGCCTACACGGCGTTTAACACCTGGGCCAGCGACCGTACGCAGGCTCAGGACTGGTACAAACATCCCGTAGCGGGCAAAGTGGTGGAGCGATGAGCTAAGCCAATGATGACACATGACTGACGGATGAATATATGGAACATATCAAACAGAAGATAAAAAAGATGTGGATGGGAGTCACGATTATTGTCGTGGCTGCCGTCCTCATCGAGTTGATTTCCTTTGCCACCTATGTCTACACCAAGCGCACCGTGGGGAGAAAAACCGCAGAGCACGCCGCTGAGAACATGAAAGAGATGCATCGCATCAGCGACATGAAAGCCAGGGTGGAAACGGCCGTACTAACCACCGTTGGCTCTGTGGAGGAGAATCTGCAAAATCCAGATGAGTTTTATCGCATATGTGCCAAACTGGTCTATCATAACAAGCATATCATAGGCAGTGCTGTGGCACTAAGCCCAGGGTTTTACCAGCAAGGCTCCTCTGATTTTGCTGCTTTCGCCTTTCAGAGTAACGACAATTCACCCGTGACCACGAAGCAGCTGCCCTACGACTATGAGACGTGGGAATGGTTTGCCACTCCCATCAAAAAAGACACGATATGGTGGAGTGATCCATACTACGATGATGGAGGCTCTGATATGCTTATCTGCACCTTCTCGGCACCGCTGCATAACAAGCAACATGAGTGCGTGGGAGTGCTGACTGCCGATGTCAACTTCAAAGAGATGGTGTCGGGCTTCAGTGCCAATGATACCATGTTCGACCGCTTTCATCTCTGGACATTGCTGTCGCAACTGCTTTGCATTGCCTTGATCGTGCTCATTGTGTGGCGCTCTTCCAAGAGTATCCATCTGCTCAACAGAATGCATACCGAGCAGGAACTGATGACCAAGGAGTTGCAGATAGCCAGTGACATACAGAAGGCTATGCTGCCAGTGACATCGCAACAGGAAAACGAGCGGCACCACCTGGATATCATTGTGAAACTGCTCAGTGCCTCCGAGGTAAGTGCCGACCTCTACGACTACTTCTACACCGAGCACTCGCTGGTGTTCTGTCTGGGCGACGTACCAGGCAACAACGTCAGGGCCTCGATGATGATGGCTGTGACGCGCAGTGTGTTCCGCACTGCTGCATCCACCGTGGCCACCACATCCGACATACCCTCGCCGGCTGCCATCGTCCGTGCCATTAACAAATCGTTATGCTCTATTCAGGAAAGCCAGATTTTCACGACCCTGTTCGTCGGTGTGCTCAATCTCGATACGGCCTGTCTGACTTGTTGCAATGCAGGTCATCCACAGCCTGTGATACTCAGTCCTACCTCTGGTGTCCGGCAGTTGGAGCTCAATCCCAATGTCCCGGTAGGAATTGTGGAGGATTACGAATATGAAGAGCTGAACATCACACTCACCAAGGATTCCACCATGTTCTTCTATACCGATGGCCTTTACGAGACGGAGAACAATTTCCATGAAATCTTTGGCATGAAGCGTATGATGATCCGACTGAAGAAGTCGGCAGAGAACGATGAATCACCCAAGAACATCGTTGAACGGATGACCGCCGATGTAGAGAAATTCCGTGGCAACGCCAAGCGTATTGACGATGCCGTCATGGTGGTCATCAAAGCAATAGGTTAGTGCTAACGAGAAATAAATAGTAACTTGCGCCATGTTGTTCAACTCCATCGCATTCCTGTTGTTTTTCCCAATAGTATGCGTACTTTATTATATGATACCAGTAGAGCGGATTAAAGTCAGGAATCTGCTTCTGCTTGCTGCGAGCTACTATTTTTATATGAATTGGGAGCCGGCTTACGCCTTGCTGCTGCTGACGAGCACTGTGGTTACCTATCTCGCATCGCTTGGTATCGGACATTTTCAGGAGAAGAGGAAAAAGAAGTTATGTCTGATAGGCAGTCTGGTGTTGAACCTTTCTATTCTCTTCCTGTTCAAATACTATAATTTCCTGGCATCAAACATAGAGGCGGCATTCAAATGGAGTGGGCTTGGAATGGATATCCCGGAATTCGGTCTGCTTTTACCTGTGGGCATATCGTTCTATACGTTTCAGGCACTGGGCTATTCCATCGACGTATATCGTGGACAGACGAAGGTGGAACGCTCGTTTCCCACCTATGCCCTCTTCGTGTCTTTCTTCCCCCAATTGGTGGCAGGTCCTATCGAGCGGTCAAGGAATCTGCTTCCCCAGTTCAGACAGTCGCATCGGTTCTGCTATGATGAAGTGATGGTGGGGGTGAGACTGATGGTATGGGGTTACTTTATGAAACTTGTCCTGGCCGACCGCTGCGGCATTTATGTCGATACGGTTTTCAACAACATAGACAAGCACAATGGAGGCAGCTACCTGGTAGCATCGTTGCTGTTCCCGTTCCAGATCTATGGCGACTTTGCCGGCTATTCTCTTATTGCGATAGGCGTTGCCCGTATCCTGGGCTTCCGCTTGATGGAAAATTTCCACCGTCCCTACTTCGCCTGTTCTATCGGTGAGTTCTGGCATCGCTGGCATATCTCGCTTTCCACATGGTTCAAGGACTATGTCTATATTCCTTTAGGTGGTAACCGCGTGGGGCGTTGCCGTCAGTATTTCAATCTCCTGGTTACATTTGTGGTAAGTGGAATATGGCACGGTGCCAATTGGACTTTCCTGTTCTGGGGTATGCTTCATGGGGCGTTGCTGTGTATGGAAAAGGCTCTGCATATAGGTAAACGCCCATATTCAGGCTTGAACAGATTCCTGCATTGGCTCATCACGTTCTTGCTTGTTTGCTTTGCGTGGATTCTGTTCCGTGCCAGTAGCCTGACAGATGCGGTATCTGTCGTGACGGGCATATTCAATGACTTCGGACTTCCGTACCGTGAGTCGGGTACTGTTCTTGGCATAACGATGGCTTTACTGCTGTTGTTCGTGAAAGAGTCATTGCAGGAAGCTCAGTGGCGAAGTCCTGTTACGGGCATTTCTCGTATTTGCGTACAGCATTTATACCTCTCGTTAATGATTGCTGCTATCTTACTCTTTGGCGTGCTCGACTCCACACAGTTTATTTATTTCCAATTCTAAAGGCATGAAGAAGTTATTGATAAGTATCTTGGCTGTTGCCATTTCTTTCTTGGTGATCGACAGAATTGGAGGCTGTATTATGAACATCGCTTTCCAACACAGTAAAAGCGTTCTGGCTCCAAAACTGTGCCATCTGGCATACGATGCCCATGAGGATGTGATTCTCTTGGGAACATCGCGCTGCAATTGTCATTATGTGCCGACTATCATAGCGGATTCGCTGAAGATGACAGTGTATAACGGGGGAATAGACGGGTCGAAAAATATTTATTCACACTACATGGCCCTGTGTTATGCGCTGGCTTGCCACAAGCCGAAGGTGGTATGTCTGGAAGTGATGGAAGAAGACAGCAGACAAACGGACGACCCCTTTGAACCCATCAGCCGTTTTGCGCCGTTTTTCGGAATGAATAGTTGGGCTGACTCTCTTTATGCAATTGCCGGTGTAGCGTGGAAATACCAATTGTCGCATCTGTACAGACATAATGCCACGTCGCTGACAACTTTTACAGGGCTTATTCAAGCAGCAAAGCAAAGTGATGAAAAGGGGTTCTATTCCTTAAAGAATGAATCAGGAATCGCGTCATCTCTCCGTTTGGAGGAAGAACCTGAGCCACGCGAGGTTGACAGTCTGAAGCTGGCCTGTCTGCAGCGATTCATGGATTTGTGTAAAGAGAACCGGGTGAAGCTGGTGTTGGTCGCATCTCCTAAATACACCATAGCAAGAGATGCGCAATACGGGGAAATAAAGAGCCTGGCAAAGAAAAACGGCATACCTTTTCTCGATTATCACTCGCAAGGCCTGTATCATGACCATCCGGAATACTTCAAGGATATTGCGCACCTACTGGATGAAGGTGCCAGGCTGTACTCCTCTGTCTTTGCAAGTGATTTGAAAACCCACATTGCAGACACGCTTGCTGCAATGTGGGTTGAATAACTATGGGCAATGATTATGCCCATTTGCTTAAGTCTTGCTCGGCAATAAATTTCAGGTTGTTCAGGATGATAGCCTCACGAGCCTTCTCACGATTGTCGGTACGGAACACGAGGATGCCCTTGCCGCGGAGCAGGAAGGTGTACATATAGGCGATGCTGATGCCGGCATCACTGAAAATCTTCACGGCATCGGCAGCACGTCCGGGCTCATCGTCGAGCTCCAGTGCCAGCACGTCGCTCAAGGCAACGGCAACGCCAGCCTTCTTTAGCTCTTCGTAGGCGCGCAGTGGCTCGCTGCAGATGAGACGGTAGATACCATACTCTGCCGTATCGGCAATGGTAGAGGCGATAATCTGAATCTTGGCCTCTTTCAGTACGTCAAGAACCTTGATCAGGGTACCCGAGCGGTTCTCGATGAAAATGGAAAGTTGATGAATTGTCATAGTTTTATTTTCGTTATTACGTTATATCGTTATTACGTTATGACGCAGGTTATTGATAAACTTTTCTCTTGTCAACCACACGCACGGCCTTGCCTTCGCTGACGGGCAGGGTACCGCGAGGTACGAGCTTGACTCGTGGTGTAAGCAGAATCTCGTCTTTCAGGGCACGGGTGATGTCCTTGCTCAGTTGCTGCAGGCGACCATAGTCATCGGTGAACATATCTGCCAACTCTACCTCAACGGTCATGTTGTCGTTGTCCTCATCGGTGGTTAGGGTAATCAGGTAGTTGTTGCCCAACTCCTTGAACTGCATCAGTATCTTCTCAATCTGGATGGGGAAGATATTTACTCCGCGGAGCACCATCATATCGTCAGAGCGACCGCGCATACGGTCGAGACGTACGTGGTTACGTCCGCAAGGGCAGGTGCGTCCCAATACACGGGTCAGATCGCGGGTACGGTAGCGCAGCAGCGGCATTGCCTCACGACAGAGTGTGGTGAGTACCAATTCGCCAATCTCGCCATCGGGTACAGGCTCCAATGTCTCAGGATCCACAATCTCCACGATATAGTAGTCTTCCCAGAAGTGCAAACCGTTCTGTTCCTTGCACTCAAAGCCTACGCCAGGACCGCACATCTCGCTCATGCCGAAGGAGTTGTAGGCTTTCACGCCCATCATGTCCTCGATGCGCTTGCGCTGTTCCTCGCTATGAGGCTCGGCACCGATAGCCAGTACCTTCAGCTTCGTGTCACGACGGGGATCCACACCCTGCTCCTGCATCACTTCATATAGACGGGTGACGTATGAAGGAACGGCATGGATGGCTGTGGTGCCGAAGTCCTTGATGAACTTAATCTGTCGCAAGGAATTACCTGCTGCAGCGGGAACGGTGAGCATACCCAACTTCTCAGCACCATACTGGAATCCAAGTCCACCGGTGAACATACCATAACCACTGGAATTCTGGAACACATCGTCAGGACGCAGTCCCACCATCCATAGGTTACGTGCCACCTGGTTAGCCCATTCGTCAAGGTCTTTCTTCGTGTGAAGGATCACGGTGGGGTTACCTGTCGTACCGCTTGATGAGTGCAGACGCACACAGTCTTTAAGGGGAACGCAGGCCATACCGAAGGGATAACTCTCGCGTAGGTCGGCCTTCGTGGTAAAAGGCAGCTTTCTTACATCGTCCAATGTCTTGATATCATCGGGCGTGATACCTGCCTCCTTGAATTTTTTCTGGTAAATCGCGTTGCCCATGCAGTGACGAACAGTCTCCTTGAGTCGCTCCAGCTGGAACGCCTCAATCTGTTCGCGTGTCATGGTCTCGCGTTCAGGATTAAAATAAGGTGAATTGTTTTCGGTCATTTCTGTTTATGTTTTATGTTCAATTACTTCTTTCTAACCAAATATACGTTGTCTGATATTTCCTTGCCTTCATCGTCAACCTTTGTTTTGCCTAATTCTATCTTGCTTTCAGAATGGTCGATGAAAACGGTGTTGGCACTACGTCCATCCTGCTTAGCCGTCTTATCGCGTTTAGCGACCCATTCTTCGTATTGAGCGATGATGTCCTCCACCTCTTCTTTCTTATCTTCGGCATACGTGATGCTGTTTCTGTCTAACGCATAGTGTTCGCTCTCATAGTCGCGGAAGAGCGAGTCGCCCTCAATGCACCATGTGCCTGTCAAAGTACACACGACGCTCAGTTTTCCGGAACAATTTGGAATTGAATAATATTCCTTGTAAAGTTGAAAAAAACTATGGTCGCTCCTGAACTCAAAGGTCTCATCACGGTCTCCAATTGAAGATGTTACAGCCCAGGTTCCAAACAACTGCTCGTCGGAGACGGGGGATCCACTGCGCTGTTGATTGTTTAGGTATTCCTTCATTTCCTCGTCAGTGATGCCCATGATGAACTTCAATTGGTCGCTCTTCTGCCGCCAATCTCTGGTACCAGCGTATATGTGGCTGCTCCGAGTGAGTGATAAGTCAAGATACAACTTCACTTTCCTTACTGACATCAAATTCTTGAGCATGGCCGCCAATTCATCAGCATCAAATTTGTTGGCACTGGTCATCATCTGATAAGCCTCTTCTTTGGAGACTGGGAAACGATAAACGACTTCTGTATCGAAACAGTTTTTCCATTGACGGCGCTCCAGATAAAACGACTGGACGATACTGATGAACATGGGATTGTCAATATTCTTCCAAGTATCCTGACTACTGTTGAAGATGCGCTCCTTGGAATCGTCAATCGTGTAGATGTTTTCTTCAAGAAGGTATCTGAAGACTTCAGACAGCGTGTCATATGCAATCTGATTAATCTGGTCCAGGTGGTTTTCCACATAACTGGCCATTTCTAAATGCTCTTTTTCCTGCTTCGCGAGTTCGTTGAAGAACTTAATATTCTCGTCAATGTCGCTGATGACCATCATGGCCATCTGCCTGCCGTTCTCCAGCTTTTGTTTGCGCTCCAGCCACATGGCGGTGCCAAAGGTGAGTACAATGGAAATGGTGGTGGCGATAATGGTCATCGTCATTTCCCTTACGACTCCCCCTTTAGAGGTCATCTTCTGGAGCTTTGGCATTCTGAACTTGATATTCACAGTTTGCGGTTGTCTATCACGTGTGCACTCTTTCCCTGACTGCGCTCAATGGTGCCAGGAGCCTTGAGCTGAACCTTGGCGGCGATACTCAACACGCTCTTCAGCTTGCTGGAGAGCTTCTTCTCAAGAGCATCGACAGCGGCGGGGGTGTCGAAGGTGGAAGTGAATACCTCCTGACGTAGCTCTACCTGAACAAGCAGTGTGTCGAGGTTCTTCTCGCGATCCACAATGAGCATATAGCGTGGTGCGAACTCCGGCAGCGAGAGGATGACACTCTCTACCTGTGAGGGGAATACGTTGATGCCTCGGATGATGAGCATATCGTCACTACGTCCTTCAATGCGACCCATACGTACATTGGTACGTCCGCAGTCGCAGGTGCCGGGCAGTAAAGAACAGAGGTCGCGGGTGCGATAGCGGATGACTGGCATACCTTCCTTGGTCAGTGTGGTGAACACCAGCTCGCCAGTCTGTCCCAATGGCAGTGGCTCCAGGGTGGTGGGGTTGATAATCTCAGGATAGAAGTGATCCTCGTTGATGTGCGATCCGTGCTGCATCTGACATTCGTAGCTCACGCTGGGACCCATTACCTCTGAAAGACCATAGATGTTGTAGCCTTTCAGTCCCAGACGGGCCTCTATCTCCTGACGCATATTCTCTGTCCATGGCTCAGCACCAAAAGCACCTACGCGTAGTTTGATCTGTTCTTTCGTAATGCCCAGTTTTTCCATTGTCTCTGCTAAGTAGAGAGCATACGACGGTGTGCAGGCAATGCCCGTGATGCCCAGGTCGCGAATCAGTTTCAGGTGCTTCTCGGTGTTGCCCGTGCCAGCAGGGATAACCGATGCCCCCATATGCTCCACACCGTAGTGGGCACCCAGACCACCGGTAAACAGTCCGTAGCCGTAGGCCACAGAGAAAATATCGTCGCGGGTCACACCAAAGGCCGTCAGACAGCGTGCCATACACTCACTCCATACGCCGATGTCTTTACGGGTATAGCCAACAATGGTGGGGTTGCCCGTTGTACCGCTTGAAGCATGTACGCGGATAATCTCGCTCTGAGGGGCGGCTTGCAGTCCGAAAGGATAGTTGTCACGAAGGTCTTTCTTCGTGGTAAAGGGCAGTTTCGTGATGTCCTCGATGGTCTGGATATCATCTGGGCGGATGTCCAGTTCCTGAAGCTTATTACGGTAGAAGGGTACGTTATGATAAACGTACTCTACAATCTTGTGAAGTCTCTTACCTTGCAGCGCACTCATTTCATCGCGACTCATGCATTCTTTGTTAGGATTCCAAATCATGTCTATATTTTTAGGTTTGTGTAGTGCAAAAGTACAATATTTATTGCTTTCAACCAAAAAAAGCGTTTGAAAGTTTTTGCCTTTTCCTTGATTTGTATTATTTTTGCAACAAAATACTAAAACAGCTATGATTAACAAGCAACTGCTTCAACCTGAGAGCATCGTCGTGATTGGCGGTTCTAACAATGTGCATAAACCAGGCGGCGCCGTAGTGCGTAATTTGATGAGTGGCGGCTATCAAGGCACGCTGCGAGTAGTTAATCCAAAAGAAGAGGAAGTACAAGGCATCAAGGCCTTCCACGATGTCCGTGAACTGCCTCCTACGGATTTGGCTATCCTTGTGGTGGCAGCCAAGTATTGTCCTGACTATGTGGAACTGTTGGCAAAAGAAAAGGAGGTCCGTGCGTTCATTATTATATCTGCCGGTTTCAGCGAGGAGACGCATGAGGGAGCATTGCTGGAACAGCGCATATTGGATATCTGCAATCAGTATGGTTGTGCGCTGATAGGTCCTAACTGTATTGGCCTGCTTACCCGTTGGCATCACTCTGTCTTTACGAAACCTATCCCCAATCTCAATCCTAAGGGCGTAGATTTTATTTCCGGTTCTGGTGCTACGGCGGTATTCATTCTTGAGAGTGCTGTGAGCAAGGGCTTGCAGTTCAATAGCGTCTGGAGTATTGGTAATGGTAAACAGAACGGTATTGAGACGGTGCTGGAGTATATGGACGAACATTTCGATGCCGAGCACGACTCATTGGTAAAACTGCTGTATATTGAAAACATAGCCGATCCAGATAAGTTGCTTTATCATGCTACGTCGCTCATAAAGAAGGGCTGTCGCATAGCAGCCATCAAGGCGGGCTCTTCGCAGGCTGGTAGTCGTGCAGCCAGTAGTCATACGGGTGCTATCGCATCGAGCGACTCTGCTGTTGAGGCTCTGTTCCGTAAGGCAGGTATCGTGCGTTGCTTCTCTCGTGAAGAACTCACTACTGTAGGATGTATCTTGAGCCTCACCCCCAACCCCTCTCGCGGGGGAGAGGGGAGTAGTTACTCTCATGGGCAGAATCAAGGGAAAGAACCATATACTCCCCTCTCCTTCGCGAGAGGGGTTGGGGGTGAGGCTCTCCGCTTCGCCATCGTCACTCATGCTGGCGGCCCTGGCGTGATGCTGACGGATGCTCTGTCGAAAGGTGGTATGGAAGTTCCACCGCTGAGTGGACCTGTGGCTGAGGAACTGAAAGAGAAACTGCTGCCTGGCAGTAGTGTGGCTAATCCAATCGATATCCTGGCTACAGGTACTGCTGAACATCTGGGTATTGCCATCGACTATTGTGAACGCATGGATGATATCGATGCTATCATGGTGATCTTCGGAACTCCAGGATTGGTAAAGATTTTCGAGGTCTATGATGTGCTGCATAAGAAGATTTTGGAGTGCAAGAAGCCGATATTCCCTATCCTGCCAAGTGTGAGCACGGCAGGACCTGAGGTACAGGAATTCCTGAAGCGTGGTCATGTGAACTTCTGTGACGAGGTGACGCTGGCTACGGCACTTACGCAGATTATGAAGACCCCCGATCCGGCTCGCTTTGAGGTAGAGCTCTATGGCACCGACATATCTCGTCTGCATAAAGTCATCGGCAGCATCAATGAAAGTGGCTACGTGTCGCCCGACTTGGTGCGCGAGATTCTTTCTTGTGCCGGCATCCCTTTGGTACCGGAACTCGTTTCCACTTCAAAGGACGAATTGGCTGCCTTTGCCGAGAAGGTGGGCTTTCCTGTGGTGGCAAAGGTCGTAGGCCCTGTACATAAGAGCGATGTGGGCGGTGTGGCGTTGAATATCCGCTCCAAAGAAGTTCTTTGTGCAGAGTTCGATCGTATGATGCAGATACCCGATGCTACGGCAGTGATGGTGCAGAAGATGATACGTGGTACGGAACTCTTCATTGGTGCCAAGTACGAACCGCGCTTTGGTCATGTGGTGCTTTGCGGACTTGGCGGCATCTTCGTTGAGGTCCTGAAAGATGTCTCCTCTGGTTTGGCTCCGCTGTCATACGATGAGGCCTATTCCATGATCCATTCCCTGCGTGGCTATAAGATATTAAAAGGTACGCGAGGCCAGAAAGGCATCAATGAACGTAAGTATGCCGAAATTATCGTGCGCCTTTCCACACTCTTGCGCTTTGCGACAGAGATAAAAGAAATGGACATCAACCCCCTGCTTGCCGATGACAACGATGTCATCGCAGTGGATGCCCGAATATTGGTGGAGAAATAACAGCTACTCTTCTGAATAGACCCTTCTCAATAGATTGACCTGTTTCACGTAGACGGAGAAACCGTTAGTGAAAAGACCGTAGTGCTGAAGGTTCTCGACGTCGTTGGCTGTCAGCAGGATACGGTAGGCGGTAGCGTGAGAACTGACGCTGGCGCATCCGTAGTCGTTCAACTCGCTGTCGTTACCTTCAAGTGTGTTTGGGGTGGTGTTATAGACCGTCTTCAAGAGCCAGTAGGTGATGTCGGGATTGCTCGTGTCTGCATTGAAGATGAACTCAATCTTGTCGCCTTCGTAGGCTGTGGCGAAAAACTCGGGCTTGATGACAAAACCGTTTTCCCAGTTACCAAAGTTGCAGCCTTTGCGCCAGATAACCTTGGATTCCCACAGGGCATTGCCAGGGTTGAGATATACGTCTTTTACGATGATGTTGGCTGAATCGTGGGGCTGGAGCACAATCTCGTTGACAGACGTGACATCCTGTCCATCGAAACTACAGGTCAATGACGTGATTCCTTTTTTGCCAACGGTCTTGAATCTGTTGGCTACTACAACTTGTACCGGAACGGGCAGGGGCTGGGCAAAGCGGAAGGTGATAGACTCAAAGTCAGAGAGGTCTGCCGGCATATTCCTGTCAAGGAAAGTTCCCACGAGTCCACCCCATGGTATGGCATTATAGACTATATCCTCCTGGTTGTCGAGTACGAATTTCTCGTTGACGTTCCACGTGCTATTGAATTTTAACGTGACATCATTCTCAATGTTGTGCCTGCTTTCCTTTCCGCATGAGAGAAACCATGCGGACGAAATAAGCAGCATACAATGGACGATAATCGATGGATAGTTGAAATGTCTCATCGCGGATTGTTTTCGGCAAAGATGGTCATTCGTTCCTCCAACTGGTCGTACTGATGATCCTCGATAAACGAGGTGCATACGCGTAGGCCTTCCTGATGGGAACCGGTGGTGATGAGACAGATAGCCGATACGCCGTAGTACATCAGTTCGCGTGCTAACTCACCGCTGGTCATGCCCGGATAGCCGATGGTGAAATAGAAGCCGTCGGCAATGGGCTTGTCCAAGTCTTTGTCGTAGACAATATAGAAGTTATGTCGGCAAAAGATCTCCTTCAGTTTATGGGCGCGCTCGCCGTACACCTTGATGTCATCGCGGAAACGGTACTCTCCGTCGCAGGCTGCACGGAACAGGGCTGCCAATGCGTATTGAGCCGAATGACTGGTGCCACTTGACAGGGCATAGAGCATACGAGTACTGAACACCAATCCGAAGGGCAGACCCTCGTAACGGTTAGCCAGATCAGGGAAGTGACGGTGGAACAGCTTGTCGCTGATGCACACCACACCGATACGCTCGCCAGCATAACTGAATGCCTTTGAACCGGAAATCAGCAACATATAGTTGTCGGTATAATGGGCTACGGTGGGCTGATAAGGTGCCTCGAAGGGTGTGCTCAGGTCTTGACGGAAGTCCATAGCGAAGTAGGCCAAATCTTCCATTACCACAGCATCATACTTCGTAGCCAGTGTGCCGATAGTCTGAAGCTCCAGCTCCGTCATACAGATCCATGCGGGGTTGTTGGGATTGCTATAGACGATAGCGCAGATATCTCCTTTTGAGAGATATGACTCCAGCTTTGGTCCCAGTTTCTCGCCTCGGAAATCATATACATCAAAGGTCTCATATTTCACGCCCTGCACCTGCAACTGCATTTTTTGTACGGGGAAGCCTGGGTCTATAAAGAGAACGGTGCCTTTTCCCTTTGTTGCCTGTGAACAGGTGAGGAATGAGGCAAAGGTACCCTGCATGGATCCGCATACGGGTACACAACCCTCGGGAGCAATGTCAACATTGATGAAAGCCTTGACGAAGCGCGAAGCCTGTTTCTTCAGTTCCGGATAGCCCTGAATGTCAGGGTAGGAGTGGGCAATGCCATCCTGCAATGCCTTGACCTGCGCATCAACGCCCACCTGAGCGGCAGGCAGTCCGGGAATGCCCATTTCCATCTTGATATATTCCACGCCGCTCTCTTGTTCGGCTTTAGCGGCTACTTGCTTCACTTCACGAATGGTGGCCTTGGCAAAGTCTTTGATGCCAAGACTCTCTACGAGCTTGTCTACGATTTCCTTTTTAATAGGTGTCGGTCTCATTATGTCTTGTCGTTTTAAGTTCTTCTTTATAGTAAAAAAGGATAGGTCCTCTGAAAACCTATCCTTTTTCGAATTGTCTATCCTGAGCCTCTTGTCGGATTCGAACCAACGACCCCGAGATTACAAATCACGTGCTCTGGCCAACTGAGCTAAAGAGGCGGGTGGGCAGCGGTCTGTATCGCGTCGCTACGACCAAGTACCCTTGCTATGTTCCCATCCTGGGGGATTCCGAGGGAGCTGACCGTACAGGACTGCCCGTATTCGCTTTTTGCGGGTGCAAAGGTACAATAAAAAGTTGAAAGTTGAAAGTTGAGAGTTGAAAGTTTGTAGTTTTTAACTATTTTTTAAGACATTGCCCTCGTTATGTGCGGGAAAATGCGTACTTTTGCAGCGAAATACATATTTATAATATAGAAAACAAACGTGACTGCACCAGAATATAGACAGCTTAGGGCCTTTGCCCGTATTGACGGTGCCCAGCTGGCCGTGCTGATGATAGCTTCTTTCGCCTGCTATGTATTGGGGCTCACTTCTCAGTTGTATGGCATTCTTTCACTTCTTGCCATCGCGCTGATGCCGTTCTTCGCCGGATTGCGCCTGAAGCGTTTCCGTGATACGGGGCTTGAAGGTAACATTTCGTTTATGCGTGGCTGGGCATATGTCTGCCTCATGTTCTTCTATGGTGGATTGTTGTTCGCCTTGGCACAGTATGCCTATTTTGCCTATATGGATCATGGCTACGTGGCGACGGCTATCAACGGTATGATCTCTGCCCCTGAGTATGTGGAGCTGATTAAGCAGACAGGGATGTCTGACTATGTCAACGAGAGTATGCAGATGTTGCAGAGCATACGCCCCATTGACTTTGCATTGAATACATTGTCAATGGTTGTGATGGCAGGCATTATGCTGGGAATGCCGATAGCTGCAGTGGTAAAGAGAAGTGTTAAGTGATAAATATAGAAACAATGGATATATCAGTAGTAATACCTCTGTATAATGAGGAAGAGTCGATACCCGAACTTTATGCATGGATAGAACGGGTGATGAACGAGCATCAGTTCTCGTACGAAGTCATTTTCATTAGCGACGGCAGTACCGACCGCTCGTGGGAAATCATCAGCGAACTGAAGGCGAAGTCGGAACACGTGAAAGGTATCAAGTTCCGTCGTAACTACGGCAAGAGTCCAGCCCTCTATTGCGGCTTTGAGCAGGCTGAGGGTGATGTGGTCATCACGATGGATGCCGACCTGCAGGACTCGCCAGACGAGATTCCGGAACTTTACCGCATGATAACCGAAGACAAGTACGACCTCGTGTCCGGCTACAAGCAGAAACGCTACGACCCACTGTCGAAGACACTGCCCACGAAACTCTTCAACGCTACGGCACGTGCCGTGAGCGGTATCAAGAACCTGCATGACTTCAACTGCGGATTGAAGGCTTATCGCCGTGATGTGGTGAAGAATATCGAGGTCTACGGCGAGATGCATCGCTATATGCCCTATCTGGCAAAGAATGCCGGTTTCGACAAGATTGCCGAGAAAGTGGTGCATCATCAGGCCCGCAAGTACGGAGAGTCGAAGTTCATGGGATGGAACCGCTTTGTCAACGGCTATCTGGATCTGCTCACGCTGTGGTTTCTCAGCACCTTTGGCAAGAAACCGATGCACGTGTTTGGCTTCCTGGGCACCATCGTGTTCATCATCGGCTTCCTCTCGGCCTTCCTTATTGGTGCCGACAAACTGTGGTGTCTGGCGTGGGGCATTCCTCAGCGTCTTGTCACCGACTCGCCTTTCTTCTACATCGCGCTGACCATGATGCTCATCGGCACGCAGCTGTTCCTGGCCGGCTTCTTAGGTGACCTCATCAGTCGTACGTCAAATGTCCGTAACGAATACCAGATAGAAGAAACGATATGAGAAATAAAAGAGTGTTGTCGCTTCTTTTCATCGTGTTGCCACTTGTCGCTTATCTCTTAGCACTTAACACTTCTTGTAGCACTATAGAGTGTCCGGTGCAGAACAAGGTGGCACTCAACTTCGCTGTCAGGACGTACGATAGCAGTGGGGCAGAGGTGACCGATACGCTGAACGACACCCTTTATGTGTGGTCGGAACGAAAAAACGGTACCGACACGCTGATACTGAATCGCGCTGTCGGTGTGACGTCTTTCTCGCTGCCACTAAGCTACAGTCATCCTGAGGATGTCCTGGTCTTCGCCACCATTGCCTATGACGGCTCTGATTTCACGTTGGACACGGTGTGGATCCAGAAAGAAGACATCCCGCATTTCGAGTCGGTTGACTGCAGTGCCCATTTCTTCCACAACCTCACCTCCGTGCGCAGTACCCATTTTGGTATCGACACGGTGTTTATCAATAATCCCTCTGTGACCTATGACCCATCTGCAGACAATATTCACATCCACTTTAAAGAGTGATAAGCGCAAAGTGATAAGTACAAAGTGGCTTAGCCTCGCATTGATACTCATCACTTATCACTTATCGCTCATCACCTCTCCCGCCCAGGGGTTCCTGAAGTTGGAACGCGACACGATACCTTTCTTCAGGGGCTTTGCTGTCTCAGCCGATCTGGTAGGACTGGCGCAGATGCAACTGAGTACCTACGGACAGTATGAGGGTGCGCTTCGCCTGAACCTGCACGACCAGTATTTCCCTATCCTGGAACTTGGCGTGGGGCGGGCGAAACACCTGAACGACGAGGTGACAGAGATTTCCTATAAGACCACTGCCCCCTATTTCCGCTTGGGTGTCGACGTGAACATCATGAAGAATAAGCTTACGTCGAATCGTATCTTCGTTGGTGTGCGCTATGCCTATACCAGCTACAAGGTGGATATCGACCGCAAAACCTTTGAAGACCCCGTGTGGAAGTGGAAGACACCGTATAGCATTCTGGACGAACGCTGCTATCAGCACTGGGCCGAGATCGTGTTTGGCATCGATGCCAAACTGTTCGGCCCGCTCCATCTGGGATGGAGTGCCCGCTACCGCAACCGCCTCAGTCATGACGACGGCCGTGTGGGCAGGACTTGGTATGTGCCTGGCTACGGCATTCAGGATACGTCGACGCTGGGAGCCACGTTTAATGTGATTCTTGATATTTAGTCGTTTGGTCGTTTAGTCGTTTGGTCGTTTGGGTATGAAGATTAGAAGTGCGTTTTTTCTGTTGGCTGTTGGCTGTTGGCTGTTGGCATCCTGTGCTCAGATGGAGTATAGGAAGAACAGCAACTTCGTGTTTGGCACCATCTATAACATTACCTACCAGAGCAGTGAGGATCTGCAACAGGAGATAGAGGCCGAACTGATGAAGGTCGATGGTGAGTTCTCGATGTTCAATCCTGAGAGCACTGTGGCCCGCATCAATCGCGGCGACTCAGCGGTAGAGCGCAGCGCGATGTTCCAGGAGGTCTTCCAACTGGCACTGACCGTAAACCGTGAGACCGATGGGGCTTTCGATATCACTGTGGCACCACTGGTCAATGCCTGGGGCTTTGGCTTCAAGCACGAACAACTGCCTACGCCTGCTCAGGTGGACAGCCTCCTTCAGATTCGCAATCAGATGGACTTCAGTGCCATTGCCAAGGGCTACGGCTGCGATGTGGTGGCTCGTCTGCTGGAGTCAAAAGGCATCCATCACTATATGGTGGAGATTGGTGGCGAGGTGGTAGTCAGCGGTCGCAATAGCAAAGGCGACAACTGGCATATCGGTATCACCAAGCCTAATGATGATTCGCTCAGTGTAGATGGCGAGATGCAGACCGTGCTCACTATCACCGACAAAGCTATGGCTACCAGCGGCAACTACCGTAACTTCTACTATCAAGGCGGACGGAAATACGCTCATACCATCGACCCCCGTACGGGCTATCCCGTGCAGCACAGCCTCCTCTCGGCCACCGTCTTTGCTGCCGATTGTGCTACTGCTGATGCCTATGCCACTTCGTTCATGGTCTTGGGATTGGAAGGCGCTAAGGCCGTGCTCCAGCGTCATCCTGAACTCATGGCCTACCTCATCTATACCGACGAACAGGGTCAATTGGCCGTCTGGTCATCGCCTGCCTTGAAAGAGTATGAACGCTGACCTCCGTCTCTACGATAGTCTGCAACCGTTTCCCCTGTTCCAGGGACTCAGTCGCACGGAACTGCTACAACTGGCCGGACAGACCAAGTTCGGCTTCCAGAAACTGGCGGTAGGGAAGACTGTGGTGCGCGAGGGCGATGCCTGTAATCAACTCCTTTTCCTTGTGAGTGGCAGTTTGTCGGTGTCTACTGTTAGTGATGACCGCCATTATACTGTTATAGAACATTTGTCGGCTCCCTGGCTTCTCCAACCCGAGGGTATCTTTGGCGCTCATCCGCAATACATTAGCACCGTCGTTACACTGAGCGAGAGTCATTTTATTACTCTTAGCAAGGACGAGGTACTGCGCCTGCTCGATGATTTCCTCATTATCCGTCTAAACCTCTTGAACCTCCTTGCCACCCTGTCTCAGCGTCGTGGGCATTGGCCTTGGCGCAAGGCTCCTGCCGATCTCCGTCAGCGTATCGTCTGTTTCTTCCTCGACCACAGCGTCTATCCCGCAGGCTCCAAGACCTTCCATATCCTTATGAACCAATTGGCTCAAGAGGTAAACGACAGCCGCCTTGATGTATCCCGTGTCTTGAATGCCATGCAGACCGAAGGGCTCCTACGTCTCCGTCGCGGCATCATCGAGATACCGTCACTTGAGCGTCTCTTGATGTAAATTCCGTTCATTTATTTGGATGGAAAGTTTTTTGTTTGTATCTTTGCAATCAAAACTAACCAAAACGATGAAAAAAATTCTTACATACATTATTATATTATCATCAGCCTTGATATCTTGTTCTCCTGCTGACAAAAAGTATATTATAGGTGTTTCGCAATGTTCTGAGGATATCTGGCGCGAGAAGCAGAATGCCGAGTTGCGGATGGGCGCATACTTCCAGGACAACGTGGAGTTGCGGTTTGCTGCAGCTTACGATAGTGACGAGCGTCAGGTTCAGCAGATAGACAGTCTGGTGGCTACGGGCATTGACTTGCTGATTGTGGCACCTAATCAGGTGCAGACCATTTCGCCTGCCATCGACCGAGCCTACGACAAAGGTATTCCCGTGATTGTTTTCGAACGCAAGACCAGCTCACAGAAATATACCGCCTTTATCAGTGCCGATAACTACGAGATGGGGCGCGTGATGGGCGAATATATTGTCTCTCGGCTTCACGGACAGGGAACGGTGTTGGAGATAAAAGGATTAGAAGGCTCTTCGCCCGCCATTGAGCGTCATAACGGCTTCATGGATGCGCTCAAGAATTCCCCAGACATAAAAGTGGTAGGTTCACTACAGGGTGACTGGACAGAAGAAACGGCATACGAGATGACCAAACAATGGCTCGCTAATAATAAAGATGTACGCGTTGATCTTGTGTTTGGTGCTAACGACCGTACGGCAATGGGTGCGAGGAAGGCGCTTGGTGAAGACGTGCTATACTGCGGCATCGACGGTCTGCCTGGTGAGAACGGCGGCATCCAACTGGTGCGCGACTCTTTGCTTGACGCTTCATACATCTATCCTACACATGGCGACCAGATTATCGAGTTGGCCGTTAATATTCTTGAAGGCAAACCATACGAGAAGGAAACCATGCTGATGTCGGCCCTTGTCACTTGTGACAATGCGAAGGTGCTGCTGATGGAGAGTGAGGAAATCATGCGCCAGGCTAACCAACTGGAGTCCTTGCATAAGAAGGCCGACAACTACCTGCACAAACTTGACACGCAGCGCATCATCAACTGGCTGGCAGTTAGCATAATTATCCTTCTGCTTGTGGTTTTCATTCTGTTCTACCTTTATCATCTTAAAAAAGTAAATATGCAGCGAGAGCGTGTGGTAAATACGCTGTGGAACCTTAAACCCGAAGATATTCCTGTATCTTCAGAGAAACCCGGAGATTTGGAAAGTGCTGATGCTCCTGATGAAAGTGAAGAGAACGAGCCTGTAGCTGTTTCGCAGTTTATCAGTCGTTTCAAGGAAGTAATTGAAGCTCGTCTGGAAGAAAGTGAGGTCAGTGTGGAGGATCTGGCAGCTGACATGAACCTGAGTCGTGTGCAGCTCTACCGCAAGGTAAAAGCCGTTACTGGCTCGTCACCTGTTGAATTGCTGCGCACCGCCCGTTTGAATCGCGCCTATCAGTTGCTGCTCACTTCCGATAAGAGCGTCTCGGAGGTGGCCTACGCCGTCGGCTTCACCGCCCCCTCCTATTTCACCAAATGCTTTAAGGAAGAGTACGGCATGGTGCCGGGAGACGTGAGAAAATGAAACAGTATTTATTCCTGTGTATAGCCTTGGCTGCTACAGTCTGCAAGGCCTCGGCTCAACAAAAGGCCGTAGAACAGATTTGCATCACGGTGGATTCGATGCTGAACGCTCAGCGGAAGGTGACGGCCCATATAACGATGGACGGTTACGACGGCCCCATCGGCATCAAGCTGCGTGGCAACAGTTCGTTGGGTTTCAATCAGAAGAAATACACTATAGAACTGCGCGACGAACAGGGCCGCGATGTGGAGGCTCCGGTTCTAGGCATGCCCGCCCACAGCGACTGGGTGCTGCTGGCCCCCTACAGCGATGTGTCGGCGGTGCGTGACCCGCTGGCGTTCCAGCTCTGGCGCGACATGGGGCACTGGGGACCGCGCACACGCATGGTTACGATGAACGGCGAATATAGGGGCATCTACATCCTGTCGGAGGCCATCAAGCGTGGCAAGGATCGTGTAGATATAGCCAAGCTGAAGAAGAGCGACACGAAGGGACGCGACGTGACGGGCGGCTACCTGCTACGCATCGACTCCTACAACGAGGACGATGCCACCTTTACGTCGAAAGTGCCAGGAATCGGCGAGGGAAACATGTCGAGCCAGGTCATCTGGTCGTGCATCTATCCTAAGAAAAAGAACCTACAGTCAGAGCAGTTCGACTATATCCGCAACTATGTGGACACGGTGGAGCAGGTAATTCAGTCCGCCTCTTTCGCTGACCCCGAGTGCGGTTATGCCCGTTACATCGACGTGCCCTCTTTCGTAGACTACTTTATCCACACGGAGCTGAGCCTCAATGCCGACGGCTACAAACGCAGTGCCTATTTCTACAAGGAGAAGCAGAACGCCGATGGTACGGGTGGCAAGCTGGTGGCAGGCCCCGTATGGGACTATAACCTGGCCTACGGAAACGCGAACTTCGCCAACGCCGACAATCCGGAGGCATGGAACTTCGAGGGAGCAAGCAACAACCCCACACCCGCGATGTGGCAGCGACTGCTGCAGGACCCAGCCTTCCGCAAGGCGGTGAAGAAGCGCTACAAGGCACTGCGCAAGGACGTTCTGAGCAACAAGACCATCAACGCCTACATCGCCCGTCACGCCAAGCTGTTGGCCCCCTGTATCAAGCGTCATTTCGAGAAATACCCAGAGTTGCTCGTTACAGAGGAAGAGAAGGCACAGTTTAAGCCACACTCCTTCGGTGCCTTCCCGCCGTTGGGCGATTTTCCAATGCCAGACTCCATTCCTCCGTTTCCCGGTGGATTCCTACCGTTGGGCGATTTTCCAATGCCGGACTCCATTCCTCCGTTTCCCGGTGGATTCTCGCCGATGGGCGAATTCGGAGGCTTCAGCGCTTTCAATTCCGTTGGAATGTTTGCAGCCTACCGAGTCAGCTCTTACGACGAGGAGATCGAGACCTTGAAAGCTTGGCTTGCCAACCGTTTGGCCTTCCTCGACCACAACATTGAGCGTTTCGACAAGGACTGGGAACCCCGCATCCAAGAGCTGAAAGAAATCAAGATGCAGCAGTTCCCCGGTGTTTTCCCTTTCCCATTCCCTACGAACTAAATAATACACCTATAGTTATCTATTGTGTTCGCCAGGTTGTTGGAGCCACCAGAAAACGAATAAGAATAATCGTTCATTCTATAGCAAAAATGTTACATTGCAACATATTTTGCACGGAGTGAACGATATTTTTAATGTCTGAGAGAAAATAGCCTGTACTTTTGTAGCAGATTTCTGTTACAAGAGTATTAACTAAAAACGTAAAGCAAATGGAAAGACTAAGGAGATTCCTACTGAGCATGACGCTCATCCTTGCGAGTACATCATTGTATGCGCAACAGGAGATTACAGGAATGGTGGTCGATGATTACGGCGAAGGGGTCATCGGTGCCACCGTAAAGGAGAAGGACACCACGAACGGGACAGTGACCGACCTCGATGGCAATTTCAAGATCAAGGTGAAGGTGGGGGCTACCCTCGTCGTTAGCTACATCGGCTACCAAACGCAAGAGGTGGCAGCCAAGAACGGCATGAAGGTAGAGTTGGTGCCCGACGACAAGGTACTTCAGGAAGTGGTGGTGACGGGTTACACCACCCAGCGCAAGATTGACCTGACGGGTGCTGTCTCGACAGTGAACGTCAGCGAACTGGCCAAGCAGAACGAGAACAACCCGATGAAGGCCCTACAGGGCCGTGTGCCAGGCATGAACATTAGTGCCGATGGTAATCCATCAGGAGCCGCCACGGTACGTATTCGTGGTATCGGTACGCTGAACAATAACGACCCTCTGTACATCATCGACGGTGTGCCCACCAAGTCGGGCATGCACGAGCTGAACGGCAACGATATCGAGTCTATCCAGGTGCTGAAGGATGCTGCCTCGGCATCTATCTACGGTTCTCGCGCTGCCAACGGTGTGATCATCATTACGACCAAGCGAGGCAAAGAAGGAAAGGTGCGTGTGGACTTTGACGGTAGCATAGCTGCTTCTTTCTACGCTCATAAGATTGAAACGCTTAATGCCCGTCAATTTGGCCAGGCCCTGTGGCAGGCCAACATCAATGACGGAAAAGACCCCAACAACAAGCAGAACAACCTGATAGGCTATAACTATGACTGGGGGTACGACAAGAATGGCAATGCACAGCTCTGGGGCATCACCATGGACAACTACCTTGATACCAACGGCACACTGCATGCCGGCGATACCGATTGGTTCGACGAGGTGACGCGTACGGGTGTTGTGCAACAGTATAATGTCTCTATCAGCAACGGCTCGGAGAAGGGCAATTCTTTCTTCTCTCTGGGCTACTATGACAATAAGGGTACTATCAAGAACTCAGAGTTCAGCCGTCTGTCGGCTCGTGCCAACACCGACTACAAATTGCTCAACGACATTGTGACCATCGGCGAGAACTTCACCTTGAACCGCACCAAGGGCGTCGATGCTCCTGGCGACATTCTGAAGAACGCCCTCCAGTTCAGCCCCAACTTCCCCATCTATGCTGCCAACGGCGAGTATGCACAGCCGGTGGGAGCCTTCCCTGAGCGTGAGAATCCGCTGAGCATGCTCGACCGCACAAAAAACAATGAATATACGTTGTGGCGCATCTTCGGCGATGCCCACATCAGCATCACGCCGTTCAAGAACTTCATGATCCGCTCTACCGTGGGCTTGGACTACTCGCAGAAGCAACAGCGCAACTTCCAGTACCCCATTGTCAACGGTAAGATTGCCAACGCTGAAAATTCTGCCGAGATGCATCAGGACCATTGGATGCGCTGGATGTGGAACGCCATTGCCACCTACAACCTCGAAATAGGCAAGCACCGCGCCGACGCCATGATTGGTATGGAATTGAACCGCAGCGATGACAACTGGAGCAGTGCCCGCCGCTATGGCATGGCCGTGCTCACCACTGATTTTATGTGGCCCTCGGCTGGTGCTGGCCGACAGGAAGCCAAGGGTGACGGCGACGGCTACTCACTGATGTCGTTCTTCGGCAAGGCCAACTATACGTATAATGATACCTATATGGCATCGTTCACGCTGCGTCGCGACGGCAGCAGCCGTTTCGGTAAGAACAACCAGTACGGTACGTTCCCATCGGCATCAGTAGGCTGGCGCATCACCCAGGAGAAGTTCATGGAGAGCACCAAGAGTTGGCTCAACGACTTGAAACTGCGCTATTCGTGGGGTATGACCGGTAACCAGGAAATTTCCAACACGGCACGCTTCACAATGTATGCGCCTGTAGTGACTACAGAACTTTGGGATGGTGAGGCACCGGCTGGCACCGTCTATGACATCACTGGCAGCAACGGTGGCACTTCGCTGCCCAGCGGCTATATTCGCAAGCAGATTGGCAACGAGGACATCAAGTGGGAAACCACCACACAACATAACCTCGGTATCGACTTTACCTTGCTGGGAAGAGACATCTACGGAAGCTTCGACTGGTTCTACAAGAATACAACCGACATTCTGGTCGAGATGAAAGGCCTGGGCACACAGGGCGAGGGTTCCAAACAGTGGATCAATGCCGGCGAGGTGAAGAACGTGGGTTGGGAACTCTCACTGGGCTATCGCCACAGCTTGGCCAACGGCTTCTCATGGGACATCACTGGTAACATCAGTAAGTACACCAACGAAGTAACGAAACTGCCAGAGACCGTCGCTGCTTCCGATACTTACGGTGGCAATGGCGTGTTCAGCGTCGTCGGACATCCTATGAATTCTCAGGTGGGCTACATTGCCGACGGTCTGTTCCGCACCCAAGATGAAATTTACAATCACGCCACACAGGAGGCAGCAGGACTGGGACGCATCCGCTATCTCGATTTTCGCAAGGACGGCGTCATCAACGAGAAAGACCAGACTTGGATCTACGACCCCACACCCGACTTCTCTTGGGGTCTGAACATCTACTTACAGTATAAGGACTGGGACCTCTCGATGTTCTGGCAGGGTATTCAGGGAGTAGACGTCAACTGCTACGACTACAAGACGCAGACCGACTTCTGGACAAACACTTACAAGGCCGTGAACCTGCCTTATCTGAACAAAGGCACGCGCGTACTTGACGCTTGGAGCCCTGCCAATCCTGGTAGCGATATACCGGCACTGAGTACCAAAGACGCTGCCAACGAAGGCCGCCTGTCTTCCTACTATATCGAAGACGGCTCATTTGCCAAGTTACGCACCATACAGTTGGGTTACAACCTGCCCAAGTCGCTCGTCAGCAAAGCAAAGCTGGAGCGTGTACGCGTCTATGCCTCAGCGCAGAACCTGCTGACCATCAAGAGCAAGAAGTTCACGGGTGTCGACCCCGAGAACCCTGGATTCGGCTACCCCATTCCCTTGAATGTCACCTTCGGACTCAATGTAGGATTCTAAAAGGCCCACCCCCGACCCCTTCCCAAGGGAGGGGAGGTTGGATAGATTTACAAATAGTAATATAACAATAACAAAAACAAAGAAAGTATGAAAACAAACAATATATTCAAGAGAATAAAGGTTGCTTTTATAGGGTTCAGTACTATCTTAGCCCCCCTCACTTGGGGAGGGGTGGGGGTGGGCTTTTCCTCCTGCTCTGACTTCCTGGACGATCAGCGGCCACAAGCCACACTGACCGAGGAGCAAGCGAAGGACCCTGCCAATGCAAGCAATCTACTGACCGCTGCATACGCCGGACTGGTGACCATCGAGGATATGAATGCCTCGCTCTCACTGTGGAACTATGACACTCGCTCGGACGACGCTTACGTTGGTGGTGCCGACCACTCCGACGGTACTCCCTTCCACAACCTGGAACTCTGCACCGGTGTGCTCACCACCGACTGGAACTTCAGTTCCATCTGGACCCGTTTCTATAAATATCTCTCTCGCGTAAACCTCTGTCTGAACGTGCTGAACACTGCCGATCAGAACGACCCTGCCGTGCAGCAGGAAATAGCAGAGATGCGATTCCTGCGTGCCTATGGCCACTTCCAGCTGAAGCGCCTGTTTAAGAAGATTCCTTTTGTGAACAAACCCAACTTGGAGGAAGAGGATATCAAGAACATCTCTAACACCGAATATACCAACGACGAGGGATGGCAACAGATCATCGATGATTTGAACTACGCCTACGAGCATCTGCCTCAGACACAGGCCGATAAAGGTCGTCCCAATAAGTCGGCTGCCGCTGCCTTCCTCGCCAAGGCTTACCTCTACAAAGCATATCGTCAGGACGATGCCAACACCAACCAGGTGACCAGCATCAATGAAGACGACCTGAAGAAAGTTGTCGAGTATACCGAGCAGAACCTCTATCGCGGCTATGACCTGGAAGGTGACCTGCACAACAACTTCCGTCCCGAGGAAACCTACGAGAACGGCAAGGAGAGCATCTGGGCCATTCAGTATTCCAAGAACGACGGTACCAAGTATGGTAACCTGAACTTCTCCAACCGACTCATTCCACCTGAACTCGAAGGTATCCTAGGTGGTTGCGACTTCTACAAACCCTCACACAATTTGGTGAATGCCTACAAGACCGACTTCGAGGGTCACCCCATGTTTGATGAGGCTAATGCCACCGACTATGCCGTGCTTGTTGGCAAGACCATTGGCAACAGCCAGACCGTAGACCCACGACTCTTCATCACCGTAGGCATGCCCGGCACACAGTTCATGTTCAATCCCGATAAGAAGTTCACGATTGGTGAAGGAAAGCCCTGGAGCCGTTCCAATGGCACCTATGGTAACTTCATCTCCTTGAAGCAGTGTGTAGACCCCGACCTGACCGACATATACATCTTCAATGCCGACAACCAGTGGGCATCATCGATGAACCGCATCGTGTTCCGCTATGCAGACGTGCTGTTGATGCGTGCCGAGGCTCTGGCACAGCTGAACAAGACCTCAGAGGCCATCCAGTTGGTCAATCAGGTGCGCAACCGTGCCAAGGGCATGCAGTCGAGCAGCATCGTGGCTACCTATCCCAGCACGCTGAGCGTGAAGTTCAATGTGAAACCCTACGAAGGCACCTACGACAAGGCTCAGGCCATGAAGATCGTCAAGATGGAGCGCCGTCTGGAACTGGCTATGGAGTATGAGCGTTTCTTCGACCTGGTGCGCTGGGGTGAAGCCGCTGCCGTTATCAACAACTTCTATGCTACTGAGAGCAATAGCTCCAGCTTCCTTAAAGACGCACATTTCAATGCCGACAAGAACGAGTATCTGCCCATTCCCCACGAGCAGATAGCTGCCTCTAACGGCAAGTACACCCAAAACTGCGGCAACTGGTAAGAAAGCCCACCCCCTGCCCCTCCCCAAGGGAGGGGAGATTGGATAGACTTACAAGCAGTAATAAATCAATAGAAATAATAAAAAGAATTATTATGAATACAAATAATATTATAAAGAGAATAAAAGTCGCCTTCATAGGGCTCTGTACTATCTTAGCTCCCCTCCCTTGGGGAGGGGTGGGGGTGGGCTTTTCCTCCTGTAGCGACGACAACACGGGCAGCGTCAACATCAGTGGTGACTGTCTGGTGCAGAAATTCGTGCTCAACGACCAGTACGAAGGCAGCATCGACATGGTTACCAAACTCATCAAAGTGAAAGTGCCCGTAGACTTCACCGCCAAGAACAACATGGTTGTCACCAGCATGGTGGTATCACCTGGCGCTGAAAGCAACATCAAGCAGGGTGACCACATCAACATGGAAGCCGACCAGACGCTGCGCGTCACCAATGGCGACCTCGTTATGAACTATCGCATTGCCGTGCGCAACGACGAAGCCAAAATCAACAACTTCTACCTGGCTGGCAATCGTGGTGCTATTGATGAAGAGACAAAGACCATCACTGTCTATGTGCTCTCCATTAGCGGCGTTGACCTCAGCAATGCCACCTTCGATGTCAGTGGCAGCGAAGATGCTGTCAGCTATCCTGCCAGTGGCTCTGCTGCCGACTTCAGCGATCCTGAGAATCCTTTCCAGATTACGTTGCGCGACAACACCGCCGAAAGCACCTATACTGTCAAGGTTATTCTTATCGAGAAGCCTGTTGCTGTCTTTGTTGGGTCGGCTGCCACCGTCGACGAACTGAACGACGAAGAGAAGGCTGCAGCCAAGTGCCTTACCTCCAATATAATAGGTTCTGCCTACGTGACATGGAAACAGATTGCCGGCTATGAGGAGTTACTAGATGACTGCAAGCTGATTTTCTTCCATCGCAACACCGTCGACTACACCAACTTCTCAAGCTTTGAAGGCGGTGAGAAAGATGCCATCGAAGCAGTGCCCAACCTGAAGAACTACTGGAAGAAGGGCGGTGCCTTCGTCCTGCAGCGTCAGGGTGTCAACCTGGCTGTAGCACTGGATGCCATGCCCGAGGAAGGCTGTCCGAACAACTGCTTCGATGGTGGTAAGGGTGAAGGTGGCCGCAGAATGGGTGATGATCCCTGGACTCTGCCCATATTCGACAAGAGCCACGCCCTGTGGCAAGGTCTTGTGACCAATCCCGCCAACGCCAACCCCGAGGCTGTCTATACCCTCGACAAAGACTATACCATCTCTAACACCTGCGTACAGTTCCACTGGGATGGCATCTCCGGCGATGCACTTTACCAGAAGTTCGACGAAGTGACAGGTGGCAAGGCCCGTCGTCTCACTGGTAATGGCAACGAAATCTCCTCTTGGGAACTGAAGAACTTCAACGGTGAGTTCGGCAAGGGCGGCATCATCTGCTTCGGTGCTGGTGTACTCGACTGGTATTCTCCCACCGACTATACCTCTGTTTACCATGAGAACATGGGCAAGATTCTGATGAATGCCTATCATTATCTCACCGGTGAATAATCAATAACTGTCTAACCTTATATAATAGAAC
>Ga0310694_10000488_pt1 | contig 51832 bp, 47 predicted proteins | sample 174DNAGHGhighgp2_FD_203884 | JGI IMG/M metagenome (GOLD analysis project Ga0310694, IMG submission 203884) | Sheep rumen microbial communities from Palmerston North, Manawatu-Wanganui, New Zealand - 1742 DNA GHGhigh gp2 (v2) (version 2) | ecosystem: Host-associated > Mammals > Digestive system... | reverse complement strand
ATGTCTGTCCTCAACGTCATCCGTGCCAAACTTGTAAGCCGCATGTTCGCAGTCGTCAAAAGGGACGAAGCTTATCAACGAAACTATAAGATATTTACTCCTACTGAAAAAAACTTTCAAAAAACCGTTGCCAATTCATAAGAATAGATAGCGTTTTTTTTCGATACGGCAGCGAACCTATATTAATAAGGTGTAGGTCGAAAGGAGAAAAATGGGAACGTCAAACAGGTGTTGCCGAAGAAAAAAAAAGTGGAGTGGGGAAGAAACCTGGAATAATAGAAAAAGGCGTTTTTAAGCCCCTGGAGCGCGTTTGCTTTATGGATGAGATCAGAGGTCAACTCATGCCAAAAAACGCCAAATTCGAGACATTTCTTTTTGCCTATTCGTCCTATGCACGATATTTACAAATCTAAAGCATGAATTATTAAAGCATTGAAAATTAAATAATTATAATAACTTTACACAAATAAACACATTTCATATACTTATGTAAATTACTTAAGTAGTTACAACTATTGAATATTTATCAATTTGACAATATAAAAAACAATTATTCAGTATTTTATCATAAATTATTTAAAGTAAAATACTAAATAATCTATATAATAATTCAAAAAGTTCAATTCTTTGAGTTATGTGATTTAATTGTTTGAAAAATAGTTATATAAATACGAAATATTAGGAAATCACTTCAATTAGTTACGTTTTATCTCATTGTTTACAGAAATAAATTTTCAGTGTTTGTGTTTTGTAATGATTAATTATTTACTTTTGTGAACTGAAAATGTGCTAAAAATCGATTTTTTTCGGAGGATACGGACATGGAAAACTCAGAAATAAAAGACAGAATTGCCCACATCATCAGGGCCAAAAATTTGACCGCTGCGGAATTTGCCACTCGGCTCGGGATACAGCCGTCGAATATTTCACACCTCTTGTCGGGACGCAACAACCCAAGTTTGGACTTCGTCAAGAAGCTCAAGGAGACCTTCCCGGAGTACAATTTGGACTGGATTATTTTTGGTCGTGGACCGATCACCGTGTCCGAACCGTTTCCTGAATATACCCCTGTCGAGTCGGTTGTGACGCCTCCTACCCTCGACAATTCTGCTGACCAATTGAACTCGGGGACGCTGTTTAACCAACCCATTGAAGAGGATAACGCGTTTGCATTGCCAGTTTCTGCCCCTTCGGCGATTTTGAAACAGATCATTTTGGTCTATTCCGACAACACTTTTGAGCAGATCACGCCCCGATAAAGTGTTTCATATAATTAATTAGGTGTAAATTCAGGAAAAATTGTAATTTTGCAGGCTTTTTATCAAGTTATGCAAAGAGAACAATTTTTTGAACGCTTTGATGCTGTAATTCAGTCACCTAAACGCATCGTTCTGGCCTGTCATGTCAATCCTGACGGCGACGCCATTGGCTCGGTTTTGGCCATGTCGGAGTTTTTGAGCCGTCTAGGACATGAGGTGAAAATGGTCGTGGCCAACGATTTCCCTGGTTTTTTGCATTGGATGCCAGGCTCGGATGCCATTCTTGTTTTTGAGCAGCAGCCTGAAGCTTGTAGAAAAGCCATTGCTGAGGCGGAGTGTATTATAATGTTGGATTTCAACAGTTTGTCGCGCAGTGGGATCTTGCATAACGAGATTGGGAAGACACGTTGCCAGAGAATACTGATTGACCATCATCGTGACCCTGACGAATGCCAGTTCTATTGCATTTATTCTAGTACTCATGTTTCTAGTACTTGTGAGATCGTTACAGAGATCATCCTCCATTATGGGAAGCAATATTTGTCGGATGACATATCCACCAACTTGTTGGTGGGCATTATGACCGACACTGGCTCGTTTGCACATTCTATCTATCATCCTAGGACGTTTGAATTGGTTAGCATTTTAGTTGAGAAATCAATGCCTTATAGCTATGTGCATGAAATGGTTTACGATACCATGTCAGAAAACCGGTTGCGTCTGCTTGGCTTCGCCATCAACAATAGGATGGAGGTGCTTGATGAATATGCTACTGCAATTATCGCATTGAATAAGAGCGATTTGGATAGTTTCGACTATCAGGTCGGTGACACGGAAGGGGTGGTCAATTTCCCACTTTCGATGGAGAAAATCAAGATGGCGGTGTTGGTCACCGAACGCCAGGACCAGATCAGGTTGTCGTTCCGCTCAAAGGGCTCCTTCTCGGTGCATGAGTTGGCCAACAAACACTTCAAGGGTGGCGGCCATACCAACGCGGCTGGTGGCACCTTGACCTGTTCGTTTGAGGAGGCAGTGGCACTATTGAAGTCTGTTCTGCCCGAGTACAAGGAAAAACTGAATCAGAAAGAATGAAGAAGTATTGTAAATATTTGATACTGTTGCTTTTGTTTTTTGCATTCTCTTGCCAAGAGAACCCTCAAAAGCCATCGAATCCTGTCACGAAAAACGAGATGAAAAACAGCATGGAGACTGCCAATCGTTATCTTTTGAATGAGGAGGAAGAAGATATTTCTAATTATATCAAAAGGCATGGGTTGGAGATGACTTCTTCAGGAACGGGATTACGTTATCAGATTCTGAAGCAGGGTTCGGAGCTGCGTATTAAGAAGGGTGAGAAGGTGACCTTAGAATATGAAGTTGGTTCTATCGCCGGTGATTTGTTTTATTCGTCCAAAAATGATGGCATTAAGTCCTTTGTCGTTGGTGAAGGAGGTGTGGAATCAGGGCTTGACGAGGCTATGGCCTATCTGCATCGGGGGGACGTGGCCAAGCTAATCATTCCTTTTCATCTGGCCTATGGCCTACATGGTGACGATAACCGAATTCCTGAGTATGCAACTTTGGTATATACGATTAAAATAATAGATAATCAATAAGTTATGAAGAGAAATTGTTTGTTGTTCGCATCAGCTTGCCTCATGGCAGTAATAATGTTTACAGCTTGCACGGAGCAGTTTTCAGGCTATAAAAAGACGAAAGATGGACTGCTCTACAAGTTCTACAACCAAAACACATCAGCCACTCAACCCAAATTAACGGATTTCATGAAAGTAGACATGGCCTGCTATCTGAACGATTCTTTGTATTACGATTGGCAAGGCTCTCAGCATGAGGTATATACCCAGTTGCAGAAACCGATATTTAAAGGTGATTTGCAAGAGGCATATGCCATGATGCATGTTGGTGATTCTGCTTCATTCTATGTCAAAGCTGATTCGGTGGCTATTTTATACTATGAAAAAGATCCGAATGCAGTTGGTCTGAATCCTGAGGATTTATTCCGTTACGAGGTGAAATTGTTGGAAGTGAAGTCTGAAGAGGAGTTTTTGGCTGAAGTTGAGAAGATGAAAGCATCGATGATGGCCGAATCTAGAAAAGCTTTGGAGGATTATCTTGATGCCAATGGCATCAATGTGGCACCTGACTCCACAGGTATTTACATTATTCCCATGGAAACTGGTAAGGGCCAGTTCCCCAAGAAAGGCGACAAGGTCGAGGTCGATTTCTCCACCACCTTATTAAACGGCCAGTTGGTGGGTTCCACTTTCGATGGTCCCGATAAGTTGTCTTTCGTTTTGGGGGAAGGTATTACCATCAAAGGTTGGGAGGAAATCGTGCCAAAAATGCGTCTCGGTGATCGTGTGAAAGCCATTATTCCATTTGACATGGCCTACGGTGAACATTCTGTGGGTTCAATTCCCGCATACGCCAATTTGGTTTATGACATCAAACTGTTGAAAATCACCACTGCAGCGGAATTACAGGCCGAAAAAGAGAGGGAGAGGATAGTTTTGAAGGCCCAAAGCGAGACGGCATTTTTGGAATACTTAAAAAACAACAATATTACCGATCATACGGCTTCGGGATTATTTTACAGTAAGTTGATGACTGCCGATGGCCTTCAGCCGAAAACAGGACAGATTGCGCGTATCAAATATGTGGCTACCTATCTCGATGGCACTCCCTTGGGAAATTCCGACCAGATTGGCGACTACTATGAGTTGGTTGTAGGAGAAGGCAAAGTACTTAAAGGTCTTGAGGAAGGTGTTTCCTTAATGCGAGTGGGAGAGAAAACCCGCTTTGTGTTGCCATACACCTTGGCCTACGGCAATCAACAATATGGCAATATTCCAGCTTTTTCCAATCTCATCTTTGATGTGGAACTATTGGAAGTATTGGACAAGTGAAGAAATATTATAAAACAACAATTTAAATTTAAATAGTACTAAAAATGAAAAGAAGCATCTTATCGATGGCCACTTTGGCCATGCTGATGTTAGGCATTATGAGTGCCTGCACCGAAAAGTCACCTTATCCGGGTTATGAGTTATCGGACACGGGTTTGAATTATCAATTCTTCAAGCAGAATGCCGCTGCTGAACAGCCTAAAGTAGGTGATTTGATGGATTTGGCCATCTGCTGCACTGTAAACGACACTACAATCATTGTTGCCAAAACCGAAAACACTTTGCCTTTGGAGGCTCCTTTGTTTGCTGGAGACTTCTATGAGGGAATGGCTATGATGCACAAAGGCGATTCGGCCTCGTTCATCGTGAACATTGATTCCACCTTTATCAAGTGGTTCCATCAGCCCAGCTTGCCGGAAGAATTCAAGTCGACTGACGTGATGCGTTTTGAAGTCCGTTTGGACGATTTCTATCCCGAAAGTGAATATGCTACTCGTTTGGGTGCCAAGATCAAGAAGGATATCGATGCTAGAATTGAAAAGATGAAGGCTGACCATCCTGAGGAGACTGCTACTGCTGCCCAGCAACTGACTGAATATCTGGAAAAAAACAAGATTACTGCCGAACCTACCCCTTCTGGACTTTATTATGTGATGACCCAAGAAGGCAATGGCGAGAAGCCTGAGGTTGGACAAATGGTACAAGTTCATTATACCGGCAAATTGCTCGATGGCACCCTGTTTGATTCTTCCGTCGAGAGAGGCGAACCCATCAGCATCCCGATCGGTGTTGGCCAGGTCATCCCGGGTTGGGATGAAGGCATTATGATGATGTCGAAAGGCGAAAAGGGTGTGCTCTATATACCATATTATTTGGCTTACGGCGATAGACAAGCAGGTGATAAGATCACTCCTTTCTCCAATTTGATGTTTGAAGTAGAGCTTATTGATTTCCAATAAAATGAAAAAGCTTCTCAATGCATTGACCGCTCTCGTTCTGTTCCTAGCAATGGGGTCGTGCAACGATGATTCCATCTTTTCGGGATTCAAAAAGATGGAAAACGGTGCTTATATGAAGTTTTACACCAAGGGCAATTCGGAGGTGATGCCTCGTCTTAAAGATGAGGTCACCTTCGAAATGGCCCAGTATTTCAACGACTCGCTGCTGTTTTCGACTGCTGGCAGCGATCCTATGAGTATAGTGCTGACTGAGGCTGACTTTGTGGGCGATGTGGTGGATGGATTGTTGATGATGCATGTTGGCGACTCGGCCCGTCTTGTCGTTCCTGCCGACTCCATTTTCAACATCATGTTGCAGTTGGATGAGATTCCTGAGGAATATGCAGGCAAACCTATCTATTACGACTTGAAGCTCCTTTCTGTAAAACCTTTTGAGGTTCTAGAAGCTGAGCATAGGACTATGTTGGACAGCCTGAGAAGAGAGGAAGAGGCTTTCTTGACATCGTTGCATGAGGATTCCAACAACACGATGACCGAATCGGGAATCATCGTTTTGGAAACGACTGGAAAAGGCAAGATGGCAAAGATGGGCGAGTATGTCGATTTCGACTTCACGATGTGCAGCCCTACAGGCGATACCATTATGAATTCGTTTGGTATTGAACCTGTCGAGATCCAATATGGGGAAGAATTCGTCTGTCAAGGTTTCAACGAGGCCATTGGCATGGTGCCTGAGGGTGGCATGCTGCGTTGTGTGATACCTTCGTCTTTGGCATTCGACAGCGTTGGCTATGAGCAATTCATACAGCCTTATACCCCTATGGTCGTCTTGTTAAAGATGAATCAGGTGATGGACAAGGTCACATATGACCAGCGCCAAGCGAAACTGAATGCTGAAAAAGAGGCAGAAAAGAATCGTTTGATGGCCTTGGAAGGCAAGAGCATTGCCGACTATATTAAAGCTAATGGCGTTACGGAGACTCCTACGGAATCAGGCCTTTATATCCTGCGTCAGCAAGAAGGTCAAGGCAATGCGGCCCAATGGGGCGATGAAGTGGGTGTCCACTATGTGCTGAAGAACTTGAAAGGCGAGCAGTTGGAATCGAGCTATGACAACGAAAAGCCGATGTATTTCAAGATTGGCAGCGGCCAGATGATACCTGCTATTGAAGAAGCTGTGATGACCATGGCTCCGGGGGCAAAGGTGGATTTGATCACTCCGTCGGCACTGGCTTTCGGCGAGTTTGATTTAGGTGAGACTTTGCCGCCTTATTCACCGCTGCTCATTGAACTAGAACTGGTGGAAATCAAGTAAGGATTGGAAAGGAAACAAATCTTTACCCAATCAAAGTAAAAAAGGGGATGTCGCCATTCAGGCAGCATCCCCTTTTTATATAGTGTATTCGAATCTATTCTTTAATCTCCTCAATTTTTTCCTTATCAGCGAAGAAAACATCAATAGAGGCGATCAAGGCGGCAAGACTCCACACGGGGATGGCCAGCTTGTCGGTGTCCATGAAGTTGTTGAGGAAGCCGTGGATGAAATAACTGAAGAAGGCGAGGGTGGCACCCAAGACTAGGATTTTGGCTTTCTTGTTCTTGCAACGGCCGTAGGTCTTCAGTCCGCAATAGATGGTGACAACGACGAGTACGACGACCAGAAGCGAACCCACTAGGCCTTGCTCGGCCAAAGGCCCGAAATACTCTGAATGGGCATTACCTCCGTCACCGGCGTTGGTGCTGATGATGGTTTTCTCCTTCGACATTTGATAGGGCGCATACACAAATTGGTAGGTGCCTGGTCCCCAACCAAATATAGGGCGCTCATTGAACAGACGGAATGCCGACTGCCAACGGTTGATACGCTCGAGGTTGGAGGCATCGGTAGAGATGTTGGTGATGGACTGGATGTTTTCTACAAGGTCGCCCGAAGCGTCTTGGTTGTTCTTCTCCAAAGCATCGATGATTTGGTTTTGGAAGGCGAAAAACAGACCGACCAAGACCACCACCACGGTGGCAATCCAGCGGAACTTGATCTTCAGCAGCACGCAAATCAAAACGGCCAAGGCGGCAATAATGCTGAGCCATGCGGCACGGCAGTTGGAGAGCATCAGTGCGACGCTAAGCAGTACAACCACGCCAATGATGATGAGCCTGCGGCTTTTTTTCACATCTGGTAGGAAGGCGTAGGCGAGGGCGAGGATGAGATAGATGGCCAAGGCTGCGCCGTAGGCCGTATGGTCGTTGTAGAAAGGCGTCATCACCCAATGGGCCGAGTCGCCATCGAAACCGAACTGGGCATGGTGGATGATGGTGTATACGCAAACGATGCACAAGGCAGCGATGTAGAGCCAGATGAACTTATGGATGTTTTTTGGATTCTTGAAGAGTATGGTGCAGAGGAAGAAAGCCGGAATGACAAACCACAGCCTCGACAGCATGAACTTGATGGATACCACAGGCATCTCGCTCGTGATGGTGGTGACGAGCATCCAGGCAAACATGCAATAGATGACTATGGCAATGGGATGTCGTGAGATGCGTCGGTCAAATCTACCGTCGTAGAGCATTTTGGCTACAAACAAAACCAAGATGCCCATTAGTAGGGGCTCGGCAGGCAGCGAGATAGCCAAGCCTGATTCAAGCACTTTCAGGTTGACGGAGAGCGGCACCGTGAAGGCAGTGAGCAACAGCACTTTGTCCAAGGAGAAGATGTAAAGCAAAAGCACGCCCAGTACGACGGGAAGGGCAAAGAAGAGATAAGTGTTCTTCTTCACCACAAGAAACATCCCAACGGCCACAAAAAGTGCCGCGATGATATAGAGCCAAGCTATCTTTGCTTTTTTCTCCATGGTTTATTTTTTTTCGCCCACGAAACGCTTGCGATTCTCGATGATGAAGATGACCACGATGGAGAGTAACAATGCACCTAGGGCACTCAATGCGACCACCACCCAGCGTACGGGGAAAGCTTTCTTGTCGGCAGGGAAGGGCTCGGTGACGATGTTGGAGTAGGTGAGGTCGGAGTAGTAGAAACGCAGGTTTTGCTCATAGTCTACTTTGGTGGAGACGTAAGTGTTGGCCTCGGCTTCTATTTTGGTGCGAAGGTCGACGGCTTCTGCACCGTATGTCTCAAGGTTGTTTTTCAACTCGGTGGCTTTGGCGGAGCCGGAGAGATAGCCGCGAGTCACCTCGCGTGCTTGGCTGCTGTAGTCGGTTACACCAAATTCGGTGCTGATGGTGGTTAGACGGTCTTTCAACGAGTCGATGTTGCGTTGCTTTTCGTTCAACTGTCTTTCATACATGGCCACTACTTCACCGACTTTTTGGGTGTGTAGGTTGTGCACCTTCTGGTCGTAGAAGTTGAGGATGTCTTTGGCAATGTCGCAGGCCACGAAGGGGTCTTTGTCCATCACGGTAATACTGACGGCTTCGTTCGGGGTCTTTCCTATCTTGACCTTGCTTCGGTATTCGTTGATCATATAGGTTTTGGCAAACTGGTCAGCTTTGTTGATTTTGTAGTCAGTCCATAGGTCGTATTTCGCGACGATGGAATCCATGATGGAGGTCGAATTGATGATTTCGAGCATTTGTTCGGTCTCGCTTTCGTCAGAGTAGGGACTGATGTTGGCAGGATAGGCTACGGCCACGGACTTGTAGAGTGGCGTAATAAACATTGAGCTTGAGAAAACAGCACCACAGAGTGCAGCTACCACTGTGATGATGATGATGTGCCATTTCCATTTCAGCACGAGTTGAACCAATGAAAGATTGTTGAAATTATTGTCCATTTTTGTTTGTGTTGTTTTCGGAGTAGTTGATACTAAATTAGGTGCAGTTAAGGACTCATTCTTTGCAAGGAAGGTCCTTTTTTTTCTTGGTGGCCGTCTCCTTTTCGGCCTCGTGCCGAAAAAAGCCTTTCGATCGGTCGTAGAAGACGATGCAGAAGATGAGTAATAGGAAGGTGCTCAGCACGGTGACCACCACAATGACCCATCGGATGGGATAGCTCTTGCGTTCAGCCTGGAAGGCCGAGGTGACCACGAATTTGTGGGGGATGAATTCGGTGGCATCGACTTTGGCTTCCTCGTATTTCGACTTGACCAAGGAAAGCTGCAGGCGGTCGTTGTCCAAACGCTCGTTGATGGCGTAGGAGGCACCGCCGTATTCGGCTAGAACGTCAAGCATTTCTTGTATATTTTTGACGCCTTGAGTGTTGCCTTTGCCTAATTCTACTGCCAGCTGCTGGCTGAGCATCTCCACTTGCGACTCGTAGTCGAACACACCGAGTTTGCGCAATGTGTTGAGCGAGTCTTCAAGCATGTTCATCTCGGCAACGAGGGTGTTGTATTCCTGTTCCACAATGCGGTAGGCCTCAATAGCAACTTCTTTCTGCATTTGGTTCATGGTGCTGTCAAAGATCTCGGCAATCTCGTTGGCGATGCGTGCCGAGAGGGCGGCATCGGAGTCGAGGACCGTGATTTTTACGGCGTTGTATTCGGTGCGACGGAACTTGATACGGGCATCGTAGAGCTTGTTAAGTTTGGTGATGGGATACTTGCTGTCGGCTTTGATGTTGTAGTGCTCCATCAGGTTGAAGCGGCTGATCACCTTGTCGCGCACGCGGTTCGAGTTGAGTACTTGCAGCATCTGTTCGGTCTGCTCGTCCTCGCCGAAGTTCATGATGTCCTTCTCCGATTGGTAGGTGGTACTAATCAAGACTTTTGAGATGGAATTGCTGGAAGTGGGGTAGATGATGGTTGTTGATTTATAAAGTGGGGTGATGAAAAAAGGTGCACTGAACAGGATAGCACAGAGCGTGGCCGCTGCCAAAATGATGAGGATGGGTTTCCTATATTCCACTAATAGTCTACATAAGTATTTGGAATTGTACGTGTTATGTTGCTTCTCTTCCATAATTAGGTGTGAAATAAGTCGTCAAAAATAGGGAATTCCCATGAATTGGCAAAGAAAAATGTCAATTTAGGCCTTTTTTTCCTTGGGAAGGACGAGGCTGACAATTTGCTTGAGGCTGAGCAGTCGAGTGAAGAAGATGGCGCCGCAGTTGACGAGGAAAGCGATGCCGAAGCCAATCATCCAATTGACATTCAATTGTTTGACTAGGAAGGTGACAACGGCAATGGTGACCATGAATAGGATGATGTGGAACCAATAGCGGCCGCCTGTCTCAAATCTGAGGATGCGTTTGGCGATGATGTATTGCAATAAGGCTGTGACGGCTTGCACGCTGAGGCTTGTACAAGCGGCGCCCACTGCATGGAAACGCGGGATGACGATGAGGTTCAGCAAGATATTGATAACCACACCTGCCGCAGCCACCAGATTGAGTTGTTTCAGACTACCATTGGCAGTGAGCAGCGTGCCAAATACATAAGTCGTTGAAAGGCAGAAGAAACTGCCCATCAGAAGCGGGAAGACATTGGCATATTGTCCGATGCGCAGGAGATAGGCAGCTTCGGTTTCGGCCTCTTCCGGGTTGTACATCAACTGCATGATTTCTTGGCGGTAGAAGACGCACATGATCATGACAATGCCCGCCATGGCCAAGATGACATTGAACGAAGTCTTGACTAAATTGTTGAGCTCCAACTTGTTTTTCAGTGTGGCGGCAAACATTGGCAAAAGCATGATGGCGAAGAGGTTGGAGATGTTGTTTCCAGCATCGAAAAGGCGGTAGGCTCGGCTGTAGATGCCGGCTTGCACGCCATTGTCGTCCAAGAGACGCTCAAGCAGTACGGGCTCGATTCGGCTATAGACGCTCATCAGCAGGACGAGCACGGCAAAAGGTATGCTTTGTCGAAGTATCTCTTTGAAAAACTTGAAGTTAAGCTTGAAGCTGAGGTGTTCAGTATGTCGCAAGACGATGACCAAAGCCAGGATGAGGGTGACAATATATGCCACCGTCTGGGCTTGCAGGTACCAGATGATATTGAACTTCTCATTGGGGAACCATCCGCTCCATAAGATGAGGCACATCAGGACGATGGCTAGCACACGGTCGAAGACGGAGAGAATACTGTCGTGCTTGAAAAGCAGTAATCCTTGTATGTTCGACCTGAGATATAGGATGAAAGAAAGCAAGATTTGGTTGAGGCCACACCAGAACAACAGCTTGAGTTTCAGGCCTTCGTTGTAGCCGCAGAAGTAGCCGACCACGAAGATGACTACGGCATAAAGCAGCCCGAGCAGGAGCTTGATCTCGGTGAGTCCGCCGAAGTGCTTGGAGAGGTTCTTGGGATCCTGCGCGACGGCACGGCTGTTGAAGTTGGTGATGCCGAGGTCGAGGAGGATGTAGAAGAGGTAGGAGAAATTGAAGAGCGCCTGGTAGGTGCCGTAGGAGGCGTCGCCGAGCAGGTTTTGCACCTCGCGGTCGATGCCGAGAATCCAGAAAGGCTTCACCAACAGGTTGAGAAACAGTAGGAAGATGATATTCTTGATGAAGCGGTTCTGCATTGCAAGAGGATGAGGTTTTCGCGGCAAAAGTAGGAAAAAAAAGATTTTGAAGCGATTTTCCCGCATTGTTTAGGAAATAATGTGTACTTTTACCCCGAAAAATCCGTTATAATTCTGTGTCAATCCCGTATCAAGTACGGGATGAGGTTTGGGATGAAGTACGGAATAATGTTAACTGGAAGCAATGAACAAGGAACAGGAAGATATTGAAGTATTGGAGAAGGAACTTGTTGAGAATGAGAAGAGTTTGCTGCTCATCAACGACGATGTGAATACCTTTGAATATGTCATCGACACCTTGATGAAGGTGTGCCACCATACACGCGAGCAGGCCGAGACTTGTGCCTGGATCACGCACTACAAAGGCAAATGTGCCGTCATGCACGGCAGCTTCGAAGAACTGAAGCCGTATTACGATATCCTGCTTGCCCATCAGCTGACGGTTAAGATAACTGATTGATATGGCAGGTTACACTTCATTGGAGATATTACGCATCCAGCAGGCCTACGAAGGCATGCTTGACGACATCCACCCCTTCGTCAACGCGCCCGAACATCTGGCCTTGATCGACAAAGCTTACCAGTACTGCTTGGAGCATTACGACGGGCGTTACCTCGTGTCGGGCAAGGCCTATATGTTTCACCTCATCGAGATGGGCCGCAGTGCCGTGCTGGAGGTGGGTCTGGGCTATATATCGGTTGTGGCATCGTTTCTGCATGGCATCGATTACAAAGAGGGGATAAGCCTCAAGGAGCTGGAGCAACAGTTTGGCAAGACCGTGGCCATCATCCTCGAAGATTTCAGCGAGATTTCGAAGCTCGACACCGAGAAAGTGGCCTATAACTCCGACAACTTCCAGGTGTTGTTCCTCTCGTTGATCGACGATATGCGGTCGGTGTTGCTGAAGATTGTGCACCGTGTGTATGACGTGCGCAACCAAAACGATGTGGATGCCGACCGGCTGTCGAAGTATTTCCACGAGATCAAATACATCTATATCCCTATCGTCCACCGTTTGGGCTTGTATAAACTGAAGGCAGAGCTAGAAGAGAAACTGATGCTTTACGAGACCCCGGAGATCTTCCATGAGATTGAGGCCAAGATCGAGGCGAGTAAGGAGGCCCGTAGGCAGACCGCAGAGAAGTTCATCGCCCGCATCTCGGAGGGCATCGATGCCGAGCTGGAGCGCACCAAGAGAAACGGGAAACACAAGTTTGCCTATTCCGTGAAGTGGCGCTTGAAATCCATCCCATCCATCTATGCCAAGATGCGCGCCCAGAACGTGCCCTTCGAGGAGGTCTACGACCTGATGGCGGCGCGTGTCATCATCCGCTGTGCCTTGAAAGACGAGCAGGAATGCTGCTGGAGCGTGTATTCGGCGATCACCAACATCTATGACCCCATGCCCGAACGCCTGCGCGACTGGATCACCAAGCCAAAAGCATCGGGCTATGAGTCGTTGCACACCACGGTGAAATATGACGACAAGCTATGGTTTGAGGTGCAGATCCGTACCACCCGCATGGATGACATCGCCGAGACGGGGCAGGCGGCACATTATCTATATAAAGGAGAGAAACAAACTTCTGAGGAGTGGCTGCTCAACGTGCGCGAGGTGCTGGAAAACCCAGGTTTGGTGTCGTTTGAGAACTCCTACAGAAAAATCTACAAATCGGATAAAATCTTCATCTTCACTCCCGAAGGCGACTTGAAGCAGCTGCCCATCGGCTCCACTGTGCTCGACTTTGCTTATGAGGTGCATACGCGTGTGGGCGAGACCTGCAACGGGGCGCGCGTCAATGGGCACATGGTGCCCATCAGGCACGTGCTGACCAATGGCGACAAGGTGGAGATCATCACGAGCAAGAAACAGTCGCCGCGTGCTGACTGGCTCAATGTGGTGGTCACCGAGAAAGCCAAAAACAAGATCAGGCGCTATCTGAAGGAGGAAGAGCTGAAGGAATCGGAACTGGGCAAGGGCATGTTGCAGCGTCGACTGAAAAACTGGAAACTGCCGTTTTCGGAGACCGTGGTCGACATGCTTGTCAAGGAGTTCAAATTGGAAAACTCGTTGCAGCTTTATCATCAGATTTCGACGGAGAAGATCGACATCGTCGACGTGAAACGCTTCTTGATGGCCAGGTTCGGAGAGAATGCGGAGAAGATGGAGAAGGCTGTGCCTGAGACGATTGGGGCGTCGAAGAAAGAGCAAACCGTCGAAGTGGAAGAGTCACTTTCCATCGGTGAGGACATCGACAATGTGACCTATAAGTTGGCCAAGTGTTGCAATCCCATACCGGGCGACCGTGTGTTCGGCTTCGTCACCAGCGATGGCACCATCAGCATTCACCGCACCAACTGTCCCAACGCCAAGAGTATGCAGCAGCGTTATGGCTACCGCATCATCAACGTGAAATGGAATGGCATCGAGAACCAAGGGTCGCAGGCCACCATCCGTATCTATGGCCGTGATGTGATGGGCCTGCTTGGAAAAATCACCAAGGTCATCTCTGATGATTTGGAGGTGAACATGAAAAACATCGTCCTCAACTCCGACAAGGAAGGCTTTTTTGAGGGTAAGATCGTGCTTCAAATCTCGGATGTGGATGCCTTGGAGCAACTGATTGTCAGGCTGAAAGCCATTGAGGGAATTATGGAGGTGGTTAGGATTGATTGAATACGGAATGCTGAATGCTGAATGCGGAATGCTGAATGTGGAATGCTGAATGCGGAATGCTGAATGCGGAATGCTGAATGTGGAATGCTGAATGCTGAATGCGGAATGCTGAATGCGGAATGTGGAATGTGGAATGCGGAATGTGGAATGTGGAATGTGGAATAAGAATGAATGAGTTTTATTAATCTTTAAATTATTGAATTTTAAATCTTTGAATCTTTATATGAAGAAAGCGATTTTGATAATTGTTTTGGCGCTTTTGACCATGGTGATGTCGGCGCAGACCTACGGTGTCGACCATGAGAAGAAGATCGTGGTGGCGACGGGCAGGCTGCCAGAGGGCATTAAGCCTTTCAAGGAGAACGTAGAGGTTAGAGGAGAGGAATACACCTGTTATCGCAGTGAGATGCCTTTGATTACCATCACCACCGATGGCCCGATCGTCAACTCGCCTGCTGTGCATGGCGTCATCAACGTGGCCGATGCCGACGGCAACGTGATTACGATGCATGCCGGATTCAAGATCAGGGGCACTTCGTCGCAGCAGTATGACAAGAAATCCTATCGTGTGGAGCTATGGGCTGACGAGACGGGTGCTGAGATGGCCGACACCACCTTCCTTGGGCTGCGCAGCGACGACGACTGGAACCTAGAGGCCATGTGGGCACAGCCGCTCCGACTTCGCGACAAAGTGGCTAACGAATTGTGGATGGAGATGTATCAGCTGCCTTATCTAGAAAACGAGCCTGACGCACGGCCGGGCATCCGTATGGTGTATGCCGATGTGTTTGTCAATGAGGAATACAAGGGCGTCTATGCCTTGACCGAGCGTATGGACCGCAAGCAACTTGGCCTGCGCAAATACAATGGAGACATCAGGGGAGTGCTGTATAAGGGCAATGGTCCGGGCGCTCCGACGTTCGACACCTTGCCAGCCTACGACAATACTTTGGATACATGGAACAACTACGAGTGGGTGTATCCCAACGAGAGCGACACCGCCATCAACTGGGACCATCTCTACAGCTTCACCAACTTCGTGATCAATGCCTCCAACAATGTGTTCTATTCGCAGTATGCCGCTCAGTTCGACAAGGACAATGCCATCGATTACTATTTGTTTATCAACAGTTTGATGGCCATGGACAACATGGGACGCAACCTGTTTGTGGCCCGTTACAAGAAGTCGAGTACCTATATGTACCTGCCGTGGGACTTGGATGCCATCTGGGGTTTGGACACCGAAGGTAACAAGACCTACAACACAGCTGGATTGAAGAGCAATGGATTCTACGACCGCTTGACGCAGGACTGTAATGACAATGGTTTCGTAGCCTCGGCAAAGACGCGTTACAATGCTTTGCGCACTGACATTTTGACTACAGATCACGTTATGGAATTGGTTCAAAGACAATACGATGAATTGGTGGAAAGCGGTGCCTATGAACGTGAGCACGAGGCTTGGCCCGATTTCAGCGTCGACGAGAGCCAATTGGACTATATGCGCGACTGGTTGGTCGACCGTTTTGCCTATCTGGATCGTGAAATCAATGCAGGTTGTGGCACATGGGGCATCGAGGCCCATGAGCCCGTCGAAGGGCCGAATCAATTTGTTGAAGTCTTCCCCAATCCCGCCAAGGATCGCATCAACATCCGCTTTGAAGCGGCAGGCGAGGCTACCATTAGGCTGTACGACATGATGGGTCGCTTGGTGTTATCCGATGCATCAAACACGCAGGTTTTTGTCATTTCCACGCAGGGTTTGGGCCGAGGCATTTACACCTTGGTGACCATTTCTGGTGGGAAGCAGCAGGTGGATAGGGTGGCGGTGGAGTAAATCCTACATCACGCTTGCAACCACTTGTATTTTGCCAAAGAATGAATTGGCAATAAAGGAATTAAAATCGGAGTCTTCCTGACGTAGGTCTGGTATTCGGGGTCGTTGCCGTACACTTCGTTTTGACGCAGTTCGAGGCGGCGAGCACCGCTGAACATCACATAGAGGATGCCGATGTAGCCGATGACAGCGATGACCCATTGCCATGCAGTGAGACCCGCTCCGATGCCGCTGATGAGACTGCCTGTCCAAATGACAACCTCGCCCAAGTAGTTGGGACAGCGAACGATACGGTAAAGTCCAGTGGAGACGAAACGCTTTGGATCCTTTTTCTTCGCCTTGCTTTTTTGTGCATCGCTGACGGCTTCCAAGACAATGCCCAGCAGCATGACGCCTGCACCGATCCATGCCCAAAGGTCGCTCACGGCTTTGCCTTCGATGATGTTGGCGAGGCGGAACGCCACAGGGCTCACTTGTGCCACATAAAGGACGGCGCAAAACAGCCACACTGTGAGGATGACAAAGAGTGGCTTTTTCTTTTGCAACGAGGGGTCGTACAGTATCTTGCGGTATGCGGCGGTCTTCTTCTCGCGAATGAGCAAATAGGTGCCGAGGCGGCAACCGAACACGAACAGGAGTGCGCAAAGGAGGGCGGTAGGCCATGTGATGGCGCTGCTGAAGAGTGCGACCATGGTAATGGACAATGCTGCCACGCCATAGCCGTAGCCGAGGCTGAAGAAATAGATGAAATAAATCCACCCGACGGCGGAAACGAGCAGCGAAACGCCAAGTAAAATCAATAGGTAGGTCATGGGATTTGGGTTTTGTTTGTGCCGCAAAAATAAGGATTTTCTTCATTTAATGAGGAAAAAACAATTCCATTGAGGTGTTTTTTACAGTTTCCAAATCGCCTCCACCTTCAAATCCGTCTTGTGGTTCCCCTCAATCAGCGTCAGGCCGCTGCCAATCTCATCGCGGTCGCTGTAGACGGTGCGCCCGATGCGGGCGTAGAGCGTCAAGGCGTTGAACAGTTTCACCTTTCCTAAAAGATACATTCTCATGCCTTTGCCATATAGGGCAGGCACACTGAAACTATACAGCACGTCGTTTTCGTAGACGTAGATGCGGGCGTTGTAGTCCTTGGCGTCGAAGATGGCGTAGCGGAAAGTAAGGCTATAAGGCTTATTCTCAGGCTTGTAGGCGATGTCTTGACAGAGGAAATAGCCATGCTCGTTGCTGCCGTCATCGTTGCGGTAGTGGGCAAATACGGCCTTGTTGGCGCAATGGATGTCCCAACCAAGTTGATAGTTGATGTTGAAACGCACGGCGTTCTTTGTGTAGAAAATGGGGGAGTGGCTGAAGACGAAAGCATCGGTTGAGTTCTTCATCTTGGTCTTGGAACGGAATTGCAGGTAGGCTTGCGTGCGGCGGTTGAAGCTGTGGCTGACACGCAGATAGTAATCGTGGCCACGGCTGGGCGCGTTGACTTGCGAGGTCAACCAGGTGAATTGGAACTGGTCGGCGTATGCGAGGATGTTCCAATAGGGAGCGGGAGCAGCTTCCACGCCGAGATAGACGCCGCGTTGTCCTTGATTGCGACTGCCTTCGCCAAATGCGTTGGAATAGAGATTTTGGTATGCCTTGCCGTAGTCGCGGTACATAATGGTGAAGTTGAGATAACCTGCGGGCTTGACGGTCAAACCGACCAAACCAGCAAAAGCAGGTCCTTGAGCCTGTCGAAAGGCCGTCTGTGCTTGTGTTGGCCCTTCGACGGGCTCAGGGGCCTTGGTTCCATGATTAAAACTCATCGCCATTTCACCAAAGACCGCATATTTCCCTTTCACATACTTGAAGTCGATGCCTTGGTTGGTCAGCCTTTGTCCTTGGAAATAGAACTGATTGTAATGGCTGGGCCTGAGTTCGAGAGGCACGCTGAGCCAGGTGTGGTGGGCGGTGTAGCCGACCTCGAAATGGGCTACGGCATAAGTTAGATGGCCTCCTACGACTTGTTGCCGTATGGCATGGCGGTCAAGCAACTCACCGATGGTGCGGTGATAGCCTGTCTCTTGCAGGCTGCTGACGAACTCGGCTTCGCTTTCCAAGGTGTCGGTCACGCTGACGTTGGCGTCGACCAAACGATTGGAATAGAAGATGGTGCCGCTGAAAGGTCCACCGCCAAGTGTGACGGCAGTGCCACGCATAAACGCGTATTCGCTGGCCGAGCCTTTGGGTGTGATGCCGCGTCCTTGTTTCATCACGCTGCTGCCTGCACCTGCCTTGCCGAAGCTCATGCCCGACCATAGCGTCAAGCCTTGGCCGAAGGCAAGTTGATAGTCGCCCAATACGGCGGCCTTCACGATACCCAAGTCCTTGGCATAGAGGTGGAAACCGACGAAGTCGAAGCCGCGATGGTATTGGTTGCCCAGGAGTTTTTGGATGGTATCGCTCACCTTGTCGCTGAAGAACATCTCGCCGGCATCCTTTTCCAACACGAAGCCTGCGCGGATTTTGTTCCTATAATTATAGGTGTATTTGAATTGGAGTTTCTGTGGGCTGCCGAGATAGCGCGAGTTCGGCTTGGCTAAAAGTGCGGAGTCATCAATAGGCAAGTAACCTTGCTGCTGTTCAAGGATTTGCTCGTATCTGCCTACAATCTGATGCTTGCCGTAACGCGCCATTTTGTTGAGCGTGATTTTGTCCTTACTTTTGTCTTTTCCTAAGCAAACCACGGGCTTAATGATGGCCACGGTCTGCTCGTCGAAGCCTTCCACCATCTCCAGTTCATCCAAAAACATGAAATCACCGTAAAAGCGGCGGTATTTCTGCAACTCTTCGTATTGGAACACACTAAGCAGGTGGAGCTCCACCAGCCTCATGGTCTCCTCGCTGTTGAGGTTGACTGGATTCTCGCTGAGGAAGATGTAATTCTCCAAAAGGTCTTCAAAATCTGCGTCTTCGTCGCCATCTTCAGCCAGTCGTTCCACCTGCTCGATGAGCAGGTTGTTCAAGGCCTCAGTGCTGAGTGTATCAATGGCGATTTGCGCCTTCGCAAACGAGACGACGAACAAAGATAATATGATGAAAACCAGTCGTTTCATTTTATTTTCCGATGCTGAAGATCATGCCAATTTGAACGGAGGCACCCAGCTCGTTGTGGAGTTGTGCCGCCACGCTGATTTGTGCGAAGCGGATGCCATAGCCGATACCAAAGCTCAGGATGCCCGGGTTGGTCTGCACACCAGCGCGGATGTACAGGTTCTTAACCGCCTCATATTCCAACCCAGCGCGCAGGCTGACACCTTCAAGGTCTGTGTTTTTCTCAATCTCACATTGTCCGACGAAGTCCTTAGTGAACTGGTAGGCCATGCCGAAACGGAATACGATGGGCAACTTCTCATGGTTCAAGGTCTGCTCAAAACTAAAGTTGACAGGGTTGAAGATGTAGGTGCCCAAGGTCAGTTTGTCGGTGACATGCGATTGTATGCCCAACTCAAAGGTGACGGCGTTGTATTTGCCGTAGTCGTTGCCGATTTTGAGTAGGAGGTAGTCGAGCTGTAGGCCGATTTGCAGGTAACGCCCGAAGTCTTTGGCGTAGGCCATCCCAAACTTGTTTTCGTTGTATTTCGATGAGCCAAACTGGTTGAAGCTCAGTCCTAAGGTGCCGAACTTGGTGGGTAGGGCGAAGGCACCGCATTTGTAGGCCGTCTCGGGCAGCATCCAGCGGTTTTCGTAGTAGAGGCCAAGGCTGATTTTGTCCAGATGGGCCATTCCTGCTGGGTTGTTTTGCATCGCCCAAAGCCCTTGAGAGGCCACCGACGAGCCTCCCATGGCAGCGGCACGACCTCCAATGGGATGGATGATGTCGTAAGCGAAAATGCTTGAAGTTAAGAGGATTAGTGTTATTAGGAGTAGAAGTCTTTTCATTATGAGGAAGTTTTATTGTGCAAATGTAAGACTGATTTTGCAAAAATCAAAATAATTGGGTAAAAAAGCATATTTATTCTGAAAAGGGGAGTTGTTCTCGTTTTTTTGTGTATTTTCGCCCTCTAAAACACTGTCAAATGAATGTCGTTTTCATTGCGGCGGCCATCTGTTTGGCCATTGTCGGCATCGTAGGTGCCATTGTCCCTGGCATTGCAGGACCTCCTTTCAGCTATTTGAGTGTGCTGGCCGTATCGTTTGTCCAAGGGGTAGAGCATTCGGTCACCTTCCTTGTCGTCATGGGTGTCATCGCTGCGGTGATTTTTACTTTGGATTACATTGTGCCCATCTGGGGAACCAAGAAATTCGGTGGCTCGAAGGCTGGCATGTGGGGAAGCACCATTGGCCTTTTGGTGGGACTGACGCTTACGTTGTTTTTCAATGCTGCCTTCCTCGTCATCTTGGCGGGACCTTTCTTTGGAGCCTATTTCGGCGAAAGAATCGCCAAGACGCCTAACAAAGACGCATGGCGGGCCGCATTCGGATCTTTTGTCGGTTTTTTGGTGGGCACGCTACTAAAACTGGTTTACGCATTCGTTTGTTTGGTGTTCATCGTCAAGGACTTAATAGGTTTATTGGTATGACTTCATTGGAAGAAAAAGCAAGACATATTCGTCGGCTTATCTTGACCGCTTTGGCAGAGGCTGGATCGGGGCATACGGGCGGCTCTCTCGATCTGGTCGACATTTTCACGGTTTTATATTTCGATCATCTGCGTCACGACCCGCAACATCCCGATTGGGAGGGCCGCGACAAGGTAGTGCTTTCCATCGGGCATACGGCACCAGTGTTGTATGCCACTTTGGCGGCAGCTGGCTATTTCCCTGAAGAGGAGATGCTGACACTGCGCAAATTGGGTAGCCGATTGCAAGGGCATCCGAGTTATGAGTTCCGCTTGCCAGGATTGGAGACCTCATCAGGCAGTCTGGGACAAGGTCTCGGCGTGGCTTTGGGTATGGCTTTGGCAGCCAAGATGGACGGACCTTCGACCCTTCGACAGGCTCAGGGCTCAGGGACCGTTAACCGTGTGTTCTGCATTATGGGCGATGGCGAGCAGCAGGAGGGAAGCGTGTGGGAGTCGGCCATGGCTGCGGCGCATCATCAGGTGGATAATCTTTGCGCCATCATCGACCGCAATCGATTGCAGATTGACGGCAGCACTGAGAAGGTGATGGCCATCGACCCTTTGCGCGACAAATGGACGGCTTTCGGATGGCATGTCATCGAGATTGACGGTCACGATATGAGCCAAATCAAGATGGCCTTGGAGTTGGCCGACAAAGAAAAAGACAAGCCTTCCGTCATCATTGCCGACACCATCATGGGCAAGGGCGTGAAGAGCATCGAGGACAACAACCAATGGCATGGCAAGGTGCCGACGAAGGAGCAATTGCCTGCATTTTTAAAAGAATTGTCGTAGAGACGCAATGATTGCGTCTTCATATAAACGGAATCTATTCGAGACGCAAGCATTGCGCCTCTACAAATAATAACGTTATGAATTATATTAACAAAGGAAATAAAGCGACCAAGACCGGTTTCGGTGAGGGTGTGTTGGCTGCGGCCGAAAAGGACAATCGTGTGGTCGGACTGGGTGCCGATATCACCAATTCGGTGGGGATGAACCTCTTTGCTGAGGCATTCCCAAAGAGGTTTTTCTCAATGGGCATCGCCGAGCAGGACTGCGTGGCTACCGCTGCAGGCCTTGCCTTGAGCGGCAAGGTGCCGGTGTTTAGCACCTATGGTGTGTTCGCTGCGCATCGTGCCAATGATCAGATTCGTATCTCGTTGTGCTACAACAATGTGCATGCCGTCATTGGAGGCGCTCATGCCGGCGTTTCGGTGGGTCCTGACGGAGCCACTCATCAGGCATTGGAGGATATTGCGGCCATGCGTGTGTTGCCCAACATGATGATTCTTTCGCCTTGTGATGCCACGCAAGCCAAAATAGCCACGGAGAAGGCTATCTTGGAGTGCGACTGCCCCGTTTACATCCGGTTTGGTCGCGAGCCTGTGGCCGATTTTACCGACGAGAATCAGGAGTTTGTCATTGGTAAGGCACAGTTGATGCGCGATGGCGATGATGTCACGTTGGTGGCTACGGGTCACGAGGTGTGGGAATGCCTGCATGCGGCTGAACTGCTGGAAAAACATGGTGTTTCGGCTCGTGTCATCAACATGCACACCATCAAACCTTTGGATGGCGAGATTCTGACGAAGGCAGCCGCAGAGACTAGGATGCTCTTTACCGTTGAGGAGCACCAACGCACTGGAGGCCTAGGCGGTGCAGTAGTGGAGTATCTGACCGAGAGCCATCCTATCAAGGTGGTGCGTATCGGTATGGACGACCGTTTCGGCGAGTCGGGGAAGGCGGGCGAGTTGATGGAAAAGTTCGGTCTCGATGCAAAAAGTATCTTCAAGCGCGTGATGCAAGAGACGGCTGCCGATGAGATGGGCGTGTTTGTGCCAAGTCTGGGAAAACCTTTCTCGACCTATCCTAAAGGATTATACAACAGCGAGATATTGTACAAAGGCTACGACTATCACGATGAGTCGACCTTTGAGACTTGTTATGATACCAAGGTTTACAATCATTACATCCATCAAGGCAAATACGTTCACGAGATTCATGAGACGCTGGCCCGTTCGCTGCACGACCATTTCATCACGCATGCACTCAACAGAATGCTGGAGCAATACGACGAGAAAGATGTCATCGGTGTGATGGGCGGTCATGCCAAACGGCGCGACGACCCGGGTTATCGCCAGATTGTCTTCTTGAGCAAGAAACTCACCGAGATGGGCAGGTTGATGGTGACGGGAGGCGGTCCTGGTGCCATGGAGGCCACGCATCTCGGAGCTTGGATGGCGGGTAGGAGTGAGGTCGAGACCAACGAGGCTGTTGACATGCTCATGCCGTCGCCGACCTTCAGAGACGAAGGCTGGCTGCGCCGTTCCTTCGAGGTGATGGAACGCTTTCCGCTGCAAAGCAATTACCGCAGCTTGGCCATCCCGACTTGGTATTATGGTCATGAGCCGACGGCGCCTTTTGCCACCGACATCGCCAAATACTTCGACAACAGCGTGCGTGAGGACGGCATCGTCACCATCGCCAAAGGTGGCATCATCTACACGCCGGGCAGCGCGGGCACCATGCAGGAAATCTTCCAGGATGCAGGCCAAAACCACTATGAGAGTGTGGGCTATGCTAGCCCCATGATCTTCATGGGAAAAGACTATTACACCAACTACATGCCCGCCTACACCCTGCTGAAAGACCTCAGCGACCGTGGCATCTTCAAGAACATGCTACTTACCATCAGCGACGACAATGATGAAATCATCGAGGCGATTGTGAAGTTTAGGGAAGGTGGTAAATAAAGCGTTTATTCAACTAATAACACGTCATCATTGCCGCAAGGCATGATGATGGAGTCGCTGACCAGCCTCAGGTCGGTGATGATACGATAGGCTTTACGCTGTTTCTCCAACGGAATCGTTAGCGTCACAATGCCATTGGCATCAGAGAAGGCCTCTTGACCTTCGATGCTTACCTTTTCTGAAGCGACACATTCTTCGGTGTTTGGATTCCAAAGCTTGAAGCGCACGTTGCCATAGACCTTGGGGTCGCGGCGCAAGTTAATGGCCATAGATGAAGCTAAGGCCAAGGTGGTGTCGAGATTTAGGAAGTCGTTGCAACTCACTGTCAAGCGGACTGGTTTGCCCATGAAACGATGCGGTATGTTGTTGAATATTATGTAGTCGTCGAATGATGTTAGACTGTCGGTTTTGGTCTCATTATCGAGGGCTAAAGTGACAATGGCTTTTTGCATGGGCGGAAGTTGCGCATTGAAGGCAGAGGCTTCTTTCAATCGTATTTCGGTGTCAACAGGTTGGTTGGCTTTCCATACGCAAAATATGGTGGACAAGACGGCGATAATGCCCAAGATCCATGCCAAGGTCTTGCAAATCAATCGACGTTTGTGCCTTTGCCAAATGGCATCATATTCTACGCCGAGTAGTTTGGAGATGAGTTGCACGTAGGCGCGTTCTTTGTTGAGCCATGACCACCGATAGATCTTCTCATTGATGTTGGCACCAAGGGTTTCGGGCAGTCCTAACCTTTCTATGACAGGATTGAAGCATTCCGTGTCGGGGCTGCCACTATGGGGCGTCCCTTCTACGATGAAAAAATGGATGTTTTTGGTGCGTCCAAGGTTATGAAAATAATCGATTTCCTTGCCTACCCACTCAGATTTTGCCGAATTGGGCGAGCAGATGACTATGAGATTCTGAGAAGCTTTCAGCCTTTCTTGTAGTTCCTCGGAAAGACCTCCCGCACGTATGTCGGTGGGTGCGAAAAATACAGGGTTGATGGGAGTGCGTTTCCATCCGTGTTGGCTACACAGGGTGGTGGGCATACGATAATGCTCCAACTTTTTTTGGAGTTGCTTTCCCCAATTGGTGTCCTTCGCGTTGTAGCTGATGAAAGCGAAATATTTGAAGGCGTTGTTGTCCATGGTTTATTTGTGTTCGAGGGCGGACTGCATGAGTTGTAGTGTCTTCTTGAGTTGGATGACGGTTTCATTATCATCGCCGTAGACCTCGCTCAGTATCGTTAGGGCGCGGTTGAGGTTCTCGAGTGAGGCGCTGAGGTCGCCTGCGTTGGCTTGGGCGATACCCATTTGCAGGTAGGTGTTGCCGATATTGCCCCGACATTTCTTCACTTCTGGGTGCTTTTCGCCGTATATTTTGGTCCAGATGTCCAAGGCGGCATCGAGGCACTTCAGGGCCATATCGTATTTTCCAATATCGATGCAGATACAACCGATGTTGTTGAGGCTGTAGGCGATGTCGGGATGATCGGGCTCAAGGAGAGTTTGCCTGATAGTAAGGGCTTTGTTGTGGTATTTTAGGGCATTATCGTAGTCACCTTGGTAATAGTAGACCTGTCCGATGTTGTTGTAGCTGTTGGCGACTAAAGGGTAGTTTTCGCCGTATTTTCGCTGCAGGATATGGAGGGCTTGGTTGAAGTTGATGAGGGCATTGCCATAATCCTCCTGTTTCATTAAAGTACAGCCTTTGTTATTATAGCTGGTAGCTACGTCGGGATGGTTGGGGCCATAGAGACCCACACGCATGGCAAAGGCTTTGTCGTTGTAGCTGGCCGATTGGGCATAGTCGCCTTTGTCATAATAGTATGAGGCAATGTTGCTGTAGCATACCGCCACCCATTCACTGTTCTCGCCATACTCTTCGCGGGCGCTGCGCAGGATGCTTTGGAAGTAAGGGAAGGCGCGGTCATAATCTGCGAGGTAGTCGGTGATGAAGCGACCGGCATCATTCATCCATTCCAGGTTGGAGGTATCGAGGCTGGCGCGCAGTTCGAGGAAGTAGGCGGCTGTGTCGTTGAGGCGTTGCACCGCGAATGTCTCGTAGTAGCTGTAGCAGCGTTGTGCTGCCTCGTGGATGTCGCCTCGTTGTACCGCCTCGGCCTTCTGTAAAGTTTCACGTTTTTCGTGGAGCACCTGTCCGCGCTGGCGGATTTCATTGACTTGCTGACCGATGTCACCACGGCTGTTGAGCATCGAGTCTGCCTTTGTCAATTCGCCGTTCTCGATGAAGTACGACACTTGGCGGTAGAATGCGTCGAGTTGGTCATAGTCGAGAGATGCATAGCGCAGGGCCATGTCCTCGATGAGCCGTTCGTTGTTTTCCTGCTGGGAATAGAGCTTCTGAAGCGAGTTTTGATAGTCATTGAGCGTAATCTTGCCACTGCCCTTCAGCGCTTCCAACTCGTCTTCTTTGGCCTGCAACTGCTTCTGCAGGTTACGCCGTATCTTGCGTTCCGCATCAAGCCGGTCCTGGAGTTGCTGTTCTGGTGTTTCCATGAGGATGTATAGGGGATTAGGCGAGTAAGTATAGCTCTTGGGACAAGCCTCGTAGTCAACTAGCTGATAGCCTTTTTTCTTGACGGAATCCAGGCGAAATTGTTGGTTGGTGACAGGGAAGGAGAATGAACCGTTGTCGGCATTTACCAATACGGCAGTCCTTCCTTTGACTGAGACAACAGCTCCTTTCAGGCCTTGACCTGGCACGAGTTTGCCGTTCACCATACGTCCTTTGGTCTTCACAAAGCCCTGCTGCGTTTGCGCTGAGGCTAATAAACTCAGCATAAGAGGTGCTATGAGGAGAAAAATCCTTTTCATGATTCGGTCATCTTTAGTATCCAAGGAATGAATCTGACAATTTCCTTGTCCAATAGTTTGGTGGATTCGGGAAGATCGTCGTAAGGTCTAATGTCATGGTGGATGAAGAGGTCTTTGTTTTTCTTGAGTTCATTGGCAAATTCCGGGTGCTGGTACTTATCTTCTTCGGTTTTTGCCTTTCTGTAACCCATCAGCAGTTTCTCCATGTTCCAACGGTTGTGTTCCACAGGAGCCATCATGGTAATCTCCTTATCAGTGAGCGGTTGAAGGTCATTGGAGGTGTCGTCGGGTCTTAGACCACGCATGACTCTCAGTGAGGCCAACTTGCTTGGAATGCCATAGGCGCAGTATAGGTTCGACCATTTCGAGGCTACTGATAAACTTTGCCAGTATTTATCGGCATCTGCCCAGAGGGTGTCAGCGGAAGCTGCAGAGCGTACCATTGGGTCTTTGAAACGTGAATTGTTATAGTCGGCAGTGTGGTACAGATAGTTGATGAGTTTAGCGCGCTTGTAGGATGTCTCATTACTACAATAGGCCATGTCGTCCATGCCGAAAGGATAGAGGTTGGCGTGGCGACCTTTTCTTATTTGGTTCTCCAAGTGATTGTTGTTGACTTGGGAATAGGTGTATTCCTTGTTGTTGGCGTTTCTCAGATTGGTGACGAAATTGTCGGCTCTGTCTTGGCGGATAAACACGGGTATGGCGTTGTCGTATACTTCATCAGGCATGTTCATGCCCATGATGAAATTGTTTCTTTGGTCGGCAATCGTGAGGAATATGGAGAGATACTGGTGATCTCTGTCGTTGGCCCATGTTCTAATCAAATCCTGTACCTCATCGGAGAAGATGTCACCACTGATGAACTCGAACTCGACGTCTAGGATGTTATCTTTCTGTTCGAGTATTTCAAACAGATGACGATTCCGCGTCTTGAATAAGGCCTTTTCCTTGGTGGCATTGATGTCGATGAAAGTAATAAGGGTCTTGGGTCGTTTTGTTGATTCGTCGAAATTTGGAAAGTGCAAAATATGTGCTGCTTCCATGGCAAACGAAACGGCAAGATTTGTGGTTCCTACGAAGACCAAGTGTACAAATTTTGGGTCGTTTGGACCGATGCCGTTGCCATAAACAGAAGGATAAGGGATTTCGACAGCTGGGTTGTTCTTTTCTTTGTATGACTGGGTTATGAACACCTGTTGGGCCCATCCTGTGTAGAAGTTGTATGGGAAGAACTCTATGCCTAGTTCCCTGACTTCTCCAAAAATCTCGGAAGTCTTGAATGCTGCATACGTATCGATGTCTTCGAAAACACATGTGATGCGAGTTGGTCTGGGGTTTGAGGGATGGGCTTTCAAGTAGCTACAGATGCTGTCGACGCATTCCACGTTGGTAGCATCGTGATCGGGACGGGTTCGGTTGCCAACAATATAAATCTCCTGCGAGTTTTCGAGGTGGATGTCGTCGTAATAATCCATTGCTGTCCTTTGGCCATAGTTGACGATGATTTGGTTGATTTGTCTTTTGGCAACCGACTTCTTGAGTCTTTCCTTGATTATCTTTGCATCATACGAGGTTAGCAACAACACATACGCATCCTTGTCTTTTTCAAAAATCTCTTCGATGACAGAAGGTACCATCTCGTCGTAGCCCATAATGACATAGTGGCCTGATTTCAAGTAGTGTGTCAATCCATCGCGGTAATTATTCACGCGATTTCCGATAGCATTGGTGATGACACCGACAAGCATGCCATTGAAAACGATGAATCCTACCATATAAGTAATGCAGCAGGCGAAGAGCATCCAGCCATTGATTTCACTATCCATGTAAAGTCTGTTGAAAGAGTTGGTATCAATCAGCAGGAAGACGGGCAATAGCCAAGGACTGAGCTTATGCTCGTGGCAGAAGGCCTTCCAGTCGCTTCCTGAAAACTCAAGGAAGATGAATGAAAGCAAAAGAGTGACCAAGAGGATGCCCAAAAGGATGGCAATTTGCTTGGTAAGGCTGTTTGACAAGGTTCTGTCGAAACGGAGGCGCAGTTTGTGCTGTTTTTGAACCATTTAATTGATTTGTTGTCAAGTTTCTTATTTATTCCAGCTTAAGGTGTCTTTTGCTACTAGATAGAATGGCCATGTAATGGATGACATTCTTACTCCAGCAACCTACCCATCGCCCTGACCATCTGTTGTTCCATCATCGTGCACTTCTCGTCGGCTTCGATGATCTCGCAGAGGTCGTGGATGAGGTCGAGACGACTAGCTTCGTTGTCAGCGTAAAAGGCTTTGTTTTCGCGGATGCAGTCGAGCACTTCGGCATCGCTCATCTTGGCGAATAGATCCTCCATTTTGTCCACTGTGTCGAAACCGCTCTTTTCGAGCATGATTCTCACTTCTTCCGATTGGATGTTGCCGTCGATGTTGGCTGCATAGAGCATCAATAAGGTCTTGAATTCTTCTTTACTAAGTGTCATGATGTAGTTTGTATTTTATTGTTATTCATTTAATTATGCATAGGCTTCAAAAGGTCGTTCACGGTCTTCACCGGGTTGAAGGTCTCGATGGGCACCTCGACGAAGATGGTGATCCAGTCGGCCATGGCGCCATTCCAAAGACCGGGCAGCTCGAGGGCTTTCAGTTCGCGGCCGTCCTTCGACTTGTTGGAGATGAAGCCTGTGTTGGCATCCACGTAGTCGGTCAGGCAGAATGCCTCGCCCTTGTAGTTCCAGCAGCCGCACACGAGGTCGACGGGGTTGAAGTGGGTCGAGCCCTGGAAGATGGCTTCCTGAGCCTCATCCTTGTGGTTGATCTGTGACGACTCGATGATTTGCAGCGACACCTCATCGTCCAGGTTCTTCACCCAGAAAGGACCGCCGCCAGGTTCGCCTTCGTTCTTCACCATGCCGCAGATACGCATCGGGCGGTTGAGTTTGTTATAGAGGTAGTCGATCTTCTCGATGTCGTTGTAGTCGTTCACGAAGTCGGGGATGTCCATCATCAGGTCTTCCTTGGCGAAACGCATAGCCTCATCGAGTTCGTCGGTCGAGACTGCACCTTGGTCGAGCATCTCGAGATATTCGAAAGTGCGTTGTTGGAGGTGGAGGAGGAGACCCGCCAATACCTTTTTATATACGATAGTCGTCTCAGCCTTGCTTTCCGGAACGATGTTGTCGATGTTTTTCACGAAGACAATCTCCTCGCCGAGGTCGTTGAGGTTCTCGATGAGGGCCCCGTGGCCGCCTGGGCGGAAGAGGATCTTGCCGTCGGCTTCGCGGAACAGCTCGCCGTTGGCGTCGATGGCCACTGTGTCGGTTGACGGCTTCTGGCAGGAATAAGTGATGTTGTAGCGCACACCGTATTTCTTCTCATAGTCGGCTTTCAGCGCATCGACGGCCTTCTTGAAAGGCTCTTCGTGTTCGGGCGATACAGTGAAGTGGAGCTTGGCCACGCCTTCGTTGTCGGTGGCATAGCGTGCGGCTTCTACCAGATGTTCTTCCAAGGCCAGACGGTTGAAAGTGGGGTAGTGGTGGAACTTCAGCAGGGCTTTGGGCAGCTTGCCGTAGTTCAGGCCGTTGTCCAGGAGCAGGGCTTTCACAACCTCCACCTTGCGGCCTTGCTGGAGCAGGCTGTCGATGTCAGTGCCATAAAGGCGTTGCGCAGCTGCGTTGAGGTCGTCGAAGAAGGCGAAGCTATGGATGTGGGCGAAGAAGATGTCCGTGAACTTGGTCTCTTCGGCGGTCTCGACGAAAGCGAAGAGGTCCTTGAACATGCGTGAGGCGGCACCTGAGGCGGGGACGAACTTGGTGAATTGGTAAAACTCCTTGTCGGCTTCAAAGTTGGCCGTCATCTGTTTGACTTGTTCCTCATTGAGGCGCAGGATACCGTCATTAAGGGTTGCGGGGCGCATCAACTGGACATATTGCGTGCCTCTTTTCAGTTGTGCAACTTGCTGTATTACTTGATTTTCGGTGATGTTTCTTCCCGAAAGTTGTTGGAGGTCTTTTTCTGTAAGCATAATTGTTGATTTTAAACGCTTCAAAAATAAGAAATTAAGTAATGCGAAGAAAAAAAATCACAAAATTTTTCTCGAAGTGGTTACAGCATTGAAAAAAGTTGTATCTTTGCCGCCGATTTCAAGCCCAGGTGGTGAAATTGGTAGACACGCCACTTTGAGGGGGTGGTGCCGATTACGGCATGCAAGTTCGACTCTTGTCCTGGGCACAATCACCAAGCCCCGATGGCGGAATTGGTAGACGCGTACGTTTCAGGTGCGTATATCGAGAGGTGTGCAGGTTCGACTCCTGTTCGGGGCACGAAAAATAAAACCCTAACTATCAAATGGTTAGGGTTTTTCTTTTTCTGGTTGTGACTTGCTTTGATTCCTTCACTAACTTCCAAATTATTCTTCGAAAACTTCCTTGGTTTAATCAAAAAAACTGTATTTTTGCGCGCCGTTAGTAAGTATATTTACTGTAAACTAATTTACTTTTTATGGAACCTAGGTTTAAAGGTCATCTTGTTGATGAATTATATAAGGATTACAGGATAAAAGAGGGGATGAAGGCCTGCATGAACTGCGGCGTATGCACTGCGGTCTGCCCGGCAGCGGAGTTCTACAAATATAATCCGAAGAATATCGTGAACATCGTCGCGCGCAAGAACGAGGCCGATTTGGAAGAGCTTTTGAGAAGCGACACGATTTGGTATTGCGGTGAGTGCATGTCGTGCGTGACGCGCTGTCCACGTGCCAATGCCCCAGGCTTGGTCATCATGGCTTTGCGCAAGCTCTCTATGCGAAGCGGACTTTACATGGAATCGGAGAAAGGTCGCCAGCAATATGTCGTGGTTAAGGATTTGTGCTCCAATATCTTGAACTACGGCTATTGCGTGTATCCTCGCACTTTCGATTATGAGACACATAAAGAATTCGGTCCCGTTGGCAAATGGATCAACGAAAACCTAGATGATTTGCATGCCCGCATGGGTTCCAACCTCGACGGTGACGGTCCGGGCGGATTGCGCAAGATTCCCAAAGAGAGCCTTGACCATTTGAAGAAGATATTCGACGTGACAGGTGCGACCGAACTGATGAACCAAGTGCTCAATGATGCGCACCAAGAGGCGGAGAAGGAACACCTCACCGACGAGGAGTATTTCATGAAGGTCTATACCCAAAACGATGGGGAGAAACATTTGAATCTTTAAAGCTATAAGCTGTCAGCCGTCAGCTATCAGCTCAGTTGCTACGAAGCTAATAGCTAACGGCTAAGAGCTAAAAGCCATCTTGAAATAAGAAATAATGCAATCTTGAAATAATGAAAGCTAAAAGCTAAAAGCTATAAGCCGTCAGCCGTCAGCTCAGTTGCTGCGAAGCTAATAGCTAACGGCTAAAAGCTAAAAGCCAATATTTAAATCTTTGAATACCAAATGATTATTGAAGGAAAACAGAAGATCTGGGCGGATTACCAGAAAGACATTCCCGATGACCATTATTTTTACGTGAGGAGTTGCATCCGTCAGGCGTTTTGGCCAGGCTCGGAGGTGACTTTCTTGGACATCACGCGAAACAAGCTGGGGAAGGACATGTACGAGAACCCCTATCATACCACCTGCGGCGGTATTGCCTACCACAGCGACACGATACCGCAGGAGACGGCGATGACGATTATTGCGCGCCAGTTCGCCTTGATGCATGAGAGCGGCTACGAAAACTACGTGTGTTCTTGCATTACCTCGTTCGGGTGCTACACCGAGACGCTGGAGACTTGGCATGAATATCCCGAGCTGGAGGCCAAGATTCGCCAATATCTTTGGGATTCGTGCAAAAAGGAGTTCGCCAAACCAAAATATCTCGCCCACGCCAGCGACCTTATTTATAAGTTCAGGTTCGACATCGCGAAACAGATGAAGTTTCCTCTTGTCAATGTCAAGACTGGCAAGCCTTTGAAGGTGGTCGAACACATCGGATGCCACTATTCGAAGATGTTCCCGTCGAAGGGATTCGGTGGCGCTGAGTATCCGTATGTCTTGGTCGGAATGATTGAGGCGTGGGGCGGCGAGGTTGTCGACTACCCCGAACGCCGCCATTGCTGCGGCTTTGGCTTCCGTCAGTATTTTGTGCAGGCCAACAGGGGATATTCCGAGTCGAATACCTACAAGAAATTCGAGTCGATGGAGCCTTACGAGCCGGATCTGATCATCACCAACTGTCCGGGCTGCCCTTATTTCCTCGACCGTTGGCAATATGTCATCGCAGAGCAGACAGGCAAGACCTACGGCAAGAATGGCTATGGCATTCCAGCGCTGACCTACGAGGAAGTGGCCGGCTTGGTGATGGGCTACGACCCCTGGGATCTTGGCCTTCAGATGCATCAGGTCGCCATTGAGCCGCTGCTCGAAAAGATGGGAATCCCTTATGACCCGAAAAAGAAATATCAGGGCTTGAACGGCAAGGACCTCGGTCAGCCGCAGTGCCCGTCGTGTATGAAATCAGTTTGACAAACCAACGTTTATGAAAGAGAATATATTGATTATTGGCGGTGGCGCCGCCGGAATGGAAGCAGCCACACAATTGCATAAAATGGGGCTCAATCCTATCATTGTTGAAAAAAGCGAGGCCCTTGGAGGCCATATCGCGCAGTGGGACAGGCTGTTCCCAGCATTTCATCCAGCGAAGGACGTAGTTGAGAAGATGCTCGACCAAGTGAAAGGCATCGATGTCCGTCTGAATACCGAGGTCGTTGACATCCATAGAGATAATAATAGTTTCCATGCCATTTTGAGCAACAACGAAACCATCGATGCGAAAGCGGTGATTCTCGCCACGGGTTTCGATATCTTCAAGGCGGAACGGAAACAGGAATACGGCTATGGCATCTATAACAATGTGATGACCAGTGTCGAACTCGAAAAGTATTTCAGGACGGGAAAGGACGAGCGCATCAACCATCCTAAGAAAATCGGTTTCGTACATTGTGTCGGAGCACGCGACGTCAAGGTATGCAACACCTATTGCTCGAAAGTGTGCTGCACCACGGCGTTGAAGCAGGCCTGCGAAATCAAGGAAGTGTTTCCCAATGCAGAGGTTTACACGTTCTACATGGACTTGCGCATGTTCGGTCCAGGCTATGAAGACCTTTATCTTAAGACCCAGAAAGACTTCGACGTGAAATGCGTCCGTGGCCGTGTTTGCGAGGTCTCTGAGGATATGGACGGCAAACTAGTCATCAAAGCGGAAGACACGTTGTTTGGCAAGCCTTTGAAGATGACGCTTGACTTGCTCGTTTTGATGTGCAGCATGGAGAAAAGCAAGAGCATCGACGCAATACAGCAGAAGCTCGGCGTTGGCAATAACAGCGACGGTTTTATGCAGAACAAGGACATGTATTTGGGCATGAACGACACTGCGCAAGATGGCGTGTTCGTGGCTGGTGCCTGCACCGCTCCGAAATCGCTGCCCGACACCATTGGCGAGGCGCGTTCCGTGGCGACACAAGTGTATAATTATTTGAATAGGTAAGCCATGGATTTCGGTTTTTGTTTGTCACCCAGCTCACATGTCAAGATGGACAGCGTCGACCTGACGACGTTCAACCGTCTGAAGGAAACCAATCCTGACATCAATACCTGCATTGCTTGTGGCTCATGCACTGCGACTTGCACTGCAGGTCACTTCACCGAGATGAGTTTCCGTCGCATACTTCTGATGCTTCAGCGAGGCAAGGAAGACGAGGCCAAAAAAATGATTCAACGATGCATGCTCTGCGGCAAATGCACTTTGGTTTGCCCGCGCGGCATCAACATCCGTAAGATTTTGTTAGACATTACACGATGAATTCACAGATATTCCATCCTTTTGTGCTCCCCTTCGTGCTCGGCATGGCTTTCGTGCTGACGTATTGTGTTGTGGGGCTTTTACGCGTCATCGGCCAGCTGCCGAAAGACGACAGAAAGAAGTTTTGGCGCTCCTTGGTGACGCCAAAGACGGCATGGGCCAACGTCCGAGACCTGTTTGGCGACTGCCTCTTCCATGTGAAGATTTGGAAACGCAATCCCGTTCTGGGTTATATGCACACTGCCATCGCCTTTGGCTGGTTTATGATCATTGTCATCGGCCATGTGATGCTGTTTACGTTGAAACCGCTTGAAGGTATTGAGGTCCAAGGCATTGAGCGGATGATTCCCAACTTCTATTATCCGATTTTCTTCAAGTATTTCGCCGTAGAAACACCTGTTTTTGCCATACTCATGGATTTCTTCCTTCTGATGATCATCAGCGGCATTTTGATTGCTGTTGTGAAGAAGATCCATTCGAAGATAGTGGGGGTGAAGCGTATCATGCACTTCGGTTTTGCCGACAATTTGATTCGTTTCGCCTTGTGGACCATCTTTCCCTTCCGCCTCATTGCCGAAAAGACCAATGTCATGGTGTTTTGGTGGCTCTATTCCATTGATTTAATGGTGTTTATGTTTATGCTGCCGTTCACGAGATACATGCACATCCCGACGGAGGCTTTGTTTATCCTGTTGCGACATGCCGGTTTGAAGCCGCGTGAGCCTCGCAAGGGTTATGCCTTGGCTCAGATTTATTCCTGCCCGAGTTGCGGTCTGTGCATCGATGCCTGCCCAATGAGTGTCAACGACAAGAACAGCGGCAACACTTCGGCTTATTTCATGAAACGTTTGAGGAACGGAGATAGGGAAGAGGCCCAACGCATTGCCGAGACCTGCATGCAGTGTGGCAAATGCGTCGCGGTTTGCCCCGTGAGCATCGAGTCGTGCGACATCAAGATGAGCCAACGCGAGGCAGTGCCTTATCAGATCCATAGCGACCACTCGTATCTCGAAAACGTGACGCCAGAGATGAAGGAAAACGCTACAGTTCTCTATTTCGCCGGCTGCATGACCCAACTCACGCCCAAAATTATGCGTGCCATGAAGCAAATCATGGAGGCTGCGGGCGAGAAGTATGAGTTTTTGGACAAAGACGGTGGTATCTGTTGCGGCAGGCCGATGCTGTTGAGTGGAAAGACAGCTGAAGCCCAAGCCATGATAGCCAAAAACGCCGAGTTGATCAAGCAATCAGGGGCCAAGCGACTCGTACTATCCTGCCCGATTTGCTATAAGGTCTTCAAAGAGGAGTATCAACTTGAAGGCATCGAAATCATGCATCATACGCAATATATTGACGAGCTTATCAAGCGGGGCAAGCTGAAGGTTGACAAGAACGATCTCAACTACGTCTATCATGACCCGTGCGAACTCGGACGAGCCTTTGGCGTGTATGACGAGCCTCGCGAGGTGATTGAAAACATCGGTCATTTGCGCAAGGCGAAATCAGAGAAGGAGCTGAGCATTTGCTGCGGCGGTAGCCTCGGTAGCTTTAATCTGACTCAGCAGGAGCGCGATGAAATAACGACTAACTCGGTTAACGATTTGATGTTCAACAATCCGGATGAGATTGTGACAGCTTGTCCGTTGTGTCTGAAGACCTTCGCGAGGAAATTGCCTGTAGCGGTTAAGGATATTGCGGAGGTTGTTGCCGACCAATTGAAGTAATCGTTTTACATCTTGTCCATCATCCCGGGGAACGGCCTGGCAAACACCTTCGGGAACGGGGTCTCAAACTCCATGTCTTGTTTCTTGTATGGATGGTGGAAACAGAGCTTGTAGGCATGCAGGCATAGTCGTCCCAACGAATTGTCGTATGCATCTGATTCGGGCGAACGGCCATATTTCGGGTCGCCTACCACGGGATGCCCGATGTCAGCCATGTGGACGCGGATCTGGTTCTTGCGGCCAGTTTCCAATTGCAATTCGACCAAGGAATACCTCGGATTGGAATAGAGGGTCTCGTAGTAGGTCTCCGCATATTTGCCACCATTGTCGGTAGGGCTTGAGTAGGTGATGAAGGCCTTGTTGTCCTTGAGCCACGACTTCACCACGCCTTCCTTTTTCTCCATGCAGCCACATACCACGGCCACATAACGACGGTCGTATACGGTGTTTTTCCAGTCTTCCTCGAATCTGAAGGCTACCTCCTTGCTCTTGGCGAAGAGCATCAGTCCGCTGGTGTCGCGGTCGAGACGATGGATGGTGTGGGCTCGGCAGCGTTGCTGGGTGTAGATGAAATAGTCGTTCAAAATGCTTTGAGCCGTGTCTTTTTCCTTGGTGGGGCTGTTGGTGAGCAAGCCTTCTTTCTTGTCGATGACGAGCAGGTATTTGTCTTCATAGACGATGCTCAGCCAAGGGCTGCGGAAGCGTTCCTTGGCGGTGGGTTTGCCGATTTCGACGACCATGCCGGGCTCAAGGGCAAAGTCGAACTGCGTGGTACGCTCGCCATCGACCGAAACGACCTTGTTGGCCAACATCCGCTTGACTTTACTACGACTGATGCCGTCGAGTTTCTTCATCAGGAAGTCCATCAGCAGTGCCGACTCGGACACGTTGAATTTCAAAGGATTGCTTTTGGAATGCGTGGCTTTAATATTTTTCATTTAAAGATTTAAGATTTAAAGATTTAAGATTTAAAGATTGGGTTTGTACTTTGATCCTTTGATATCCGATGCTTGGAGATAGTCAATATAGTTGCTGATTGATTTGGAAATTTCTTCAGATTGAATCTTTAATGCTTCAAATTGTTCTTCCGACAAAAATCCGTAGTCAAACGCGCGATAGAGTTGGCTTCTTGATTCACCACAAGAACCTTTCGCGACATATAGAAATTGCTTGAATTCCCCATTTCCGTTTCTCTCAAAGCCTTCCGCAATGTTATCCATTATTGAGCCAGATGAAGCTCTGATTTGCGAACACAGACGATACTCTTTTGAAAATTCACCTTCTTTTTCTTTTGAAGCCCAAAACACCTTTTTAGAGAAATCGCGAGCCTCTTGCCAAATAGGTAAATCTTCAAATCTCTTATAACTAGCCATAATCTTCGAATATTTAAATATTTAAATTTTTAAATCTTTGAATTTTTGATTTTAAATCTTTAAATCAAAACGGTGTCGGCTCATCGGAGGTGATGGATGGGTTATAAGAGGACATGCCATCATCGTCGTTCATCTTCGAGCCCAGGACCATCGATTGGCTGTCGAACTGGTTGTTGGGACCGATGGAGGTGAAGCTGCTATTGTCGAAGCCTTGCTCCATCTCCTCGAAACGGGCGTATTGGCCGACAAATCTCAATTCTACCTCACCCAGCTTACCGTTACGGTGCTTGGCGATATCGATGATGGTGTAGCCTTTGGGTTTGTCCTCGGCGTCCACGCCATCTTTGTAATATTCAGGACGATAGATGAACATCACCATGTCGGCATCCTGTTCAATGGCACCGGATTCACGCAGGTCGGAAAGGATGGGCTTCTTGGAACCGGGGCGTTGTTCCACGCTACGGCTCAGCTGCGATAGTGCCAACACAGGTATCTCCAACTCTTTGGCTAAACTCTTCAACGAACGCGAGATGGTGCTGATTTCCTGCTCACGGTTGAGGCCCTTCTCGCCCTTGGCGGTCATCAGCTGCAGGTAGTCGATGAAGACCATTTGGATGTCATGCTGTTGTTTCAGACGGCGGCATTTGGCGCGCAACTCGAAGACAGAGAGTTGTGGCGTGTCGTCGATGAAGATGGGCGCGTCGGTCAATGGCGTGACCTTGGTGTTCAGCTGTTGCCACTCGTATTCGGCCAAATCGCCCGAACGTAGCTTGTCGGCAGTCAGCGAGGTTTCGGTCGAGATCAGACGTGTAACCAGCTGAACTGAAGACATCTCCAAAGAGAAGAAGGCAATCGGTCGGTTGAAGTTGACGGCGGCATTACGGGCCAAGTTCAGTGCGAAAGCGGTCTTACCCATGCTGGGACGGGCGGCCAAGATGATAAGGTCCGACTTCTGCCAGCCTTGGGTGATGCGGTCAAGCTCAGTGTAGCCCGAAGGCACGCCACGCAGCTTGTCGTCGGCATTCTTGGCGCTTTGTATCTCCTTGATGGCTTTGCTTACCAAGTCCTGCATAGAGTCGTAGCTGCGGCGCAGGTTGTTCTCGCTGATGTGGAAGAGGTTGCTCTCAGCCTTGTCCAACAGGTCGAACACGTCGGAGGTGTCTTCGAAGGCGTCGTGGATCATCTCGGAAGAAAGCAGAATCAGCTGACGCTGAATGTGTTTCTGCATGATGATGCGGGCGTGGTATTCGATGTTGGCTGCCGAAACGACGCGGTTAGTGAGCTTCGAGATATAATAGGCGCCGCCCACCATTTCCAGATCGCCGCGTTGCTTTAACTCGTTGGTAACGGTCAAAATATCAATGGGTTCTGATTTGCCGAATAGGGCTTTGATGGCAGCAAAGATCTTTTGGTGCTTGTCTAGATAGAAGGCCTCGGGAGAGAGGATGTCAATGACTTCGTTGACGGCATCCTTCTCCAACATAAGGGCGCCGAGCACGACTTCTTCGAGGTCGGTGGCTTGCGGAGGGATGCGTCCTTGGTTGGCAAAGACTTGCTCGGGTGTCATCAAATTGCGTTTTGCGGTATCGCCGAAAGGACGGCGTGTAGTGATATCGTTAGGCATAAAAAAGGATTTCTTTGTTCGTTTTCAAAGGGCAAAAATACGGATTATTATTCGACCCCATTTGAAGTGGCAAATGAAGTTATCAACTACTTGAAAAGCTGTTGATAAGTTTTTGCAACAACTTCGTTTTCAGCGATTAAGTCTTCTCGTGCCTGTTGATAACCTATAAGGTCGTTGCTGGTGGCTTCGAGGATGATTCGGCTGTGTTCGAACAGGTTAGACTCGGAAAAAAGCGCCGTTTCAAAACGTTGCAGGGTGAGTCCTCGCTTGATGGCCGGGTGGTAGAAATGGGCCTGTTGGAGCACCTCGAAGAGGTTGAAGACCTTATAGCCTACGGTTTGGTTTTGGATGATCTCGTGACGAAGAAGGGTGGTGCTGAGGTTTTGGGGCGTGAAGCATACAATCTGCTCATAATGGGATAGTTTCTCGATGAGCAGGCCGATGGCTTCCTTCCAGCGGCTGTGGTCATCGAAGCAGTCCCAAACAAAGCAACCGTCAGCAGCCATGTCATCCCTGCGTGGACCTGTGGGCGGCATGGGATCTATGGCTGCGTCACCTTCATGTTTACCTTGCAGTGCGAAAGCCAATATCATCTCCTCATACGGCCGAGTGTCGTCAAGTTCAGGCACGGCGGGACGATGGAGCAGCAGGTTCAGAAAGGCTACCGACGTGGGCTTGGGCTGTGGTGCCATGCTGTATAGCGTCTTGTAGTCAATATAATACGAGTTGGTCTCCAAGGCATCAATTTGATGGGCTTCCTCGGAATCTGGCTCAACTTGTTGGAGCATCTTGGCGTTGGTATTCACACCGTTGAAATAGCTTTGGAACAGCGCTTCGTCGTCCATTGCAGTGGTGAAGAGGAAACTGTTTTTCGGGATGAGTTTCCAGCAATGTCCTTGAAAATCACATGGATAGGGGTTGTGGCATTGCGTCCCGATGTTGACGACGGGGGAATGGGGTAGGGCCACCACGGCTTTCAGCCGTTCCACATTTTGAGCAACAAAGGCTTCCTTTTCAACGACATACTCCATCACCGACTCCATCTTGAACAGTTGCTTCACGTCGATGGGGCCATCTTTCACGTAGTCGCCGTTGAGGTACATGAGGCGGAAGTCGCTGAGCTGCACCCCACAGCCATGCAGCACATAATATTGAAGGGCGGCATCATTATAATAGGTGTCGCTGAGCCGAAGGGAGCTCTTCACCTCAACAGCTAGCCAGCGGTCGCCATCGCGGACCAGTATGTCGAGCATGATGAGTGTGTCGTTGTACTGAAACACAGCCTCATACATTACTTTTACTTCGGGATTGCTGAGGTTGTCCCAAGTTTCTTGGACCTTCTTTGGGAACTGCGAAGGCGAGTTGGGTGACATGTTGATGCCATCTGGGAAGACCTCGTGGGCAAGTACACCCACGTCGGTGCCGCGTTGGAACTTGGCCCTTTGTTCGATGCTGAGTTTGTCGCGCAGATAGGGGTGCTTTTTCTGCATGTACAATGCTTTCTCGCACTGTAAACCCTTGATATAGGTGGATTTGGAGAGGATGTGCATGTTAGTTGGTGTAGTCCACGCAATCGTCGGGGATAAGCGGCAGGTAGTTGAAGCGACGCATGAGTTGGGCGATGGCCAACACGTCTTTTTGACAGTAGGTTTTGATGCGTTCGATGTCGTTTTCCTGCCAGTACACACGACCTACTTCGCTGCCGTTGATATCGTCTTTTGGGGTAGGGATGTCAAGGATGGCGCAGAGCAAGTCCAAAGAGGTAAAGTTCTTAAAATCGCCAAACTTCCAGAATTCCATGGTGTCGATGAAGTTGGTTTCCCAAGGCTTCTTGCCCGCCACTTGCAGGACTTTGGGGATTTGAATGCCGTTGATGAGCATCCTTCGTGCGATGTAGGGGAAGTCGAACTCCTTGCCGTTATGGGCGCAGAGTTGGGCATCAGGATAGTCGTAATAGCGGTTCAGCATATAGGCGAAATCGTCGAGCAGGGCTTTCTCGTCATGGCCGTAGAACGATTTCAGACGGAATCGGTTGCCGTTGAAGAATCCTACCGAGATGCAGACAATCTTGCCGAATTCGGCGTAGATGGCGGCGCGGTCGTAGACGTCGGCAGGGGTGAGCTCCGCATTGTCGCGGTTGAGTTGCTCGGCCTTCTTGTCCCAGAGTTTCTGCATCCGTTCGTTGAGTTGGTCGTAGGTCTTTTCCTGCGAGACGGTTTCGATGTCGAGGAAGAGGATTTTGGAGAAGTCTATCATATCTGTTGTTGAATTGTTGATTGTTGAATCGTTGAATTGTTGATAGTTGAATTGTTGGATCGTTGAAATGATAATTCGGTGTTGTAGAGACGCCGATTTATCGCGTCTCTGATGCAATTATGTTTATCGTATTTCCTTAAAACCATCATATTTCCCAGTCGGATCCACCGCCTCAATCTTCATGTCCGTGATAAATGAATAAGGAGTGCCTTCGCCGCAGAGCAGGGTGAAGCGGTCGAGGTCTTTTTCCTCGCCTTCGGCCTCAATGTGGACGCAGCCGTCGGCATGGTCGTTTTCGACATAGCCCACCAGGTTGCATTGTAGCCCGTAGCGGTGCACATAGCGCCGGAAGCCCACGTTGAACACGCGACCGTAGATGCGTATGGAATAGGCTTTTGTCATAGGGCGAATTTTAGTCCGGGTATGGTCCTGAGTAGGGTGTATGTGCGCTCGAGGTGTTCTTTGCTTTCAATGTCGATGTTGTAGCAATAGCTGAGGTAATTGCCTTTGCCACTGCTTCTTACGTTGACGAAGCTGTGTACCGTTTGACTCTCGCTGAGTGCCCTGCTGATGTTGCGCTTGGCTTCTTCCATAGCGATCTCAGCGGCGATGATCAGCTTGATGTCGAAGTTTTGCGGGTAGGTTACTTTTTCGTTGTCCATGAAGGGTGGTATTGGTTTGCAAAGATAGCAATCTTATGCCGAAAATGGCATAATTTTTCTTTTTTGTCATGAAAAAAACAATGGGAATAATATTTGTTGTACTTTTGTAGTTTAGTTAAAAAAGTCGCAGTATGTTGGCGCTTTGGGAATCGATAAAAGTTCTTGTGAAAGGCATGATCATGGGAATGGTCAATGTGGTTCCTATTTCCAGCGGCACGATATCTTTAGTTCTGGGAGTGTATGAGCGCTTTATCAATGCCATTAATTCGCTTAGGATCAAGAATTTTAAGTTGCTTTTCAAGGGCGAAGTAGGACAGTTTGCACGACGTACCGATTTCAAGTTTTTGTTTACTATTGTATTGGGTCTCATCGCTGGCATGGTGCTGACAGCCATTTTCCTGAAGCAGACGCTTGAGTCGTATAAAGTGTATACTTATTCGTTTTTTTTGGGCCTTATCATTGCCTCGGTGATATATGTGATGAAGGGCATCGAAAAGGTGAATATCAAGAACATATTGTTTGTGTTGGCGGGTGCGGTGCTATCGTTTTTCCTTTCCATCAAGTCGAATCCCTATCCAAACGACAACTTCTTCTATTTGATCCTCTGCGGTATTATCGGTGCCACGGGCATGGTGGTTCCAGGCGTTTCGGGTTCGCACCTCATGCTGCTCATGGGCAACTACGAATTGATTGTCACCAAGGCCATTCCCGATTTGACGCGAGCCGCTACTTTTATGAACGGGGCAAGGATTATACTGCCTTTTGTGTTGGGTGCTTTGGTCAGCATTGTGATGTTCTCGCATCTGCTTGCGTGGTTGATGCACGAGTACCGCGACTCGACGCTCTCGGTTTTGGCAGGCTTCATGTTAGGTAGTTTACCCGTGGTTTACCCATGGAAGGTGCCGGGCGAGTCTACTTATATCTTCTCGCTGCCAAGCTGGAATGGCGAATTGCTTGGGGCCATCATCACGGCAGGAGTGGGCTTTGCTACGGTTTTCATTCTGGAGCTATTGGCGCGTCACAGCAAGAAGAAACAACTGGAGCGATTGCAAAATCCGAAACCCAAGAGACAAAAGAAACATAGGAGACAGAAGAAACATGGCAGGAAAAAAGCTAAGAAGAATTGATTTTGCCCTTCGCGAGGACGAGACTTTTATCCCGCTCATCGGCTTACTGAAGGCCACTGGTGTGGTTGAGTCGGGGAGCGAGGCACAGGAAGTGGTCACCGCGGGCTTGGTGTTCCGCAATGGTGAAGTGGAGACCCGCAAGCGCGCCAAGATCACCGCAGGAGAAGTGATTGTATTTGAAGGTTTTGAGATCTTTGTCGAAGGGTGTGACTAATGAAAAACTGAGTATCATGAATAAACTGGAACAATTCATAGCGTCGATTTTGGAGACGCGCAAGGTGTGGCTACTCGAGGCCAAGGAAGGCTTCTTTGCCATGTTGGAAGACAACGACGGCGAGTCATACATACCGCTTTGGGAATCAGAGGATTTGGCGAGAAAGGCTGCCCAAGGCGATTGGGAAGGCTACACGGTTGCCGATATGGGCTTCTCCGAGCTGGGGAGCTGGCTTAAGGAGTTGGCCACTGATGAAATCGACATCGCCGTGTCGCCCGAAGCCGACGGCGAGATTACGGCCATTCCTTCCTATAAGTTCAGGAACTGGCTGAAGCCATACGACGACCATTCCTATAAGGAGAAGGATGACGAGGAAGACGACGATTTCGATTATGGCGAGGGATGGGCGCAATCGTGGTCTTAGTTTAGTGTTGAGAGTTTAGAGTTTAGAGTTTAGAGTAGAGGGTAGATCCGTGTGTGTGCCCCTCGTAGGGACGCAATGTTTGCGTCCGAAATAGGTTTAATATGAAAAGCAAGCTGTTTGGTGTATTGTTGCTGATTGAGGCCGCAGCCTTGTTGCTGACGGCTGCGGTGGCTTTGCACTATCAGCGTGTGGCAGGGGAGACCGATGCCCGTTGTTTCCTCCTTACGGCAGGTTTGACGGGTGCCGTGGGTCTTTTGCTCTACAATATTGGCAACTCAATGAAAAAGAGTCAGTTGCAGATACGCGACTCTTTCATGGTAGTGGCCTTGTCGTGGGTGTTGTTTTCTTTGTTCGGCATGCTGCCTTTCCTGATGCATGGCACCGTCGACAATGTGACGGACGCTTTCTTTGAGACCATGTCGGGCTTCTCGACTACAGGTGCCACTATCCTCAATAATATCGACCAGCAGCCACATGGCATCCTGTTTTGGCGCAGCATCATGCAGTGGATGGGTGGCTTGGGTGTGGTGGTGTTTACTTTGGCCTTCATCCCTTCGGTGGCCAAAGGTTCTAAGAAAATGTCGCTCTTTGCTGCCGAGGCGCCTGGCTTGAGTGTGGAGAAGTTGGCTCCCACTATGCAAGCCACCTCGCGCCTGTTGTGGTTCATCTACATTGCATTGACCTTGTTGTGCGCTTTCTTTTATCACCTTGGCCCCATGAACAAGTTCGATGCTGTGTGCCATGCCTTCACGACCATTGCTACGGGCGGCTTCAGCACGCATCAGGCCAGCATCGGCTATTTCCATTCCAACTATATCGAGTGCGTCTGTGTGGTCTTCATGTTGATGTCGGGCATCAACTTCGCCATGTACCATTTCCTGTTCACGCGTCGCTTCGATGTGATTCGGCGCAACGAGGAGTTGCGTTGGTATTTGCTGGCCATTCTTATTTTCACCTTGCTGTTTGTGGGCCGTTTCTATTTTGCCCCGCACTTCAACACCATCACTGACGAGCAGTTAGCCTCGCACCCGCAGACGTGGTGGGAACGTATCCGTACTTCTCTGTTCCATGTGGTGGCCTTGCTGTCGAACACGGGCTTCCAAGGCAGCAACTACGACTATGACACATGGGGGCGTCTCTTCCTCATCCCCACGGTTTTGATGATGGTGGTCGGTGGATGTGCGGGTTCCACCAGTGGAGGCATCAAGATGGTACGCGTCATTGTTCTGGTCAAATACATAAAGAAGACAATCAACGAGTTGATTCACTCGTCGAGCATGTACACCGTCAAGATTTCGGGACAGATCGTCGAGGATCTTAGCCTGAAGCGCGTGTTGTCGTTCTTCTCGTTGTTTGTCATCGTCTTCATGGTCAATATTGTGGTACTTACCGCCTCCGGCATGAATTTCGAGGATGGAGCCATCTCTTTCTTGACCTGCTTCAGCAACTACGGTCCAGGCTCGGGCATCACAGGGCCCAGCGGCAACTTCGATGCTATCCCCAACGTAGCCAAATGGTTGCTGTCGTTCGACATGCTGGTGGGCCGCCTGGAGATTTTTACGATTTTACTTCTCTTCACACGTAGTTTCTGGCGTGCGAAATGACGTTATTCAGCATATTTGAGAACGAGGCCATAGGCTACGGCGAAAATGACAATGAGTAAAATCGCGCTAACCATGATGTAATAGAGGGCTAAAGTCAGTGTGCTCCGCCATACGGTCTTAACCATGCTGAATCCCATCATCCTTCTGTAACAAGCCGATAAAGCCGTGATGATGGCAATCGGCTCAAGTAATGCCATTGTTTCGTAAAAGTTAGTGGAGATGGGATAGGTGAGGTTGATCACACAGCGGTACAGCACCAAGATAACCAAAGCATAGACCATGGCGACGGTGTATTCGGCCCAATAATAGCGTTTCCTATTCTGTTTGCCAAAACAAATCCTTGCCGCGATGACGAATAAGGGCAGGGTGAGCATGTAACACAGCGTGTAGTGGTTGAGGTAAAAGTGGAACGCTTTGGTTATGAGTCTGTTGATTTCAAGGACTATTTGCTCATTTATTGGGGTATTCTTGGAAAGCTCCAAATCCAAGTCGGATGATAATCCACCTTTACTGCCTGTTATGGAAAAGATTAGGATGTATACGGTTAAGGCCAGAAACAGCATGGGGAAAGGGGAGACATACTTTCTGCGCTTCCCGTCGAGAATCTCGACAATCATCTTCCCGGGACGCGAAAACAGGTTCTTAAGGGTGTAGGCAATGCCTCCGTCTCTGCCTAAAACAGCCGCGAGAAGGTTTCCGAAAATGAATCTCAGTGTGAAGCGTCCCGTTTCGGCGTTTTGTCCGCACTCGGGGCAGAAATTGCCTTCGAACTCGGTGCCGCAGTTGAGGCACTTGGTGGTGTTGTGTTCGGGTTGGTTTTCTGTCTGTACTTCGGTTTGTATTTCGTTCTCCATGATGTTTGGATTGATGGGGCAAAAGTAGGGAAAAGATTGGATTGTGTTACATAATAATCCTCATGGTCGCTATCTTCGTCCATAGACGAAAAAACTATGTTGATTTGTTATTCCCATAGACGGAATTGGCAAATACCAATTTAACCTGTTGATAATTTTGTTGACAAAAAATTGATGTTTTTTTGAGGCCTATGTTAATGAATCATGTTATCTTTGCAAAATAAGGATTCGTTTTATTAAGAGAAGAATAGATAGAGCAATAGCATTATGGCAAAACAAACCAAACCCAATAAAAAGCAAGAGAAAACCATGGAAGCGGCCCTCTGGGAGTCGTGCAACAAACTGCGCGGCGCTGTGGAACCTGCTGAATACAAGCATGTGGTATTGAGCCTGATTTTCCTCAAATACGCAGGCGACCGCTTTGAGCAACGCAAACAGGAACTTGTTGAACAAGGGCTGAAGGAATATATCGACCAAGTGGAGTTCTATACGGCGGAGAATGTGTTTTACCTGACGCCGGAATGCCGCTGGACCTACATCATGGAGAACGCCAAGCAGTCCAGCATCTTCCAAATCATTGATGACGCGCTCACCAATATCGAGAAGATGAACAAGCAACTGGCAGGCGCATTGCCGAGCAACTACTACTCCAACCTCGGTTTGGACAAGACCAAGTTTGCCTCATTGCTCGACGAAATCAACAAGCTGGATACCGTCAAGGACTCGGAGAATGATTTAATTGGACGTGTTTATGAGTATTTCTTAGGTAAGTTCGCTATTGCTGAAGGCAAGGGTAAGGGAGAATATTACACGCCAAAATCCATTGTCAACCTCATCGCTGAGCTCATCGAGCCGTATGATGGCAAGATATATGACCCATGTTGTGGTTCGGGCGGCATGTTCGTGCAGTCGATGAAGTTCGTGAAGGCGCACCATGGCAACCAGAAGAACGTGAGCGTTTATGGTCAGGAAAACACCAACACCACCTTCAAGCTGGCGCGCATGAACCTCGCCATCCGTGGCATTTCGGCTGACATCAAGCAGGGCGACACCTTCCACAACGACCAGCACAAGGACTTGAAAGCCGACTACATCATGGCCAATCCACCTTTCAACCAGAAAGACTGGCGCGAGGAGAACCAACTCACCAACGATGCCCGCTGGAGCGGCTACGAACTGCCGCCGACCTCGAACGCCAACTATGGCTGGATTTTGAACATCCTTTCCAAACTCTCGACCAACGGCGTGGCAGGTTTCCTGCTGGCTAACGGCGCTTTGAGTGCCGATGGCACCGAGTTAGCCATCCGTCGCAAACTCATCGAGAACGACAAGGTGGAGGCCATCCTCATCTTGCCGAGAAACCTGTTTTATTCCACTGATATCAGCGTGACGCTGTGGATATTGAACAATAACAAGAAGGCGCGTGTGGTGAAGAAAAACGGTGTGGAGATGCATTACCGCGACCGCGAGGGCGAAGTGCTGTTTATGGACTTACGGCAGATGGGTATTCCGTTTGAGAAGAAATATATCGAGCTGGACCCTGAGACACGCGACACCGTGACCCGCACCTATCACAACTGGCAACAGGAAGGCTACGAACAAACCTATAAGGACACACCGGAATTCTGTCAGTCGGTAAAGATGCAGACCATAGCGGAAAAAGGCTATTCGTTGGTGCCGAGCAAGTACATCGAGTTTGTCAACCGCGACGAGCAAATCGACTTCGACACGAAGATGAAAGAGTTGCAAGCCGAGATGCGCGACCTGATGCAACAGGAAGAAGAGAGCAAACAAGAGTTGGTGGCTTTGTTTGAAAAACTCGGTTATTCACTGTAAAATAGGATGGCTATGGCAATGATTACATCGGAATATAAGAATTGGATTGGTGAGTTGAAACAGCGAATCCGCCAAAGTCAAATCAAAGCGGCGGTCAGAGTGAACACCGAGTTGTTGCAACTTTACTGGCAGTTGGGGAGCGAGATTGTGGAGAAACAGCAGAATGCCAAATGGGGCGACGGTTTCCTGAAACAACTCAGTGTGGATCTGATGACTGAATTTACCGAAATGAAAGGATTCTCTGTCAGGAATCTGCAATTGATTTGCAGATGGTATGAATTTTATAATCAGGGGTTTATAAATGCGAAACAACTTGTTTCGCAAATGGAGAAAGGAAACCAACAACAGGTCGATAGCCATTTTGAGTTTGAAAATGGGAAACAACTTGTTTCGCAAATGGAAAATGAGATTCGGGTACAAGTTGAGCCGCAATTAGGAAATGACTTTTTCTCAGTGCCGTGGGGCCACCATGTTCTCATCATGCAACGCTGCAAGGAGTTGGACAAAGCCTTGTTCTACATCCATCAGACGGTGGAGAACAATTGGAGCCGCTCGGTTCTTGATTGGCAGATGGACAGCCATCTCTTTGAACGGCAAGGAAAGGCCGTGAGCAATTTTACGCACACCCTTCCTGAACCGCAAAGCGACCTCGCGCAGCAAATCACCAAAGATCCATATATCATTGATATAATGGGCGTTAGACAGGCGATGCAGGAACGCGAACTTGAGGCGCATTTGGACAAACACATCTCACAATACCTGTTGGAGTTAGGCAAAGGCTTTACCTATTATGGTCATCAGGTGCATCTGAAAGTGGGGGATGAGGATTTTTATATCGACCAGCTCTTCTATCATGTTCGGTTGCATTGTTATGTGGTTGTGGAACTTAAGGCGGTGCCTTTCAAGCCGGAGCATATCGGCCAGCTCAATTTTTACGTAACTGCCGTGAACAAGCTGATGCGTATGGACGGCGACAACCCGACAATTGGACTGCTGATTTGCAAAGACAAAAACGATGTCTTGGCCGAATATACCCTGCAAGGTGTCAATTCGCCCATAGGAGTGTCGTCCATGCAGATTTACGAACAACTGACTGCCGACTTTAAGTCTTCCTTGCCTTCCACCGAAGAGATTGAGGAAGAACTAAGAAAAATGGAGGACTGACGGATGAGTGACTACCAGCGTTTAGGCGACTATATCAGAGAGGTGAACGTCCGCAACAGCGAGTTGAAGGTGACCAACTTGCTTGGGCTGAGCATTGAGAAGAAATTCATTCCTTCCATTGCCAACACCATTGGAACGGATATGTCGGTATATAAGATTGTTCGGCCAATGCAGTTTGCATACGTCCCTGTCACTTCGCGCAATGGAGATAAAATAACGATTGCATTATATAAAGGTGACGAGTCTGCCATCATTTCGCAAGCCTACACCATTTTTGATGTAAGTGACAAAGAAGCATTGTTGCCCGAATACCTGATGATGTGGTTCCGTCGACCCGAGTTTGACCGTTATGCCCGTTTCCATTCCCATGGCAGTGCCCGTGAGGTGTTCGATTGGGACGAGCTTTGTAACGTAATGCTTCCCATTCCCTCCATCGCCCGCCAGCGCGAAATCGTGGAAGAGTACGAAACGCTGAGCCGCCGCGTGCGCCTCAACGAGCAGATGATTGCCCGTTTGGAAGAGACCGCCCAGGCTATTTATTTAAAAGAGTGTGTGAGCGAAGTGATAGAGGACTCTATGGAGTTTGAAAGGCGTAGGTATACTCTTAAAGAATTTGCACCAGTTATTACGGGGAAAAAAGATGCAAATATTGCGACAGACGAGGGCGAATACAAGTTTTTTACTTGTTCAAAAGATGATTATAAAACAGATTGCTTTTCTTTTGATGAGGAAGCATTGCTCTTGGCTGGGAATGGGGATTTTAATGTAAAATATTATAAAGGCAAGTTTGAGGCTTATCAAAGAACATATGTTTTGATACCTAATGACCATAGAATTGTTGGACTATTGTACAACGCCATTCGATACAATATTTCCGAAATGGCAAAAGGCGCACGTGGCTCAGTTATCAGTTTTTTGACCAAGGATATGGTCGAGAATGTTTCTTTTTATTCAACTCAAAACATATCCGATTTTGAGGATGTTTTGGAGATATTTAATAACAGCATCAAACTTATTTTCAACATTAAACAAGAGAACGAGAAATTAACGGAATTACAGTCTTTGCTATTGGCGAGGATGGGGAAATAAAAAAAGAGAATGATAACATGGGTCTTTACGAAGGAATAAAAGATGTTGCAAAAATTGTGCAGCAAGCTGACAACCTGGAGCTGTATCGTCAACTACTCGATTTAAGCGCACAAGCTTTAGATATGCAAGCTACCATAAACAAATTGACAGAGGAGAATGCAGTCCTTAAGAAAAAGCAAGATATAGGAGAGCGCATCCAACGACATCAAGAACTATACATTACTTTAAAAGACGAGGAGGGTGACATCTACTATTGTTCACATTGCTGGGACAATGATAGAAAGTTGATTCAGATGCGTAAGTCCCATGGAGAATACTCTTGTCCACATTGTCAAATATTTGGCTTTTATAACAAATCCGAATTCGATAATTATAGCCGAGGTTATTAGTATTATATAAATGTTTGTCATGCAAATATGAACTACAAGAAATAAATAGAATTACAGTCTTCGCCTTTGACGAGGATGGGGAAATAGGTGGAATTATGATGTTGTTACCTAAATACATTGATACAAATAAAACAGAACGAATAGGCGTTTATAAAGCTGCTCAAATACTGTCCGAAATGGGATTGATTTTTCGGGAAACATCCTGCTCTGACACAGGTATTGATGGACAAATAGAAATAGTCGATGAATATAATTATGCAACAAGTCGCATTATGGCTGTTCAGATAAAGTCAGGAGGATCACATTTGCATGATAATGGTAACAATTGGTGTTTTTATGTGGATGAAGCTCACAAAAACTATTGGAGGCTTTTCCCTATTCCCGTCATGTTGATAGTTTGTAATTCTGCTGATGAAAAAGCATATTTTATTGATGCTAAATTTGCGTTGAATACAATTGAAAGAATCGAGATACCTAAAGAAAACGTTTTATGCAATGATAATAAAGATTTGTTTCTAAAAACAATAGGAGGAAGTCTTGTTACATACAGTGATATTGAAAACGTTTTCCAATTCATGTTACAAGAAAAATGCCATGATATTTCTTTTTCAGTGTCATATCTAGAGTTGTTTATCTCAGGTTTAACAAACCTGTGTAATGATTTGTTTTTCGACGTATCTATTGCTATAGATATTGCTGAAGTTAAGAGTAATGGCATTGGAACCTCCGTAGACCATGAATTTCTTTGGAAGTACATAAATTATTTGGTAAAAGAGAATCTTGCCGAAATAAATTTCCATGCGTGTTTGTATAATTATGATTATCTAAAAATGCAACCTAGGTTTATTGCACCATTAACTTTTAGAGGAAAGCAGTTGTTGAATTATATTGAGCAATTAGAGCAGCAACTATTGGAACCTGAATATGTTGGCTCTTGCGATGTTCATATTGCTTGTGAAAGTAGAGTGGAACTTGTGTTTGATTATTATTCAATTAAACGATTAAACAGGTTAACAGACTTGTGCTCTTTGTTATTAGCGAAATAAGGAGAGAAAAAATATACATTAATGGAGGAAATGTATCATGGCTTTTACATTTGAACTAGACATCAAGGGATATTTGAAAAAAAGAGAAAGTTTCAATTTGGAATACAAACAAAACTTTCAATTGGGGGATAACCTATTGAAATATATAAAAACTCTAGTGGGGGGTAGTGTTTCAACCAGTGTGTCCGAAGTCTGTAGACTTCAGGGATGCGGTGCAAAGTTAGACAAATATTTTCATTTCAATCATTGTTTTTAGAAAAGATCAGTAATTTTGTACTGCGGCTGGACG
>Ga0310694_10000486_pt1 | contig 51855 bp, 49 predicted proteins | sample 174DNAGHGhighgp2_FD_203884 | JGI IMG/M metagenome (GOLD analysis project Ga0310694, IMG submission 203884) | Sheep rumen microbial communities from Palmerston North, Manawatu-Wanganui, New Zealand - 1742 DNA GHGhigh gp2 (v2) (version 2) | ecosystem: Host-associated > Mammals > Digestive system... | reverse complement strand
GGCCAAAGAGTATGATGTCGGCATATATTACTTGGGTGAACCCAAAGAAGATTTGAATTTAATGGGCAAGATTGAAGCGCGCTTTAATGCTGATGGTGAAAAGGGGGAGACTGATTATATCGGAATTATGGGGGCGCAGTATACACTCCCTAAATAGTTGCCAAAAAAAATAAAATTTTGTCCTTTACTTTTTGTATAATTATGTGTATAATCGGCTTGTTTTAATAATGGACTGCATAAATGAGTATCAAAAAACAAATCATAATTTTAAGTCTGCTAGGCAGTTTAGTTTTTCAAGGTATGTTTGTGTCAAAGGCGCAAGCGTATCAGTTGAGTGCGATTAGTATTTATCAGCAGGCAGTCAGGAAAAATCATAATTTCTTTAGACAACTGGCACGATACAGAGGTGCTATTGATGTGCAAAATCGAATGGGCGATACAGCATATTGCTTGGCAATGGTGTATCAAGATAGTGCTTCGCAAAGTTTTTTGATGCGTTATGGAGCAAACCCAAATCATAAATGTGCACAAAGAAGGCGTGCTGAGGTGCGAGGTAAAAAAGAATTTTTAGCATCATCTTATGATAAGAGACAGTATTCGACGCCAAGAGTTGAAACAGTGCAGACGGTGCAGTCCGGCAATAATTATTTGTGGTGGGGGTTAGGTGCTCTGGCTGTTGGTGGCGGGGTTGCTGCAATTGCTGCCAGTAGCGGAGGAGGCAGTCATCATGTAAGTTATGTAGGCCCAAATAGCGGTAATATAGGAGGTAACGATAATCCGGGTGGTAATACCGGAGGCAACGATAATCCGGGTGGTAATACCGGAGGTAACGACAATCCGGGGGGTAATACCGGAGGTAACGATAATCCGGGCGGCAATACCGGAGGTAACGATAATCCGGGCGGCAATACCGGAGGTAACGATAATCCGGGCGGCAATACCGGAGGTAACGACAATTCGGGCGGCAATACCGGTGGTAACGACAATCCGGGTGGCAATACCGGAGGCAACGATAATCCGGGTGGTAATACCGGAGGTAACGACAATCCGGGTGGTAATACCGGAGGTAACGACAATCCGGGTGGTAATACCGGAGATAACGACAATCCGGGTGGTAATACCGGAGGCAACGATAATCCGGGTGGTAATACCGGAGGCAACGATAATCCGGGTGGTAATACCGGCGGTAACGATAATCCGGGTGGTAATACCGGTGGTAACGATAATCCGGGTGGTAATACCGGTGGTTCTGAAGATACACTTACCAATGTTTCGGCAACATCATTTAAGACAGCAGAATATACTAAAAGTGGTTTTTTAGATAAAATTAATGCGGCTTCTGCTTACAGTACAATTTATCAGCAAAACAGTAAAGGTGAGCTGGTTAGTCATCAAGCTGCATCAAATAAGCCACTGGAAACGGTGACGGTCGGTGTTATTGATACGGGCGTGATGGCGCATGAAGATCTAAACGGCAAAATTATCGGAAATTATGACGGCAATGCGCATAATTCCTTATCTAATATATGGGGATATGCTAACGGGAATACGCATTATTACGTTTATAAAAATAACAATGCGTATTATCTCTTGCAGATAGATGTGACATCAAATTCATATAAAAAATTTGCTGACCTTGATAGAAACAGCTTGGATAGCACCCTTACAAGCAGATATGGCTTAACGCTTAATGATTTTTCTTTGTTAAATGGTTCGGGTGGTGGTGCACCGGGGATTACAACCGAAGGATTTGATGCCTCATCGGTTAACTCTTGGTGGGATATGTTTAGTGAGCTTTCTCACGGAACACATGTGGCTGGGATTATTGCCGGTAATAAAAATGATACCGGAAGCCACGGTATTGCGTTTGAAAATGCTAAGATTTATAGCGGAAGCTGGGACTATGAACAAAATCTTTTGCCGATGGTTCAGAGTATGGTTGATAACGGTAAAGTATCGGTTGTCAACAATAGTTGGGCTATGGATATCAACCGAGCCAGTGCTGCGAATCCGAATTGGCTTTATTCGCATAATTCGGTTAAAGTTTTAAATGCCTATGCATATGCGGCTAAAAATAAGGCAGTTTGGGTGCAATCAACCGGTAATGACGGGGCAAATGAGGCAGCAGTGCATGCAGGTATGGGGAGTTTGGATTTATCCAGTTACGGTTATAACGGTCCGAGACGATATGAAGTGCCGTTTGTAGCGGTTACATCGCTTGGAAGTAACGGAACGATAGCAAATTATGCCAATTGGTGCGGCAGTGCTAAAAATTACTGTATTGCAGCGCCCGGTGATAATGTTGTTTCAACTTCAGCTGTTCCCGGCGGATATATGCCGATGAGCGGAACATCAATGGCGGCACCGGTCGTTTCCGGCAGTATTGCTCTCTTAAAAGGTTATTATCCTTATCTTTCAGCGCAAAATATTGCATGGTTGTTGTTAGAAACGGCTGATAATACAGGTGCTTATTCGGACAGCTCTATTTATGGGCGCGGCGCACTTGATTTGGATGCTGCTATGAATACGCCGATGGGGAGTTTGAGTGTGCCGACATCAGCCTCTTTAGCTTCTCTTACGCCTGTTTCTGGAAGTAAAATTGTTGGATCATCAGTGATGAACGGGTCGCTTGCAAAAGCCATGCCCGCAAAGATAACGGTATTTGATGAGTTAAAACGGCCGTTTGAATACGATACGTCAAACATGATAAGTAAGACGCATGCGTCAAATGCAAATTTCAGAAATGCCGTAGCTCATGCAGGCGTGTTTAAGCAAAAGAAGAAAATTACAGATGAAAAAACGGGTTTTCAGTTTAACACAAGCGAATCGCTTAAAAAAGACGGACAGGCTCATTTGTCAAGTGTTGATGTGGTTAGTGAAAGCGAAACAGGTTCGACACGGTTTTATTATGCGGAAAACAGTAAATATACCACAACGGAAAGTGTGTTGAAACCGTCAGATAATCCGTATTTTGCGATGAACGAAGCCTATGGTGCGGAAAATACCCTTAATTTGAGTGAAACATCTAAGTTGAAATTGTCACTGCAAACCGGTGAAAACGGATTATACGGCAGAGATGAAGAACAGGATAAATATGACTTTGATGCGCGTTCATACGCAGTAGGTGCGGAATACAGTTTTAATCTGACGGATTATTTGGAATTGGCAACGGTAGGCGGTTTATTATATGAAGAAGATGCCGTTCTTGGGTTAAACGGTCAGGGAGCGTTGGCTTTTCAAGACGGCTCAACCTATTATATGGGATTAAAAGCCAAATTAAATCTGACGCCAAATGTTGCATTATTAGCGGCATATTACAGAGGATATACGGAAGGTCAGTCAAGCTCACTGATGGCCATATCCGGCTTAGAGACGGAGAGTTTTATGCTTGCCGGAGAATATCAATTAAATGCGAAGGATAAAGTCGGATTAAGTTTAAGTTCGCCGCTTTCGGTTCGCCGCGGTCATGGGACATTTAACTATGCCAGCGGACGTGATAATTACTCGGATACGGTGTATATGCAGAAATTGACACGGTCATTAAAGCCAGCGGCCAAAGAGTATGATGTCGGCATATATTACTTGGGTGAACCCAAAGAAGATTTGAATTTAATGGGCAAGATTGAAGCGCGCTTTAATGCTGATGGTGAAAAGGGGGAGACTGATTATATCGGAATTGTCGGTGTATCTCATCCGTTTTAGTTTAGTTATTTGAGGGAGAATAGCTTTGGAATTTTTATGGTTGGTTTTTAATATCAGTATATTGCTGATAATGCTTATGGTGTTTGCTGTCAGTTTAATGGGGGTTTATCTCTTTTGTTCATCTTTGGGTGAGCGTTGGGCACCGCCGGTCAGAGTTTCCGGTAAATTGAAAGCCGCTGTATTATCAGAAATTTCTACAGAACTTGAAAATGCAAATATGCCGCAGAAAGTAGTAGATTTAGGGAGTGGTTGGGGCACGTTGTTGTTACCGCTTGCCAAAAAATTTCCTAATCATCATTTTGTTGGGATAGAGCGAGCCTTAACACCGTTTTATGTTAGTCAATTCAGAGCGCGTAAGCTTTCTAATTTGGAGTTTGTGCGGCAGGATTTTTTTACTTATGATTTATCAGATACCAACTTTGTGATGATGTTTCTAATCGGTTTTATGATGCCTAAAGTGACGGAAAAATGTCTTAAAGAATTGCCGAAAAATGCAACGGTTTTGGCGGTTCGTTTTCCGCTTACGGGGATTGAGGCAGATGCAGTTGTAAAGTTGGGAACTTCCTTAGAAACATACTATCTCTATAAGGGGCTCGTATAATACCGATCATTAATTTGTTGTAGTTCTATTAATTTTTAATCAGTTTTTTTATCTTTTTGTAAAAAGATCTGGAATCCCAGTCGGTTTCGCCTTGAATGGTGGCAATTTTCTTGCCGTTTTTATCCATAATGACGGCGTAAGGGGTTGTGCCGATGCCGAGGCTTAAAGATAATTTGTTTTTAACATCGTTATAAAAGGGAATTGTCGGTGCACCGTATTTCTTTAAGAATCGGCGTTCTTCTTTTTTACTATGCCAATCAGATGCCGGTGAGACGAGCATAACATTGATATTGTCTTTTTTAGCCTTTGGATAAAATCTTTCTAAATATTTCATTTCTCTTAAGCAAGGTGCGCAAGTTTGTGACCAAAAAATAAGAATGGTTAAATCTGCCGAGGTGTTTAATATCGGCTCAGTTTTGTTGTGTTCATTGATGAGTGATACATCTGGCATCTTAACCGGATATTCCAATACATATAAACCGAGCGGCGTACTATAGGCTTCGGCGCGGAGGGTTAAAAAAACAAATGCAAATAAAGCGCGGTAAAAATTTTTCATCAATGTTTTTCCTGTTAATAAAATTATTGTATTCTACACTTTAAGCGTATTTGATATATGCTTAAACTTGTGATGTTACAAGTTTAAGGGTAGAAAATGAAATATTTAGTTAAATTTTTAATGATTTTTTCAGTATTTTTTTCCATTCTATACATGAGCGGTTGCGGAAAGGTTTCACCGAATGTACCGATTGAGGGAAGCGGTTATCCGCATGATTATCCCAGATATTGATGGGCTTTGAAATTGGGGAAGGATATGGATAATAATAAAAATGATGATTTTTCTGATGTAGTGATTCCGTATGTGGAATTTGCAGAAAATGCCAATGAGCGAACACCGTGCATTTTGGTTTTGGATTGTTCGGGATCTATGCGTGGTGAGCCGATAAAACAGCTTAATTCCGGTTTGCAGGCTTTGGAAAAAGAGTTAAAGGAAGATATTGATGCCAGTTCTCGCGTGCAACTTTTGGTGATTAAAGCGTATGGCAAAGATGATGCGGAAGTATCTTCAGATTGGGTTGATGCGATGAACTTTACGGCGCCGGTTATGGATGCTTCGGGTTTATCTCCAATCGGTAAAGCTATGGAGTTAGCTTTGCAAAAAATTGAAGAACAGAAATGTTTGTATGATAGTTGCGGTGTAACATCTAAGCGGCCGTGGATATTCCTTATCAGTGACGGTGAGCCGACAGACTACGGTTGGGAGCAGGCGGCGGCAAAATGCCGTGAAGCGCAACAAAATAAAAAAGTGGTTATACATGCGGTCGGCACACAAGGGGCAAATTTGGATAAACTGGCAAAGTTTTCGCTTATGGCACCTAAAAGATTGAGCGGTTTAAAATTTACCGAATTCTTCTTGTGGCTTTCACGTAGTGTATCTTGTGTTTCTCGCGCGGCACCGAATATGCCCGATATTTTAGATGATATTGAGGGCTGGCATGAAAAAAACGCCTAAAATCCGTGTGATTGCGACTAAAGTTACAGGCGGTTTACACCGTTCTAAGCTGACGCCGTGTCAGGATTTTTATCATTATGCTTGTTCGGGAAATAAATTGGTGGCGGTCGTTTCTGATGGCGCCGGGTCTGCAAAATACGGTAAAATCGGCGCAAAAATTGTTTGCGAAACGTTAGTTGATTTATTGATTAATGCGCCAATTAAAGATGTTAAAAAAAATGTCCAAAGTGCCATAGAAATTGCACGTGAAAAGTTGATGTTTCACCGGTTAAATAAAAGCAAGACGGAAGAGGAAATATTAAATTTTTCGGCAACAATTGTCGGGGTTGTATATCATCGGGATAAGGGCGTATTCTTTCATATAGGTGATGGCGCAGGAATAGCTCTTTATGATAATTCTAATAGGGAACAATATGTAGTTTCTATGCCTGCAAACGGGTGCTTTGATTGCGAAACGTATTTTTATACGATGAATAATTGGAAAGAGTGCTTGCGATTTACCGAAATCGGCAAGGCGAGATCGTTGTTTTTGATGACAGACGGTGTGACACAATTTGCCCTTTCTCGTGATGACAGAACATTAAAGAACGGATTTATTTTACCCATTAACCAGTATCTTTTAAGCGAATCCAACAAACTTAAGGCGATGCAGGCGTTGAATAATACGTTGGACACCAAGCAGGCACGCAAGCTTAATTCTGATGATAAAACATTTTTATGGGCGGCGCTATGACAACAGAAGTAACGGCAGAAAAGAAACGATGTTACAATGCTATTTTTGCGGACAGACACTGCGAAAAGATAACATTAGGCAAACTCTTAAATAAGGGTGGTGCTGCCGGTAAAGTTTATGCGATTGAGGGAAATACAGTTAAAGTTGCAAAGATTTTTCATGAGCGCCAAAAAAGTAATGTGAATCGCCTGAAATTAGAAGCTATGGTGATGAATAATCCTAATATTCCAAGTGTTATGGCGCATGGTGTGGAATATGTGCAAATTGCGTGGCCGGAAGCAATTTTGGAAGATGAAGAGGGGTATTGTGTCGGGTATGTGATGCCGTTTATCAATACCTCGGAAGCGGTTTCATTGGATTATCTGATGCAAAGTGCTGTCAGAGCTAAATTGGGGCTTAGTGATAAATATGAATATCGGGTGATGGCGGCTTATAATGTGGCATTGATGGTGGCATCACTTCACCAATATGGGCATTATATCATAGATTTAAAACCGTCTAATGTGTTTATTTATAAAAAGACTATGACGGTGGCAATGTTTGACTGCGATGGTTTTTCCATACAAGGGGAACAGGCACGGTTTCCTGCTGAGTTTGTGAGTGAAGAATATATCTATCCGGAGGGGATGAACCAAACTTGTGAAGAAATGGGGGTTGACCAAGATGAATTTGCCTTGGCTGTGATTATCTTTAAGTTGCTTAACAATGGTATCCATCCATTTTCAGGTGTGGTAAAGAAAAACGCTGACAGCACACTGTCTATTCAAGAGCGAATCGCAAATTATCACTATGCTTACGGTATGTGGGCAGACAGTTATCAAGCACCGCATCCGTATAGTATTCATACTTTCTTACCGCAAAGCACTCTAAAACTTTTTGATCGTGCGTTTGTTAAAGGTCAAAAGAGACCAACCGCTATGGAGTGGCAAACGGAGTTGGATTTCTTATTAAAAAATTTAAAGCATTGTAAAAAGAATCCGAATCATGCCTATTTTACCAATAAGGGGTGCGGTTTGTGTGTGGCTGAAGAAAAGTTTAAATCTAATTTGAAAGTGGTGCAAGAAAAACAAGCAGAGCCTAAAAAAATCAGAGGGTTTGAAGTTGATAAACTCTCTAAAGAGAGCCTTAAAGAAGATACAATCCAATTGCAACAATCCGAAAAGCGCACTTTGCGGCTGACGTATTTGGGGATTACGGTGTATAGCTTATTTATTACATTTTTGCCAAGTATTGCAAAAATGCATAAGGCAGATTTGGCTCAAATCGGGATATCCATACAGCTGATTGTGTATATCTTGTTTTTTAATTTGTTGCATTGGAGTGTTAAAAAATTCTGTTCATTTTTAACGCTGTGGATGGGGGATTTTTTGGTTTATGCTTTAATTTCATATACTTACATTTGTGTTGTGATGGCATTTGTGTTAGGTAATGATATTAGTTGGGCACGGTTGTTTAACGCTTTTTAGCCAATAGTTTCCTTTAGGATACTAGAGGATAAAAAAGTTCCTACTTTTCATTTATGGAAAAATAGTTTAGTTTTCTTGTATTAACTTTAGCATAAGGAAAAACCCGTGATAAATCTTAAGAATGTAGTTATTTCAGGAAAAGAAGTTTTGCCGATTATTGAAGGCGGAAAAGGTATTAACGGAACCGATGGCAGAAGCAGCGGTCATTTTGCAAAAGAAGGATGTGTCGGGACAATCTCTTTGGTTAGCGCCGATTATTATGATAATAACGGCAAAGTGGTTTTGGAACGTTCACATAAAGTAAAAAGATTAGATCGCCATGCAGATTTGATTGAAGGGGCAATTAAAGGTGGTATTGCGCAAGCGCAAATTGCTCATGAAATTGCCGGTGATAACGGGCGTATCCATGTTAACCAGTTGTGGGAAATGGCTGATTCCGAATCGGTTATCAGGGGCGTTTTAGAAGGCGCAAAAGGGCTTATTCATGGCGTCACCTGTGGAGCGGGATTACCGTATAAATTGGGTGAGTTGGCATCATCCTTTGGTGTTTACTATTATCCGATTGTATCATCTGCCCGTGCTTTTCAAATTTTATGGAAACGTGCATACGTTAATTATAGCGCGTTTTTAGGCGGGGTTGTTTATGAAGATCCGTGGTTGGCCGGCGGGCATAATGGTTTATCCAATGCTGAAAATCCGGAAGTGCCGCAAGACCCATATAATCGTGTTTGTGAATTGCGCAGTGCACTGAATAAGTTGGGATTAAATAAGACACCGATTATTATTGCCGGTGGTGTTTGGTGTTTAAAAGATTGGGAAAACTATTTGGATAATCCCGAAATCGGAACCGTTGCCTTCCAATTCGGCACACGTCCGATGATTACGACCGAAAGTCCAATCAGCGATGCGTGGAAAAAAGTAATGCTTAATACCAAGCCGGGAGATGTGGCGTTACAGCAGTTCAGTCCGACCGGGTTTTATTCTTCGGCGATTAAGAATAAATTTTTGCTAAGACTGATGGAACGTAAAAACGGTGAAATATCTTTTGCAACCGAAAAAAGTGAGCAGTATGATACGTCACTTAGCTTAAGTTCGTCAAAGACAGTTTATATTGCGGCTTCTGATTTGGCAAAGGCTAATAATCAGATAAATGCCGGTTTTAGTGTTATTCAAGAAACACCGGATAGCACGGTTGTCTTTTTAACGCCTGATGAGTGGGAGACAATGAAAAAGGACAGAGCGGAATGTCTGGGGTGTTTGTCGCAATGTCAGTTCTCCAGTTGGTCCGGTGCACACGGTACAACCGGCAAAATTCCTGATCCGCGCACTTATTGTATTCATAAGACCTTGTTTGATATTGCGCATAATGGCAAGACGGACGATAATTTGTTGTTTGCCGGTCATCAGGTTTATAAGTTTCGTGAAGATCCTCTTTACGCAAACGGGCATATACCAACAACACATGAGTTGATTGAGGCGATTAAAGCCGGAAGATAAGGCGATTATATTAGGACGTAAAATGGAATATTTGCTTTATTTACAGGATTTAAGAGAAGCAACGAATGATGTGCTGACGTCCCTTTTATTATATGTGACGAAGTTTGGTGAGTATTTGATACCATTTTCTGTTTTTGCAGTGATTTATTGGTGTATTGACAAGCGTATCGGCGTATTTTTGATTCTGAGCTGCGGTTTTTCCATGATGTTTAATTTGCTCATCAAAAATATAGCCTGTATTTATCGTCCATGGATTTTAGATACGCGGATAAAGCCGGTAGAAGCAGCGCTTAAATATGCCGGAGGATATTCCTTTCCAAGCGGACATACCACAATAGCGGTTTCGTGTTGGGGGGCGATCGGGGTGTTTTGGCGACATATTAAAGGAATGTTGCCATTGATGATTTTGTTATGTCTGTTAATTGCTTTTTCGCGTAATTATGTCGGGGTGCATACATTTCAAGATGTGGCGGTTGCGGCTATTGTTTCAGCACTTATTTTAGTTGTAGGGTGGCGCGTTTTTTGTTGGGCAGAAAAAAAAGAAAAACGTGATTTGATTCTGACAATCTTGGTATCGTTGTTCAGTATTCTTTTAAGTGCTTATATTTGTTTTAAGAGTTATCCACTTGAGTTTGCAGATGGAGTTGCGTTGATTGATCCGTATAAATGCAAATTGGAAGTTTTTTCTAAATTGGGATTTGTGCTCGGTGGATTTTGGGGCTGGTATCTGGAGCGGAAATATATTCGTTTTGAAGTTTGCGGGAGTGAATTAAAATCTTTATTTAAGCGTGCAACAGGTGGATTGCTTCCGTTATTCTTGCTGTTGGGGTTTGTTTCAATTTTTTGCAAGTGTTTTTTTCAAGAGCACTGCGCATGTTTTTGCGGGTTGTTTATCATTAGTTTTTATATCACATTTGTTTATCCGCTGATTTTCTCTTGGTCGAATCGGCAAAGACAGTGAATATATTCAGTTATGTTCGTGTTGTGAGATAGCGGTAGTTTTAGTGACAGGTTGTGTGGTGATATTTTTTGAGATGTTCTTTTTTGCACTGACTGTTTGTGTTTTTTCTTTATTTTTTAGTTTTCGGTTTAATTTTTCTGTTTTGAGTTTGTTTTGTGCTGTTAGATTTTTTCTCTGAATCAAAGGATCTTTTTGTGCCAATAACTCTTGCTGCTGTTTTAAGAATGGAGCGGTCATGTCATAAATTTCTTCCTGTAAAACCGGCGATACTCGCTGTTGTGGTGACCAAACTTTGTATTGTGGTATCGTGGCAGTGGGTGAGGATATTTTCTTTTTACGGTAGTCTTTTGGGGGAGATTTTTTATTGGGTAGTAAATTCGTAAATATATTCCATTTGTTGGTTAACCAATCTGTTGTTTCTTTAGTTTTTTTGGTTGCCCATGATTTTACTTCTTCAGTTTTTTTAAGAGCTGTGTTTTTGACTTTATGATAGGTGTTGCGAGCTTTTGTTTTTACCCTGCTTAGGGTTGTAGTAGATTGGACTTTTTCTATTTCTGGTGATTTAATGGTTGCGATATTTTCTTCTATGTTTTTTTGTTTTCCATATTGTTTTTTTAATTCGTCTTTCAGATTGAATCCTTCTATGGTGTAGATTTTGTTCAATTCTTGTTGGTAGAGGGCTTCGTTTGCTTTGGGTAGGATTAGGGCATCTTTATAATTTTCGGCAATTTGAGATGCTAAAATTTTTTCGGCTTTTTGCCATTTTTCTTGTAGTTCGGAATTGTATTTTAAGTTGATTTGAAAATTTTTAAGGGTATAATCCGTGACTATTCCTTTTAAATTATATTCCATGGAATTTGAGATTTTATCATAAGGAGAAATTATTTGTTTTAATCTTTCTTCTTTATAGGCGTCTTCGTATGGTTGAAAAGGAACTATTATTACTTCAGGTTGGCTATTTAATGTTAAATCTGCGGTCGGATTATTGAAAGTATATGTGGTCTCAAGGAAAGTTTTATTATGCTTTTCCAATTCAGCATCTTTTTTTAGTTGTTGTCTAAACTCATTATTATGTAACAAAGCGTTCTCTACGAACATTTTGTGTTGTGCTAAACGTAGTTGTTGCTCCATGCTTAAATTAGGGTTTGGTGTTATTTTGGGGATAGAAATATAGGATTCGCTGTCAGGTTCTTGTATATCTAAATCTGGATCTACTTTTTGGTTGTTTCTGATTTTTTGGTCAGCAATGTTTAGTATCGATAAATCCATTTTGGGTGTTTGAACATAGGCGGATAAGTCTGTATTATATATGCTAAACATATTTTTGAGGAGTCTTTGATAATTTTTATCTGCTTGACCACTCTTAACCGCTTGATGAAGTTCTTTTGGGTCCATATATTCTAAGTAATCTTTAATGCTCCATAAGTTAACATCTTGTGCTTTTCCTGTTTCTTTTTTTATTATCTCTCCCATGAGTTTTTCTTCTGCTGAAGTCAGAATTTTTATTTGTGGGTGGATTTTTTCTTCTTTAAGAGCTTGTAACCAAGCTTTACTTAAAGGGCCTAGATAATCTGTGTCTTTATAAAACTCTGCACGTTCTTGATCTGTGTTGCAATTGAGCCATCTCTTGCGTAAATATATTGTATTTTCAAAATCTCTTGATATTTCGCTATAAGCTGTTAGGGTTGCCTGTTGTTTGAGTGTGGTTGCTGTTGTTTGAGTATTAACGAGAGCTAAATCAAACCAATTTCGCTTCTCTTCTGGGGTTATTATTTTTTCTATATCCTTGCGAGGTTTATTAGCTACAATCATTTTATCGGCTTTTTTAATGTTTTCATTTATACAGGAAATATCGTTTATGTATTGCGAAAAATTTAAGCCGCCGATGGTATAGGCTATTTTTCGTGCTTTTTCGTAATTTTTGTGATTATCTTTTAATTCATCGTAATCATGTTTTGCCATGTATCCAAGTGTGTTTCGGTATAATTGGTTTTTATCGTAGCTGTCAGCAAAGTTTTCCATCCAAAAGTATTGGGTTTTTTGGGCGATGAATTTCATCTCTTTTTCAAAGTCTTGTAAATTTTGAGCTAAAGGATTTATGTCTCCGGATCGTATGGCATTTGTGTAATAATAGAATTTGGAAGCATCTGCGCGGGACAAGATATTAGTTCGTTCTTCTTCTGTTTTTGCATTGATATATTCCATCCGTATTTGCAGGAGTTCAGCTATGGTTGCGGAAATTTCATTGTTGATTTCTGTTTTGTAGTATTGCTCCAAGCTCATTGGCATGTTATCTATACCGGCGGCTTGGTTATCACGGTGTTTTTGTTCATGTGCTTTAACTGCTTTGGATTGTTCTAAAGGGGTATCAGATACGTTTTCTTGATAATTTACTGTGATAGTGTTGTTGTATTTATGAAAGTAAGCGATAGTTGGTGTTTCTTTGGATAGTGTGTCAACTTGATAATCTATTTTGCGTGTTGGTGTCGGAATGGCATCAGCTCTTTGTTTTTTGAGTGCTTTTTTTGTTTCTTTTTTATCAGACATAATTAAGTTTCTCCTAAAAATCATTTTTATTATATAATTTTGGGGAGAAAATGTCAAGAAAGTCTGTTTTATCATAAAAAAACGCCGCCTAAGCAGGCGGTGTTTTTATCTTGCTTTTTAAAGAACAATTACTTTTGAAGTTTTGCGATAACTTTGTCGGTAATGTCTGTTCCACCGGCAGCAACAGAGCCTTTAACGAAAGTTACGCTAAAGCCTTCTTTAGTTGCTACTTCTTCAATTAACTTGGTCAAAGCAGAATCAATTTGTTGAAGTTTCAGAGCATAGTCTTGTTGAATGACTTGTTGTCTTTGCAACAATTCTGCCTGATATTGCTGGGCTAATTCGTCTTTCTTTTCTTGTGTCTCTTCTTTGTTGATAGAGGCATTAGAACTATCAATCCATTGTTGGAGGCTTGATACTTTGTCTTGCATTTCCTGTCTTAGTTGAACAACAGGTTGTGCGTTGGCAACGATTTGCTGAACATCAACAACTGCAACTTTAGCAGATTTGTTGCAACAAAACATGCAACAACCAGCCCATGCAAGAATCGCTATAATAGCAACACCAGCCACATATAACTTTGTGTTAGAACCAGAATTTACATCACTTTTCATGTGTTTACTCCCTAAAATAATATACGTTTAAGATGTTAGTGTTGTTTTTAGATAAATCAAGTGGATTAAACAAAATATCAACTTATTTTTTTGTATGTGTGATACTCTTGTTTGTGACAAGCGCTAGAACCAGCAGCAATATAAGCAAACGAAGCGGAACGCTGTCTCCTGCTTTTCCATATAAGGTCGGGTGAGATAGCTGTCGGGGAAGAACTGTGTCGATGATTGCAATTTCGTTTAGAGGAATTGATGAAAGAATTTTTCCCTTATCATTTATAACGGCACTAATGCCGGTGTTGGCACTGCGTAGGACTGTAACACCTTCTTCTACGGCGCGCATTTGGGCGGCGCTTAAGTGTTGATATGGTCCGGCAGATATGCCATACCAACCGTCGTTAGCAACAATTAAAAGTATTTTTGTTTTGGATTCAGGGTTAATTGTTTCTTTTGGAAATATGCTTTCGTAACATATCGCGCCGCTCATTGAGGGCAAGCCTGAAACGCGAATCTGTTTTTGTTTTTCGCCTTTTCCCAATTCGCCGACAACATTTGCAACCGGTGTCATAAAATCTGGCAGATAATCTCTAAATGGTAAGTATTCGCCAAAAGGGACAAGGTGGGCTTTATCATAGTAGTCTTTGATTTCTCCGGCGTGATTTAAGATGTAAAGAGAGTTATATAATACTCTTTTGCCACTTTCCATACCAAGGCGTAAAATACCGGTTGCTAAAAAGCCGTGCGGCGGAACGGCGGTGACCAATTCTTCTAAATGCTCGGTATCACGGTCTAAATCATAGGGCGTGGCCGTTTCTCCCCATATCACCAAATCTATATCATCAAGTGATTTTGAGCGTGTCAGATCAATATATTGGCGGAAGTTTTTGTATAATAAAGCCGGATGCCACTTGAAGGTTTGGGGAATGCTCGGCTGCACCAGACGAATCGTGAGCGGTTTGGTTGCGGTTGTTTCCGCGGATGCAGTTAAATTTTGCTGTGATAATATGATTGCGATAATCGGTATAAGAATAAAAAAGATACTTCCGGAGTAAAATGTTTTGTGTTTCAGCCCTAGTAAAATTAAACTGATACCGCAACAGAAGATGAGCAAAAGTAAAGACAAACCATATGTGCCTATATAGGCGGCCGGTTGGATGAGTTGATAATTGAAACTGAGTGCGGTGCCCAATAAATTCCATGGGAATCCGGTAAAGATGAAACTCCTAATCCACTCCATTAGTGTAAAAAGACAACAAAACAGTATTGTTTTTGTATAGATATTTCTCCCGAGTGTGATAAAAATCGCAGGGATTGCCCAAAATAATCCGAAGAAGAAACCGATAGCACAGATAACCAATGGAATAAAAGTAATAAACTTTTCTTCATCAATTAAAAGGGCGTTGTTTATCCAAGAAAAGCCGATGGCAAAAAAGCCGAATCCGAAGGCATAAGCTCGGGCAAATAATTGTTTTTTGTTGTAGTCTTTGTTAAACAATAAACATAAAAAAACAATCAGTGCTAAATAGCCGAAAAATGCATTGACAAACGGTGGAAAAATGAGAGAAGCAACTGCGCCCAAACAGAGCAAGCCGAGTGTTTTTAGAATTGATATACTAAAATTTATGGAGCGTGATGAATGTCTGTTTGGTGTTGTCATCTTTTAGGCTTCTGTATCCTTGTAGGGATTATCAATTGAAAAGGCCGCCAAAATTTCCGTCTCAAGGTTTTCCATTTCTTCGGCTTCTTTATCTTCTTGATGATCAAAGCCTAAGATATGCAAAAAACCATGCACAGCCAAGTGGCAAAAATGCGCATAAGTGCTGATATGCTTTAGCTCTGCTTCTTTTGCAAGCGTTTCAAAGGCAATGATGATATCACCTAATTCAACCTCACCATCTATATCAAGCGTATCCCAAAACGAATCGTCATCAATGTTGGCAAAAGATAAAACATTAGTTGGTTTATCCATATTTCTAAATTGTTTATTCAGGCGATGAACTTCGTCATCGTTACTTAAACAGAGATTGACAATGTAAGTTTTATCTTTTTCCAACAGCTCATGTTCAACGTTATCTGCAACGTATTGGAATGCTAAATCTTTTAGTTCTTCAGATGTCTTGATGACATCAAAGTCAACAGCGTTCAACCAGCTATCATCAGCGATATCGGTGTTTAAGATGATATTACTTTTCATCTTGTGCCTTCTTTATCTTTTCTTCATAGGCTTTAACGATTTTGGCAACCAAACCATGGCGGACAACGTCATTGGCTGAGAAGGTTACCGAACCGATGTTTTTAATGCCTTTTAGGGTATCAAGTGCATCGCGCAATCCGGAGATTGTGCCACGTGGTAAGTCAACTTGGCTTAAGTCACCGTTTACTACCATGCGAGAATTTTCACCAAGACGCGTTAAAAACATTTTCATCTGCATCGGGGTGGTGTTTTGGGCTTCATCTAAGATAACAAATGCGTTTGATAAAGTTCTACCGCGCATGAAGGCAAGAGGCGCAATTTCTATTTCGCCTAAAGCTAATTTTTTATCTACTTGTTCAGCCGGTAACATTTCGTATAAAGCATCATAAAGAGGTCTTAAATACGGATCGACTTTTTCTTTCAAATCACCGGGGAGAAAGCCTAAGTTTTCACCGGCCTCAACTGCCGGACGGGATAAGATGATTTTATCAACTGTTCCCTCAAGCATCATGGAAACAGCCAAGGCAACCGCCAAATAAGTTTTACCGGTACCGGCGGGGCCTAAGCCGAATACGAGTTCGTTATTCATCATTTCGGTAATGTAGGCGGCTTGGGTTGCCGAGCGCGGATAAATATAACGTTTTTTGGTTTTTAAGACCATTTCACTTAAGGATTGTTTTTCATCAGCAGTACCTGCACCACTGCAAATACGAACGGCGGCTTTGACTTCTTGTTCGCCGATAACATGGCCTTTGGAAGCTTTTTCATATAAGATATCAATGGCGGTTTTAGCGTTTTCGATATCGCCGTTTGCGCCTTTAATGGTGAGTTGGTTGCCAAAGCTCAATATCTCTACATTGAGCATTTTTTCTATCAGCCGCATATTCTCATCGTGTGCGCCGACAACGACTTTGACTAATTGATTATTAAAGAGTTCAAAATTAAGTTCTGCCATGTTATATTACCTCCCCGCTTAGTGAGTTTGTGGATGCGCCGGTGATGCGCACATTTACGATTTTGTTTAAGAGTGAATTATCAGCCTCAGCATATAGGTTTTGCATATAAGGGGTGCGTCCGGTTAATTGTCCGGCGTGTCGACCTTTGCCCTCAAAAAGGACTGGCATTACCTTACCGATGCTTGATAGGTTAAATTTGGTCTGATAGTCAAACAACAAGTCTTGTAAGATTTGCAAGCGTTCTTTTTTTACTTTTTCTTCAATTTGATTTTCCATTACTGCGGCAGGGGTGCCGGGGCGTTTGCTGTATTTGAAAGAAAAGGCTTGAATATATTTGACTTCGTTTACAACGTCTAAAGTTTGTTTGAAATCATCATCGGTTTCTCCGGGGAAGCCGACAATAAAGTCAGATGACATACCGATATCCGGATTGGCGGTTTTTAGTTTTTCTATTACGTGCAAATAGTCTCCCTTGGTGTGACGACGGTTCATCCGTTTTAAGACATCGTCAGAGCCGGATTGAATCGGCAAATGCAGATAAGGCATCAATTTTTTTAAGTTTTTATGACAAGCAATTAAATCATCATCAACATCTGCCGGATATGAGGTGGTATAGCGAATCCGTTTGATACCGTCAATTTCGGCAACTTTGTTTAAGAGATAAGCCAGATTACGCTCTTTGCCGTTTATATCTTCGCCATGATAAGAGTTTACATTTTGTCCCAAAAGATTGAGTTCAACGCTACCGGTATCTGCCAAACGTCTGGCTTCTTTTAAGATATCTTCTACGGGGCGAGACATTTCTATGCCACGCGTATAAGGCACAACGCAATAGGTGCAGAAATTATTGCATCCTTCTTGAATAGCTAGAAAAGAGCAGCCTCCTTCGGCTTTGTTTTCCGGCAAAAGATCAAATTTAGAGATGGCGGAAAATTCGGTATCCAACAATTGCATTTCACGTTTGTTAAAAATCTCTTGAACGACTTCTTTTAAGCGGAAGTAGCGCAACGGTCCTAAAGCAAAATCTACATAAGGGGCACGCTTTAAGATTTGTTTATCTTCGGCTTGAACCACACAACCGGTAACGCCGATAATGGTGTCTTTGCCCTCTTCGGCACGCTCCAATTTCAGTTGATAAGCACGTCCTAAATCAGAAAAAACTTTTTCGGCGGCTTTTTCGCGGATATGGCAGGTATTAAAAATCACCACATCGGCGTCTTTTTGACGATTGGTTGCTGTTAATCCCATTTGGTCTAACATATTTGCCATACGGTTAGAATCGTAGACATTCATCTGACAGCCGAAAGTTTTTATAAAATATTTTTTTGCCATCTTACTTTGTTATAAACCCTAAAATTATCAATTTTTAGGCATTATAGGGGCAAACTTTCTTTTTTTCAAATAAAATTTTGCAAAAGAGGAGATTTTGTTTTTAGAGATTTATGGTAAACTTTTTATTGTGTTTTGACTTTTTTCTTTTAATAACTTTCTGTATTTGATATTTTCTTTTGTTGGGTTAAATTCATTTCCTTTCCATTTAAATCTAAAAAAGCTTTTTATGCGTCCAAAAGATATTTCATAGAGCAGTTTGTATAAAAATTTCTTATATTTATTTGGAGAAATAAAACAGTCAGCAAGTTGTGATACTAACTTGGCATTTTCTGTAGTTTTTCCAACCAATGAAATTAAATTACTATATGCCGTACTTTCTTTGTTGCCATAAATTTTTCCCCAATCATTAAAGAATGAATCAAATAGGTTTTCTTCTTTGTGTTGAATAGGAAATTTTATTTTTAATGATAATAACAGCCTGGACATTTCGGGTGTTAAGTGAAAATAAAATGGTCCGTTTAAATGGCGCATTTGAGATATAGGTGATTTGTTAGTGAAATTTTAGGGTTTGAGTGGCACAATGGTGCAAGGAAAAGGAGCAGAAATGGAAGATTTGGCAGAAGAAGAGCAATCAACGGTAAATTATTATGCGTTGATAAAACGCTATCTTAAAAAACAGTATCCGCATTTAGGTGAAAGAGATATGCGGGGTGTATGCCGAATGGTGATTTTCGGCTCTGAAACAGATGATATTGATATGCCTGATGTGCCGGAAACGGTTGCCGAGGTGCGTAAATCTTTGGCTAATTTTATTGAGCGTGAAGCCTCTGTTAAAAGTTTTATTCCCTATTCAATTGATGCGGAACTTGCCGATTTGATTGAGGACAATACAAGAGAGAACTCTTCAATGGATGAGTATTATCGGTGGGTTCATGTGGTCATGGATATCTTAGAGCATACAAGCGATGGGGTGGTTACGCGTGATGATGCGGCAGAAAGGCGAATATTTATCAGTATGAGCTATGATCGAGAAGCTCTGTTGATGCTCTGTTTGGCGCTTTATCAAGGGGCTAAAGGTGAACAGCTTGAAGATAGGCTTGATTTGTTGATGTTCAAGCTGGAAAGGTTGAGGGAATTGCGCAATATTGTGTTTAAGGCATCTCGTGTGATTGCTTCACAAAAACGCGGTGGAAAAGACCAACTTCGGCAATATTATGAGTATTGTCAAATGCTCTTAAAACAAAATATGCGTGATATTTCTAAATTTCGCTTGAAATTAAAACTTAAAAAGTATGATAATACAAAAGACGAAGATTTTGAAGATGATGTTTTCTTTTTGGAGCACTTGCGGAAAGTTATCGGGCGAATGCTTTGGCACAGGCGAAAATTGTTTCTTCAAAGTCAGCAAACCGATGTGCACACAAACGAGATTACTCCGGCGGAGTTGGTATTGATGTCGCTCAATCGCGATGCGAATGGTAAATGATTATATAGGAGAAAACTTATGGCAGTTATGTTTGAAACTTTGCTTTGGTGCATTGAGTGCGCATTGGAAGTTTATTTTATATTGACGGTGGTTAATGTTGTGCTTTATTGGTTGATGCACTTTGGTCTTATCGGGCAGGGCGGTGAGTCGTTTAAGAAGTTTCTTAAATTTTTGCATCAGATTACCGAGCCGGTGTATGCAAAGCTTCGTGAAAAAGTTAAGCCTGTTTCGGGGTTTGATATTTCGCCATATGTATTGATTTTGGCCTTGATGTTGGTATTGCATATTCTGGAAGTTACAAGAATTAGTTTGCAAGGATAGTGTTTAGATGTTTTTTGAGCGCACGGATAAGGGATATATATTGCGAATCCGTGTTTCGCCAAATGCATCAAAGTGCGCTGTAAAAGGTATTTTTTATGATGCCTCTCAAATAGCGTATCTTAAAATTACATTAGTTTCTGTTCCGGAAAAGGGCAAAGCAAACCAAGAACTGATTAAGTTTTTGAGTAAAGAATTAAAAGTGGCTAAAAGTCTTTTCAGTATCGTTAGCGGGGAAACCGATAAATATAAGAAAATTGTCTTAAATATCGGGCATAATGAACAGATAGAAAATATATTTCATAAAATGGAGCAAAAAGATGACAGCAGCGGTTGTGATTAATGGTCAGGTGTTGGCAGAACAAGTGCGGTTTGATCTTAAGGATAAGGTTGCCCTTTTGGATAAAACGCCGGAATTGGCGGTGGTGATGGTCGGGCATAATCCGGCAAGTGAGATATATGTTAAGGCAAAAGAAAGAGCTTGTGCGGAAGTGGGAATAATCTCAAGCCAACATCATTTGGAGGAAGATGCCAGCGAAGAAGAGGTTTTGGATTTGATTGACTCTCTTAATCACAATCGTGATGTGACCGGAATATTGGTGCAACTGCCTTTACCGAAGCATTTGGATGAAAAGCGGATTTTATATGCAATTGCGCCGGAAAAAGATGTTGACGGGTTTCATCCGCTCAATACGGGTTGTATGGTGCAAAAAAGAGAAGGTGCATTTGTTCCCTGCACGCCCAAAGGTATTATGAGAATTGTGCATTTTGCCAAAGACGATATAACCGGTTTGCACGCTGTGGTGGTGGGCCGTTCACAAATTGTCGGGTTGCCGGTTGCTAATTTGTTATTGCAAGAAAATTGCACGGTAACCATAACCCACTCAAAGACGAGAAATCTGCCGGAAATTTGCAGACAGGCGGATATTTTGGTGGTGGCTATCGGAAAACCCCAATTTATTACCAAAGAATATATTAAACCGGGGGCAATCGTGATTGATGTCGGGATTAACCGCACCGATGACGGTCTAAAAGGAGATGTGTGCTTTGATGATGCGTTCGGACTTGCCTCTTATTTGACGCCGGTGCCTAAAGGGGTGGGGCCGATGACGATTGCAATGTTATTGGAAAATACATATCAGGCATATTTAAAACAAAACCGCTCTTAAAATTTTTGTTTGGTGCACTATATTTAGGCTCATATCACGTTTATAAGGAGGTTGATATGCGCTATTTAGGAAATGTTTTTATTTACAACAATAATACGATAAATAAAGCGCTCTATCATCAAGGCTTGGAAGAGCGCGGATATTTTTTGTTTGATACGGATAATTTACATAAATTCAGTTTGTATCATAAGGAAATCATGCCGCAGGTGATGTTGTTTGATTTTGATAGGGAAACACCGGTTGATTTTATTATTTCCTTAGGGCGACGGTTTGAACGGACAGATACACCGCTGGTGGTTGTTTCCGAAGCCCCGAAAGCTCTGATTTATCATCCGGCGGTGAGTCACTATCTGACGCATAATGAGGCAAAAGAGCAGCTTTTGGATATTTTGGAGAGCTATTGCACAGGCAATAAAAATCATCAGATTTTATATATCAATCTTAAACCGTATGAAAGACATGACTTTGTTAATTCGGCACGAGGTAAAGGCTATTCTGTGTTTGAAGTGCATAATTTGACGGCGGCAAAATGCTACTTGGCTAAAAACAGTCCTAAGGTTATTTGTATTAATTTTTTGCCGGCATTAAGCCAATCGCAAAAAATTTTCGGCTTTCCTAAAACTTTTTATGTGGAAAACACGCAAAATATTGAGGAAATAGAGCCGTTTTTAAGCTAGATGATTTGCAAAGGGGCAATTTATTTAGGATTTTAGATGAGCTTTAAGAACTTTACGCGTAAGATTTATGATACAACGCTTGATTTGGCAGCACGCAAAAATGCTGTTTGGTGGTTGTTTGCCATTTCTTTTATTGAGAGTTCTTTCTTTCCCATTCCGCCGGATATTATGATTATTCCGATGGTGTTGGCGATGCCGAAAAATGCGTATCGGATTGCCGGTGTTGCAACATTGGCCAGTGTGTTGGGGGGCTATTTGGGGTATAGTATCGGTATTTTCGGGTATGAAGTGATTGCCAAACCGTTGTTAGAGTTTTATGGCTATATGGCGCAATTTACCAAATTTGAAAATTATTATCAGGAATATGGCGCATGGATTGTATTTGGTGCCGGAATTACGCCGTTTCCGTATAAAATTATTACAATTGCCAGTGGTGTGGTTCATCTGAATTTGGCAGTCTTTACGGTTGCGTCTATCTTAGCGCGCGGACTAAGATTTTATATTATTGCGGTGCTGTTAAAACATTTCGGCGAGCCGATGAAGGTATTTATTGAGAAGAACTTGAATTTGCTTTCGATACTCTTTTTATTGTTGCTTATCGGTGGCTTTGCCGTGATTAAGTTCTTGTAATGAAAGTTTGCCCTGTTATTTTTTTTCTTAATATCGCATTTATTTTGACTCTCTATTAAAACAGATTGAATAACCACTTTGCAGTTAAGACCAATAGTCCCAAGACCATACTGATTAAAGGAAGTAAAAATATACACTTTGCAAGCATTGGGTGATTGCGCATATTGCTTGTGCCAATCAAAAATAATAGCAGAAATATGACTAAAGCATCCCACATACTACCGATATAAACTTCTTGATTAATATAATTCCAACTGCCTCTCATAGCTTCGCTCCCCCAAATAGGCGAATCTTTTTCCGGAGGATTAAAATATTCTCTAATCAAAGCATAATAAAAAATTAAATACACGGATACAGACCATTTAAACTGCCAAAGTAATTTAAATGTTTCCGATACATTTTGTTTTATCTTATCTTTAATCATTATTTTTCCTTAATATCACATTCATGGATTTTTTATACAGTGACATAAAGTAAAAGGCAAGGAAATAATCCTCGCCTTTTACGATTTGATACTACCAGTCGTAGGGGTAGTTAACAAAAAGCGGAACAATATCCTGACGTAGCTTATTGTTTATTTGGGATTGACTTTATATGTGTTTTAGCTATTATAAAAAAAGAAAGAAGGGGGCGAATTGAGAAAATTTATTTTAATTTTAGGATTGTTGCTCGTTATCAGTGCTAACACTTTGGCTATGGAGAATTTTTCTACATTTGACCAAAAAGTTTTGGATTGTTCTGCTTTACTTGAAAATGAATATGCCAAGTGTCCTGAAACATGGAGTATGAAATGTTATGGCAAACTAATGGAAGCCAACCATACAACACAAAAGTGTTATAAGGGAATAGCTGTAGAATTGTTTGTAAAATTTTATGGATTGTCTCCCAATGTAGCAACAGAAAGAATTGATACTTTTCAGAAATTTATATATGATCAGTATTTTTTTGTTTTTTCACAGACAGATTACTGCAAAGAGAACAATTGTGGTATAGGGCTATATTTGTATAGCGAATATACCACAACTGAACAATTACGCTATTATGTAAATAAAATCATCAGGTCACTTTCAGCTAGAAACCAGTAGTTATTATATCTGTTTCTATGCCCTTTTTCAAAGACTTTTTGTGTTGGGTCTTTTGCTTGATATTCATCTTCTACTTGATGTGCAAGTTCTATAATCATAAAGGTTATAGGTCAGATTAAAAATTCATCCTCTCTGTCTAAGGGGGAGAAAAAAGGACACAGAAAAAGCCCTTAGATTTAAGGGCTTTTATAGCAACAATTCATCACTATAGCTAACTTTATAAACTCATCTGACATAACTGTCAATGCTTTGGCGAGGCGGTTTAAAAATAAATTTGTTGCAGTTTTAGGATTTTGGCTTATTATAGGCTCAATGTTTTTAATCAATCGGAGTTTTTATAATGAAAAAATATGTGGCGATATTGGTGGCGATTATGTTTGCATTTAATGTTCAGGCGGCAGAAATCAGTGCGGAAAATTTGAACTTAACACCGGAGCAAAATCATAAGTTAAACGAGATTAAAGAACATCTTCAAGCAGAGGTTCAACCTATTTTGGAAGAGATGGAAAGCAGTCGCAATCGTATTACAGAGATAGAGAAAAAATATTTTGAAGAGTTTTGGAATTTGTTGACTGACGAGCAAAAGAAGAAATTTACCGAGCTTAAAAAATAAGTTTTGTAATAAAAAAGCCGCAGTATAAAAAACTGCGGCTTTAAAGTGTGACTAAAGTTGTTTATTTAACTTCTTCAAAGTCTGCGTCCACAACGTTGTCATCCTTTGGCGTTTCTGCTTCAGGCGCACCTTGTGCAGCTCCTGCGGCAGCGGCTTCCGGATTGGCTCCTTGAGCCTTATACATCGCTTCGCCAAGTTTTAATGAGGCTTGCATTAAGGCTTCCGAGCGTTGCTTGATTGCTTCGGCATCTTCACCTTCTATCACTTCTTTTAAGGAAGCAATGGCGGATTCAATTGCAGATTTATCCGCAGAAGAAATCTTATCGGAATTTTCCTTTAAGGTCTTTTCTGTGGTGTGGATTAAACCTTCTGCCTGATTCTTGGCTTCAACAAGGTCTTTCTTCTTCTTATCGGCTTCAGCATTGGCTTCGGCGTCTTTAACCATCTTTTCGATATCGGCGTCAGACAAACCACCGGAGGCTTGAATACGAATAGCCTGCTCTTTGTTGGTGGCTTTATCTTTGGCTGATACGTTAACAATACCGTTGGCGTCAATATCAAAGGTAACTTCAATTTGCGGCATACCGCGCGGTGCCGGCGGAATACCAACCAAATCAAATTGACCTAAGAGCTTGTTATCACGTGCCATCTCGCGCTCGCCTTGGAAGACGCGGATTGTCACAGCGGTTTGTCCGTCTTCAGCGGTGGAGAATACCTGTGACTTACGTGTCGGGATGGTGGTGTTACGGTCAATCAAGCGCGTAAATACGCCGCCCAATGTTTCAATACCCAAAGACAACGGGGTAACATCAAGCAACAAAACGTCTTTAACTTCGCCTTTTAACACACCGCCTTGAATTGCCGCGCCAACTGCCACAACTTCATCAGGGTTAACGCCTTTGTGCGGTTCTTTGCCAAAGATTTCTTTTACTTTTTCTTGAACTTTCGGCATACGTGTCATACCACCAACCAAGATAACTTCGCTGATGTTTGACGGGGTGATACCGGCATCGGCCATGGCCTTTTTGCAAGGCTCAACAGTGCGTTCAATTAAATCTTCAACAATCGATTCAAATTTGGCACGAGTTAATTTCATATTTAAGTGCTTCGGAATCGGTGTGCCAGTGCTCATATCTGCAGTAATAAACGGCAAGTTGATTTCAGTCTGGGTTGCAGAAGAAAGTTCAATCTTGGCCTTTTCGGCGGCTTCTTTTAAGCGTTGAAGAGCAAGACGATCTTGTTTCAAATCAATATTGTTTTCTTTTTTGAACTCATCTGCTAAGTAGTTAACTAAGCGTTGGTCAAAGTCTTCACCGCCCAAGAAGGTATCACCATTGGTGGATTTTACTTCAAATACGCCGTCACCGATTTCCAAAATGGAGATATCAAAAGTACCGCCACCTAAGTCGTAAACGGCAATTGTGCCGGAAGCCTTTTTATCCATACCATAGGCAAGGGCTGCGGCAGTCGGTTCGTTAATAATACGCAAAACTTCCAAACCTGCAATCTTACCGGCGTCTTTGGTGGCTTGACGTTGGCTATCGTTAAAATATGCCGGAACGGTAATTACAGCTTGTTCAATTTTGTCACCGACATAGCTTTCGGCAAATTCTTTGATTTTTTGCAGAACAATTGCGGAGATTTGAGACGGGGCATACTTGGTGCCTTTAACTTCTACCCATGCGTCACCGTTATCACCGGAAACAATTTTGAACGGAACGATGTCTTTATCTTTGGCAACTTCGGGCGAGTCATAACGACGACCGATTAAACGCTTGATAGCGAATAAGGTGTTTTCAGGGTTGGTTACAGCCTGACGTTTTGCCGGATAGCCGACCAAGCGGTCTGTATCTGTAAATGCAACCATTGACGGAGTGGTTCTTGCACCCTCGGAGTTTTCCAAAACTTTGGCTTCACCGCCTTCCATGATGGCAAAGCAAGAGTTGGTTGTGCCGAGGTCGATACCTAATACTTTATTGCTCATATTAAAAATCCTTCTTTCATATTAAAACAATTCTAAGGGGTTATATAGGGAGCAAATTTCCGTTAAGCAATAGGCCGGTGCAAAAAAAATGAAAATTTTTAATAAAAAAGAGAGGTTCTTGCCTCTCTTTTTTGTGGTTGTTCTTAAAAACAAGGATTTCCGCGGCTATTGAAATAACTCATTAAGCCTTTGGCGCAGAGTTTCTTATATATTGGTCTGTTTAATTTAATTTCATTGATAACGCAGCTCGGAGCACAGTTCGGATTAATATTGACGGTGGTTACTTTGCCGTTTTTAATGGTTTTGACCACAGCGCTCGGAAGCTCAGATTTGCCGATACAAGAAGATAAGTAAACAAAGCATTTGTCATTGCTTTTGAGGTTTTCTATTGCCAGTTTGCGGGCAAAAAGATTAAGGGTTAAATCTGCTTTGCTCGGATCCTTTGTCCACGGAGAACCGCCACCGACAGGGCAAGCGGTGGAGTAAAAATCACAAGCGAGCTTGCGCCCCGTTATGCCGCAATCGGCAATAGATGAATGGCACTTATAGGAGCCGGTACCGTTAATGATGATGTTTTGCGGTTTTTGTCCCAAAGTCTCAATAACGAATTTGGTTAGGTTTTCCGGTTTTAACATCGGCACGGCGGCAATGGCGGTTAAAATCTTGCCGTTTTCATCAATGGTGATTTGGGTTTTGATATCCAAGCCCAAATTCGCTTCTTTTTTGGCTTTTTCATATAGGGCGTTATTTAATTTTTTGGCCAAGTATAATTCTTGATTGATTAAACCATCGCCTTTTTGGGCATAGCCGACAAATACGCCCTGATCGCCCCAGCCGTCAGCGGTTACACCCTGACCGATTTCAGGGGACTGAGCGCTGATGAGATTGGTGATTTTTAAGTTTGTTATATCAATGGCGTTATTGTCCCAAAGTTTGTTATATTTTTCATCATAGCCGATTTGGCGGAGCGCTTTTTTGACAATCGCGCGGGTATGATTTAATGATACGTTGCCGGTTACCTCACCGCCTAAGATGATGTTATTGTTTTTGACCATAACTTCCACGGCAAAGCGCACGTTTTTGTCTTGCTTAATACATTCGTCTAAAAGCGCACAGGAAATATAGTCAGCAATTTTATCAGGGTGTCCTAAAGACACATATTCAGCAGTTTTATTCATTTTAGTTCTCCATTTTAGTCCTATCAAGTGTCGGACAATTAAGGTTAAATCCACACGAAGCATAATAATATTTTGCGCCGGTTAAATTCCGGTTAATGTTTGCGTTTGAAGGTTAATTTATTTTTTTCATCTTCCGGAACGACAATGCCGCAAGATACCACATATTTTAAGGCATCTTCAACACTCATCTTTAAGCGCATGACATCTCTTTCCGGCACCATGATTAAAAAACCCGAAGTGGGGTTTGGTGTGGTTGGGATAAAGACGCTTAACATGTTTCTCTCGGGTAATTTATGCTCTAACTCGCCGGAAGTTTTTCCTGCCAAAAAACCGATAATCCATATTCCTTTACGCGGATATTCCAACAATACCGCTTCTTTAAAGGATTGGGATTTGGGGGATAAAACGGTTTCAAAGAGTTGCTTTAAGAGCGAATAAATACTTGAAACCAAGGGCATTTTTGATACGAGAAAATCGCCTAAACGGACAAAGAAATTGCCGATAAAACCGGTGGTAAACATACCGATTGCAATCAATACGGCAAGAAGTAAAATAATACCGATGCCCGGAATATACGGGATAATGTCATGGGCAGCCACCTTTGGCGGTATAAGTGCACGGCTCCATTTATCTACCCAAACGAATATTTCGTATGCTACATAAAAGGTCATTGTTACCGGCGCGGTTACCAAAATGCCGGTAAAGAGATAGGCCTTTAATTTTGATATCACAAAGCCGAAGAAACTGGGCTTTTTTCTTTGAGCCTCTATGGTTTTGCGAAGTTTTTTGATATGTCTTTTTTTCATTGTGCCCTCTTTATGTCTGAGATGATAAATTGAAGTGTGGTGCGATTGTTCCACCGATTAAAACGAAGATTACCGACAACATCATAACAATCATGATTGCGGCTAAGAATATGCTTGCCGATTTCCGTATCTGCCAGTTTAAATGCAATGGCCGGAAGTTTGGCATGGGCTAAATTGGTTAACTCGCATTTGATATGACCTGAGCCTATGATGTAAGTCTTGTCAAAATAAACGTTACGGATAAGAATGAGCGGTTCTGGATTATCGGTGCCGAAAGGTTTTAATTGTTCAATTTCTTGGCAAAGGTTATCGTTGGCGCCGGTTAAATTAAGGCTTAAATCAATGTTTAGCACCGGATGCGGTGTTTGATTGTTAAGGCTCTTTTTGACATATTCTCCGGCAAACTCCTTAAAGAGCGGAATTTGCTCTTCGGTTAAAGAAAATCCTGCCGCCATGGTGTGTCCGCCACCTTTAGTAATAACACCTTTTTCTTTGGCGGCAATAATAAGCGCACCTAAGTCCACACCGGCAATAGAACGTGCCGAACCTTTGACTTCGTCTTCTTCTATGCTCATCACAAAGCTCGGCAGATTATAGCGCTCTTTTAATTTGCCGGCGACAATGCCGATAACGCCTTGGTGCCAACCTTTACTTGCCACAAATGCCATGGGGTATTTTTGCGGTGTGCCTTCTAAGATTTCTATTGATTGCTCAAGAACATAGCACTCAATGTCTTTGCGTTCTTGGTTATAGGTGTTCATTTCTTCGGCTAATTGCTCAGCCTCAATGGGGTTGGTGGAGCAGAGTAGGCGATTGCCGATAGAGGCTTTGCCGACGCGACCGCAGGCATTGATGCGCGGACCTAAAACAAAACCTAAGTGATATGTGTCCGGTTTTTCGGTGATATTGGCATTATCAATTAAGGTTTTTAAGCCCAAATTTTGGCGGTTTGCCATGACTTTCAGCCCTTGGGTGACAAATGCACGGTTAATCCCTTTTAACGGCACAACATCACACACCGTGCCTAGAGCTACCAAATCCAACCATTGTAAAAGGTTCGGCTCGGGGTGATCAGCGGTATAAAATCCGCGTTCTCTTAAAATCCGGTTGACAGCCGTTACGGTCATAAACACAACACCAACCGCTGCCATGTAACCTAAATCGGGGTGTTCATTATTTTGATCCAAACGTTTGGGGTTAACAACAGCATAAACTTTGGGCAGTCTTGTTTCCGCTTCGTGGTGGTCAAGCACGATGATTTCAAAATCTTTGGCGGCGTTATCCAAAATTTCGAAAGCCGAAGTGCCACAGTCAACGGTTACAACCAAATCAGCGCCAAAATCAGAAAATTCCTTAAAAGCTAATTCGCTTGGGCCATAGCCTTCTTCGCGCTCGGGGATATGCACGGCAGTTTCGCAACCCTGATAAGTTAAAAACAGGCGTAAAACGGAGGTAGAGGTGGCTCCATCAACATCATAATCACCGATAATGGCGATTTTTTGATGATTGATGATGGCATCAGCAATGCGTGCGGCGGCTTTATCCATATCTTTTAAAGTGCTGGGATTGGGCATGGATGTGGCTAATTTCGGGGTTAAAAAATTTGATATGTCCGGCTCTTTGATATCTCTTAACAGCAATAACTTTGCCATTTGTGTTGAAATATCACAATGTTGGCATAGAATTTCTGTTTGGCGTTCATCAGTTTCTGCCAAATTCCATATATTTCCGCCAAGCGAAAGATTTTCTGCTAAATTATCCATTTTTACCCCATTTACAGCGAATTATAGGCAGATGTGCGGTGCATTACAAGTTAAATCTTGAATTATGCTATAGATTTTAATAGTGCTTATGGTACCAATCTGCTCCGAGATTTTTGCCAGCAGGGGTGAGGGTTAAAATAATTAATTCGGGGGAGATGAAAATTGATTCTTGCTTGGGCCACGGGAGCGCACCTAAAGTCAAATATTCCTTTAAGTTGTCTGTCATGGTTAAAGATTGGGGCGTAATAAATTGCCAGTAAATATCAAAATCATTTTTTACAAATACTTTTGGATAATAGAAAGTATAAGCTTTATAAGGCAAATGCCACGGCACGTAGGGCGCAGTCAGGGTATAGGAATCCGGTTTAAGGACGTTGGTTTTGATATAATAGCGGCTCCGCATATTTACTGTGCCGCTTTGGATAAAGGTATAAGATTGATTAGGGTTAAATTCCGGTATATTCTCTAAGCGTGAGATAAAACGCTCCATTTGTGAATTTTCTGCCCTAAATCCCAAATTCCAGACTTTGGCGCAATAGGAGGCAGTTGCAAAGTTATAGCAAATAAGGCTTAAAATGGTGGCATAGGAGATATTTTTTATGAGTTGCGATGCATTGGTCAGTAAAATACTGAAGGCAAAAGCATAGATATAAATTATACCAAAAAATTCTATGCGCGGCTCATTTTGCACGTAAGCCGTGTTAGGGGTTAAGATAAGTGTTAAAACAGATGAAAACAGCATGCCGATAAGCGCAAGTATCAAAAATAAATAACTGCTCGCTCGTTTAGGCGTATGGGTAATAAGTGTGATAAGCGCCAGCAAGAAAACGACCAAATTGAGGTATTTATATGGTGTTTCGATAAAGCTGGTTGTGTTTAAGAATTGTGAAAAAGCGGTTGCAAATGTCATTAAAAAATTGTCGGTCAGACTTTTGAGGCTGATGTTCGCTGTGTTGTATGTATCGTATTGCAACTGATAATGTTTGAGAATATGCATCGCCACCAAAAATAACAATGCACCGCATAAAACAATAAATGCTTGAGGAATGTATTTTTTCATAATGGTTTTTGGGGTATAGTTATTTAGGCAAACATCATTTAAGATTAATGTAAAAAAGATAACGCCTATCATGTTTATGACCGGCGGATATCCGCCTAAGGCCAATGCCATACAAAGGGCACTTAAGGGGAAAGACCATTTTTTTGAAAGATTACTCTTGTTGATAAGGTAGAAGGCATAAACAATTACAAAAGTCCAAGAGAGACAACTCAAGGTTAAAAAAGCGAAATAAAACCACGAAAGCGTATAGGGGGCGGTGATGATAAAAATTCCTAAGAGGAAGCAAATTGTATGATTATTTTTAATATTCCATAAATTTAACAGCAAAACTGCGGCAAGGCTATAAAACAATAGTCCGGCGGCAATGCTTAATACGGGTAAAATGTTTCCTGAAAATAAAACGGTCGGCAGGATAAATTGGGAAAATCGTCCTTCAAATACGCCGCTTAAGAGAGGGGTGTATTCCTTTACCCAACTCCAATCATGGTTTCCCCACATAAAATTGATTAAAAAAGGCGCAAAGCAGAGCAGACTTAAAAGGTATATCTTTAACCAACACTGATAAGGAAATGATGTTGATTTGTTTTTTGCCATGGCTTAGTCCAAAGTTTCATCAATAATGTAGGTCGGGCGATTTTTAACCTCTACAAAAATGCTTGCGATGTATTCGCCGATAATCCCCATAAACAGTATGGTGATACCGCTAAAGAAAGTGATAACCGACATCAGAGATGCCCACCCGACAATGGTTGACCCGCTAAAGTAAGCGCATATGGTCCAGAGCATTAAGAAAAAGCTGACAACAGAAATCAGAACACCGAATAATGTTATTAAATGCAGAGGCACGGTTGAAAAACTGGAGATACCTTTTAAGGCAAATAAAACCATTTTCTTTAACGGATATTTGGTGGTGCCGGCGGTGCGCTTTTGGCGGTCATAGTAAACATTGCAAGATTTGAAGCCAATTAGCGGAACAATGGCGCGTAAAAATAAATTTTTTTCGGTAAATTTTGACATGGCTTCTACGGCGCGGCGGCTCAAAAGACGGAAATCCGCGTGATTGGCAACCAGTTCCACGCCAAGTGTTTTCATCAATTTATAAAACATCAACGCGGTGTTACGTTTGAAAAAACTGTCGGTATCTCGACGGTTGCGCACGCCATAAATCACCTCATAGCCTTCATAACAACATTTTATCATATCTTCTATGACTTTGGGGTCATCTTGAAGGTCTGCATCAATGGTAATGTAAATATCAGCCTTAGTGTTATACATGCCGGCTAAAAGGGCGGCCTGATGACCGAAGTTTCTGGAAAATGAGATGCCTTTGATAAATGGATTTTTTTGATGTTCTTTGGTAATAATATTCCAAGTCGCATCTTTAGAGCCATCGTTGATAAATACCAATTTACTGGTTTTAGCAATCAGTTCTTTTTTGATAAGGTTTTCCCTTAAAGCAATCAAAGTCTTGATGCTTTTGGGTAAAATTTCCTCTTCGTTATAACAAGGAACAATAATTGCCAATTCTTTTAATTTTTCCATCAGATACGCCACCTTTCTTTCAAGAGTATACTTTTTATTAACATGGTTAGTTCAGTTTTTCAATCATTTTGCGGAATTCATCCAATTCGTTTTGAGAAAAGATAACAATAATCACATTATTTTTAACGTAAATACTGTCTTTATCGGGCCACGGGCGTGCGGTTGTCATCATAAATTGATGCAGTTCGGGGGTGATGTCTGAGGGAGACAGCGGTGTTATTTGGTCTATATATTCATAGGGGCTAAAGAACTCGACTAAACGCGCGCCTTGCCACATGGCAAGATACGGAAGTGCTAATAAAAACGGCTCATTATAGGCAAAGTTTTGTTTATAATAACGGGGGCGCATGGAAATATCACCCAGTTGGCGGAAATGATATTTTTGGTTGGCGTCAAAATTAGGGTGACTTTCAATTCGCTCCATAAGATTATCTAAAATTTGAAATTCTGCCGTTTGTCCCTGTTGCCAAATTTTTTGTGCGCGATAGTCGTTTATCAGGTTAAAAGGAATAAGTATCAGCATAAATATCAAAGCGAGACTTCGGGCTAAAGGTAATTTGAATTTTAAGAGAAGTGCTAAGGTGAAGTTGTAAACAAAAGCAATACCGTAGAAATCAATACGAGAAACATATTCGGTATGGGGAATAACCAAAAAGGTAGTCGTGGCGGCGGCTAAGACGGTCAGAATAAGCAAAGCGAGCGTGGTTAATCTTTTTGTGATGGTATTGGCCTTTAGTATGGCTCCGGTGATGGCGGTTAAAACCATTATAAGCATTATGATTTTATAACCGATTTCCATAAATGGTTGGGATAAGCCAAATTGGATGACTGATATTTTGATAATGGAAATGAGTTTTTGCGGAATTTCGGCAAAAGGCATCATTTCAAGGTTATACACATTATCCGGTTCAATAATTTTTAAGGTGAACTTGGTGGCAAATGCTGCAATCAGCACAGCATAAACTGTGTATTGATAGGTCTTGATGATTGCGCTTAAACGTTTATTTTCGAATAAATAAGTAAAGCATATTTTTGCCATTAAACAAACGGCAATGGTGTTTATTACCGGCGGATAACCGCCTAAAGGCAGGTAAAAGAACAAAGCGGATATAAATGTTAAAATGGTCTTATGATGACTGTTTGCAATATAGGCAGAGAGCTGTAGTCCTAATATGGCAAAGAATACCCAGAGCAGGCAACTGAGTGTAATAAAAGTAAAGTAGAGCCATGATAAGGTATAAGGGATAGTGGCAAAAAAGGTGATAAAAAGAACATAGTTAAGACAAGTTTTTTTGATATCCCAGTATTTTGCCAATATCCATAAACCGATGGTTAAAAAGAAAAAGCCTAAAAAATTGTTTAATATCGGGAGAATCTCACCGTTGGTTAATAAAACATGCGGAATAAATTGGGTGAAACGGCCTTCAAACAGACCGGATGAAAGTTCTAATCCGTCCTTTACGAATTTAACATCGTGATTGCCCCACAAAAAGTTTAGAGTGTTATAAAGAAAAACAAAATTAATGAGGGCAAAGCTGATGCATAAACTCTTTAAATCAGTTTTATCTGCTGTGAGGTTGAATTTTTTTAAGAGCTTATTCATTATTTGGAGCTCCTTAAATTCTTAAATTGCTTGGTAATCATTTGTTTGCCTTTTGGGGTTAAGAATAAAATGATGTAGCTATTGTCTATGTAAAGCGAAGATTTAGCAGGCCAGGTTTTCAAATTGGTAGCTAAAAAGTTTCTCATTTCAGGGGTGATATTTCCGGGGAGAATAGCGTGTTCCGTTATGACAAAATTCTCCGGTTCATAAAAGGCGTAGAACTCGTTTGGTAACCAGTAGCGCGTGGAGGGAATTTGCATTGTATAATAACCATAATTTTCAAGTGGTTTTGCTATATAATAGTGTGGTCTTAAAGGAAGTTCTCCGGCTTGAACAACAATGTAATTGTTGTTAAAATCAAATGGGGCGGTTTCCGTAATGCGATTATTAATACGTTGTTGCAACAGGGTTTCAGCGGTAAAGCCCAGCTTTTGAACTTTTGAGTAATTAAAGTCAGCGTTTAAATTTAGCCCAAATAGCGCAAAAGCAAGAATAAAATTCAAGTTTTTTAGTAAATGATAATTCTTTTGATTAAGCGCTGACAGGCAATACATTAAAAATACCGGAACAGCATAAAAATCGGCTCTCAGCATAAAGGTCGCCGGATCGTGTTGTGCAAAATACTCATCGGGATTTTCATTTATCAGCCACGCAGAGAATTTGAGGCAAAACGGTAAAATTAGCCATAAAATTATGTGAAAAAGTCGGTCTAAAGAATCTTTCCTATTGGTCATATCGGCGATAAAGCACAATAAAATTACAGTTGTCATAATCAGCTTTAAGGTCAGGCTTAAATAGGGTTGCGGTTGCAACAGACTTAAAACAACCGCTTTATACATAAAAGGAATTTTTAAGATAAGGTCTTTTAGGCTTAAAGGCTGGTTATTATAAAGAGCCATCATTTTATGGTTTGCTTGTAGTCCTTGATGCACGGCATAAAGTGCAATAAAGGAAACAATAACACTGATAATAAATGGTAGAGCAAGGGGAACCAATTTTTTGAAGGTTATTTTTTCTGAGGCGTTTTGTAATAAAAAAAGTAATGCGGCAGTCAGATATAAATTGATAGCGGCAGGGTATCCGCCAATGGTGAAAAATAATATAAGCGAGCTTAAAGGAATAAAAATTAAAGGATGGTCGGTTAATGATTTTTTTGCGGCAAGCAAAGCCAGTGTTATGGTTAAAGGCCAAAACAGTTGGCTTAAGATGATAAACTGAAAATAAAGGATTTCTATAATATAGGGGAGGGTGCTTACCGCGCATAATGAAAGAGTGGCGGCAAAAGATGGCTTAAAATCAAAAAAACGCGTATAAAGCAGCGCCATCGCTAAGGCATAAAAGGCAAATCCAAGAATTATGTTGATTAATGGAAATATCTGTCCGTCAATTAAGAGATTGGGTAAAAGATATTGGGAAAATCTCCCCTCTATTAAGCCGGAAGTAATGGGATTGCCGACTATCATTGAGTTCCAATCGTGATTACCCCAGACGAGGTTTACGATTAAAAACGAAAAAGTTAAGCACAAAGTTATAAAGCACCAGAGCCATAAGTTGATTTCCGGTTTTTTGAGTGAAATGTTGATAAAACTTTTCTTCATTTTGTCTGATTACCTTTAAGCTTGCTGTTGACAGGGTAAAGGGAAAAGTCTAAAATAAAGTAAATATTGAGGTGATTTTATGCGTTATTTGTGGTTTGTTGTTTTTTTATGTCTGGTATTTCCGGCAGAGGCACGGGAAATCGGTGTCGGAAAGACGGCGTCGTTTAGTGTCAAGGTGGCGGAGACGGAAAGTGAGCTTAAACAAGGCCTGATGTTTGTCAGAAAAATACCTCAAAATGGCGGAATGTGGTTTGATCTGCGTCAATATCCTAATGCGGTTATGTGGATGAAGAACACTTATATTCCGCTTGATATGTTGTTTATCGGGTGTCATTTTAAGGTGGTAGATATAAAACCCGATTGTAAGCCTTTAAGTTTAGATAAAATAACGACAGATAAGCCGTTTTGTTATGTGTTGGAAATAAACGGCGGCGAGGTTCAAAAAAATCATATAAAAATCGGAGATAAAGTGCGCTTTTAATCCAAAGATGAGGTTTAAATGGGCGTTGAACTGATTATTTTGATGTCGGTTCAACAAAGGAGAAAGAGATGAAAAAAACGATATTTTTAGCTTTATTTGCAGTTTTGGTTAGCTTAAATGCCTATGCAAAGTCTGATGGCGGCTGTGATATGTCTTATGGCAAAGGCGGTTTTATGGATACCAATGCAACACCGATGAGTATAGCGGAGGTTATGAAAATGCCTGATGACAGTTATGTTACTCTTCAAGGATATATTACCAAACGTGTCGGAGATAAAGAATACCATTTTTCAGACGGCACGACAGAAATTCCGGTAGAAATAAGTCATAAAGTTTGGCAGGGTCAAACTGTTACACCAAAGGATAAAGTGATGATATTCGGTGAAATTGACAGAGAAGACGGACAGCGTATAATTGAAGTGAAGTCTTTAATGGTAGCACCGAAATAAGCGTTAAAAAGCAGGCTTTATACGGAGCCTGCTTTAATTAGTCTTTATGACGGAAGGTGATGCGACCTTTGGTTAAGTCATAAGGTGTCATTTCTATATCTACCTTATCACCGACCATAATACGGATGCGGAATTTGCGCATTTTACCTGCCGTATGTGCTAATATTTCTACGCCGTTTTCTAAACGTACGCGGAACATCGCATTAGGCAATTTTTCAATAACATCGCCTGTAAATTCAAGTAATTCTTCTTTACTCATATAAGATTCCTTTGACTATTTTTTTTGGGTTATATACCGCAAAATCTTATTTTACAAGCATTTTTTATATTTTTTTAGAAGGAAAGGTTATGGTAAAGCACGAACCGAGATTTTTCTTGCTTTCAACTTCTATCTTGGCGCGGTATTTAGTTAATAAATCTCTGACAATGGCTAAACCCAGTCCGGTGCCTTGTTTTTTCTTGGCATTAGATTTGGAATAAAATGGTTCAAAGATATGAGCTTGCTCTTCTTTATCCATACCGCAACCTGTGTCGCGGATTTTTATTATCAATTTATTTTTGAGATTTTCGGTGATGATGTCCAGTGTTCCGCCGTTTGGCATAGCATTGATAGCATTCTGCACTAAATTTAGAATAATCATCTTAAAGTCTGTTTCATTGCCGCGGATTGTTTCTTTGGGGAGGGCAAAGTTGGCAGTGGCAATAATGCCTTTGCGCTTAATTTCATAATCAAACAGTGATAAAATGTCTTTAATGCTGTCAATGGCATTAAATGCGGTGACTTCATCGCCGGTGTTGCGTGATAGTTTCAATAAGCGCTCCGGAATGGCTGTGCAAGCTAGAATTTGCTCGGATATCATTTGCAGATACTTCTTTTCCTCAGTCTTATCCGCATTGTTTTTGTGATATTTTTGCAAAATGCCGTTGATGATAATGTTAATGGCGCCCAGATTGTTTTTCATCTCATGAGCCAAAGAGGTGGCTAAGAAGCCTAAGGAAGAAATTTTTTGTTGGTGAGAGTAATGGATGTTTTCACGCAAATCACGGAATGATTCAACAATACCGGTTCTACCGTTGATGTTAATGCGCGCTGAGCTTACCGAAAGCGGTCGATTTTTGATGTCATGAATGAGCGTGATAGAAGAATCGCTTTTTTGTTGTAATTCTCTTAAGGGGCAAACGTAGCTACTGACGTTACAAGGTGCAGTTGCGCCTTTTTCATAGGCGGCATAGCATTTGTTTGAACGATAAAGATAGTGTTTGCGGATATAATCATTATAAGCCTTATTTGAGAGGATAATGTTGTGTTTGTTGTCTATCAAGCGGACAGCATCAGGGAGTGCATCGATAAGATTTTGTAAAAAAGTTTCGTTACGTTTAATTTCTTTAATGTTGTTTTCAATGTTATCCAACATAAAGTTGATGGTTGTCATCAGGGTATCAAATTCGTCGGTGGTTTGGTTATGTGCAATAGGCAAGCGTTGTGAAAAATCGCCATTGGCGATGGCAATGGATAAATCCGTCAGCTTATTAATCGGTGTAATAACCCAACGCTGTAATAAAAACCATAAGATTAACAAAGATAGAATTGTTAAAACGGCACTGGCGCTGATGATACGAAAACTTTCAGCTAATGAAGCATAATTTTCATTATAGTTTTGGTTTAACTCTTCGTTTAGTTGACGCTCTTTGGAAATTTCGTCTTTCTTTTGGTCGAGGGTGGCTAAGGATTGCAGTTCTACCGTATCGGTCGGTTGTAGGGTTAAGATTTTTTTTCTTAAAGAGATATTTTCGTTTAAGAGTTCAATGACATACTGGTTACGGGTAACGATGGTGGTGTGTTCGCTTCTTATTTTTTTACCGATGATACCATCGAAAATGATAATAAAGCATGTGGAGACAAGCAGAAAAAAAATTGTTATGGTTAAGAAAAATTTTTTATTGATGCTTAAAAACATGACAGACTCCTATAAGCCTTTGAGATTATCTGAAGTCAGATATGGATTAAATTGTTTTTCTTCGCCAAGCGTAGTGGGGGCTAATTCGCCTTTTTCACGCTTGAGCATTTTTTCAAGATAGGGGGCAAAATTCGGATTTGAAATAAGGTTTGGTGTAAGCGCAGCTCTTGTGTATTCGTGTCCGGGGAAGATAAGGGTCGTGTCCGGCAGAGCTTTTATTTTTTCTAAACTTTTTGCCATTTGGTCAATTGTTCCTTCAAATAAGCCGCCGACACAGAGATTAAATAAAACATCTCCGGTGAAAAGCATATTTTCTGATTTGAGATAATAAAGAACGTGTCCTAATGTGTGTCCGGGGGCGGCGATTACATCAAAAGTCAAATCGCCGATAGTTAAGGGTATGCTTTCTTCTGCCTTAATATCTGCTGCCGGAACTTTGGAAAATTCTTTAGCCGGAGCAACTATTTTTAGGTTATATTTTTGTTTTAGTGCAACGTTTCCCCCGACGTGATCATAATGGTGGTGTGTGGTCAAAATGTGAGTGGGGGCAAGGTTTTGTTTTTCAAGTTCGTTTATAATCGGGGTTGCTTCAGCGGCGTCTATGATGATGGTCGTGTTGGGCGTTGTGAGGATGTAGGCATAATTTGCCATATTTTTTTCGTTACAAAAAACAGGAATAATGCGAACGGTCATTTTTTTATCCTTTTTAATTTGCCATTGTCCAGATGCATAAAATCATAAAAAGCGGTGGTATAATCTAAGATGCCGACATAATTGGGAAGGTTGGAAGCAAGGGATAATGTGTATGCCATACTTTCCCCCACCATATAAGGAAGCCTTTTTTCGGCATCAGCACGGGTTTGCCAAACGTATTGATAATTTATATTTGAGTTAAAAGTATGTGCATAGCTTCGCATGCTGTCGATCAGACTGTCAAAAATCTTAAATCGGTAGCCGTCGTCTTTATTTTCCAGTGGTTCTAAACCTTCATCGGTGAACCATACTTTTTCTTTATATAAAGAATTAGCTTCATTGGCAATGCGTGAAAAGCCCCAATCACTTTCCATGGCAGCAATAGCCACCATTAGTGACGGTGGAATGGTGTTTATCCGTAATTTCAGTTGTTCAAGTTGAAGTCTGATGCGGTCAACTCCTTTGCGTCTGGTAAAATAATCGTATTTCATGCTTAATTCATCTAATTTTTTGACATCATCTTCTGAGAGTTTCTGATCTTTGTTGAAACGTCTTTCTAATCTTAACAGACTTTGGCGCTCGTTGTAAAGTTCTTCGTTGACTTTAATGGCCAGCGGGGTGAGCATACGAATAAACAGCTCATTGCGATATTTTTGAGATTTTATTTCTAAAAAATCCGTCGGCATTTTTTTAATAAGGATAGCCGGAAATTCGCGATTTTTTAGGGCTAAAAAACGACGATAATTATGTTTTTCAAAAAGGTCTTCAAGTTCTGCAACGGTTGTTTCTTCCACATAAATAACACCGTTAAATTCACGCATTTTTATTTCTGCAAAAGCAGTGGAAATCGTGTAAAACAGAAATAAGATTACGAATAAGCAACGTTTTATCATACCAATACGACCTCTTTTACTTGTGGTAAATAGCGCATCAGATTGGTTTTGACATGGTTTTCCAAAGTTCTGTTAGCATAAGGGCAACCTTGGCATTTACCCAAAAAGCGAACATTAACCGTTCCGTTTACATAAGATTGCAAGGCAATATTGCCACCATCACGTTGCAACATGGGGGCTACAACAAGGTATAAGATTAAATTTAATTTATTTGTGATGTTGCTTAAGGGGGCTGTTTCTTCTTTTGCTCCGGCTGTTATATAATCATCTAACTCAGCAATGGATAGCATTTCCAAATCTTTTAAGCGTTCTTCGGAAGTGCTTTGAATGTATAAAAAGTCTGTGGTTAATAGCACTTCTTTAGCTAAGCCGCTATCTGAAATATTTTTAATTAAAGGATGTTCGTCTTGGTAAAATGTGCCGATAAGCGGTAGTGGAAGCGGCGGATACAACATAAGTTCGGTATTACTCAATTTTTTTTGTTCCAACTTCATGGTGTTATCTCCTTTCTATTCAGATCCAGCGTATGGTGCATATCTTTGATATAGATTTCGGCCTGCAATAAATAATATGCTAAATAAATTAAATGATTGGCACCGTAGCTGTCATTTAGCGCGGTGGATTTTACCCTAAACGGGTTGAGTTTGACGGCATCTGATAAAAATTTTAGAGCCGTAGTTACATTTTCGTATTGTTCCATATCAACAATTTCTGACTGATAGTCTTTGATAATTCCGGTCAGTAAATAATGGATTACATAAGTTGAGCCTTGGATTTTATAGAATAAATTATCAGCCTCAAAATCTAAATATTCGGATGTATGCTCACGCGTATAGCCGTTTATGTCGGATATTTGATCACTTAAGAGCTTATCAACACCTTTTATCAGCTCAGATAGCAGAGGCTTGTTTGCCTGTTGTAATGAAGCATCTTTGTTAATGAAAGTTTCTATTTCGGCAAGCGCTTTTAAGTATTGCTTGGCAGAGCCGGGGGCAAAAGAATCTTCCTTGGTTTGTGAAAAGAGCCAAATATCTTCCGGATAATTTAATAATTCTCGGGCTTTTTGCAAATGCTTATTTTGGTAGCTTTGGGCGTAATATTTGATGAAGTAGGCAATAGCATCTTTGGCGCCGATTTGAAAATTCGGCAGATTATCCAAAACTGCTGCCGGAAAAATGGCTGGTAGTGCCGGTGTCCACGGGGCGTTGTCAATTTGGGCTCTTAAAACAAAGCCTAATGCAGATAAGGCGTGTGTTTCAGGTGTTGATGTTTTGACCTCTAAATTAAGGCGAGTGTCTATGCGTGAACTGACAAAAGCTCCAATACCGTAATATGTGCCTAAAAGGCAAATGATGATAAATGAACATGATTTCCAGCGTTTAAAAGCAAGGGTAACGAGATTGTTTCCGGTCTTTTTAGAAAACAACTTGCCATTAGGCATATCTAATGCTTTTTGAATTTGTTTTTTGAGATAAACCCAATTATATACGCACCGTCCTAAGATACGCTTAACGGTAATTTTCAGCTTGGTTAAGAGAGGATGTGTCATGCCCTTTTTCTCCGTGCCAGTAAACTTTTTATCACGGCTGTGATATCCAATACATGGCACATTTTAGCTGAAATCAAAAAAGTTGCAAGTCCTATTATGCCGATAACGGATAACTTTAAGAACAGGTAGCCCAAATGCTTTGGCGGGAAAACGGTATTTAGGCATAATTCTACAATGATGAGCATTAAGCCGGTGATGGCACTGCATAAGGCGATTTTTAAGATGGTTTGTTTTAATTCTTTAGAGATTTGCCAATAATCACGTTTTTTTAATCCGTGGATATATTGATAGAGTGATACAAAGGCCGCAACGGTTGTTGCCATGGCAATACCAACGTGTCCAAAGGGTTCCATCAATAAAAGGTTCATGATTAAGTTTGCAACAAATACAACAGCACTGTATTTAACCGGCGTTACGGTATCGCCTCGGGCAAAGAAATTAGGCATTAAGGCTTTGACCATCACATAGCAGGGAAGTCCGATAGCATAAGCCTTGAGCGCATTGGCCGTTTTTACGGTATCAGAGGCAATAAATTTACCATGCTCAAACAGAAGTTCCACCAACGAATCGGCAAGGCATATAAAAATAACCGCAGCAGGTAAAGACATCATCAGACCATAAATTACGGCCTTATCTTGAGTATCTTTGGCGTCTTCTTTGTCGCCGGCTTTGAGCTTTTTAGACAGCAAAGGTAAAAGCGCAACGCTGATGGCGGCTCCGATGACGCCTAAGGGGAGTTGTTGGAGGCGGTTGGCATAATATAACCATGATACGGCACCGCTTGAAACAAGTGATACAAGAACCATGTCAACAACCATATTGATTTGGTAAATACCGGCACCGACAACACCGGGAGCAATTCGTTTGAATAAAGTCTTAATTTCTTTGTCTTTCATCAATTTTATGACATGTAAATCAGGAACAATTCGCACATCATCTTTGTTTAGGAAATATTTGAGCCAAAAGACTTCGGCAATTCCCGAAAGTGTGATACCCCAAGAAAGACCATAAACCGGCATATCTAAGCATAAAACGGAAATAAGTCCTGATAAAATAATACCAAGATTTAAGATAATCGGAGTGGCGGCAGGAGCGGCAAAGCGGTCAAAAGAGTTTAGGATACCGGCTTGAAAGGATACGATTGAAATAAACAGCAAAAAAGGAAAGGTAATGCGGCAAAGCTCTATGGTTAAGTTCATTTTTTCAACGTTTTTTGTAAACCCCGGAGCCAGTATGGTGACCACAGCCGGCATGAAGATTTCAAAAAGAATGATAAATATGATTAGGATAAAGGTTAATAAAGAGATTGCTTTTGCGGCAAAGCGAACGGACTCATCTCGTCCTGAGGCAACGAGTTTTGATGAAAAGAGCGGGACAAAAGCTGAGGTAAAAGCTCCTTCGGCAAATAAACTGCGAAACAAATTCGGCAATTTAAAAGAAACCAAAAAAGCATCAGAAACATTACCCGCACCCAAAAAATTGGCAATCAGCATATCGCGTAAGAATCCGGTGATGCGGCTTATCATGGTAAAGCCGCCAAAGGTTGCGATAGAGCGTATAAACGACATTATTTTTTCCTTTACATCAAAATTTAATAATTAGAGTGTAATCTTAAATCTGTTAATAAAGGGCAAATAAATTGCGTTTTATAATAAAATATATCAATATGCTCATGAGCTTGTTATTTTTTAGAGAGTGCGCTGATGGAAAAGAAAACGACTGCGGTTAAAAAAAATCCTGATTTATCTATCCTTGTGTCGGTTTATAATGAGGAAGACGGGTTAAAGCTGTTTTTTACAAAGCTTTTGGAAACTTTGGAAAAAATCAGTTCTTACAGCTATGAAATCCTGTGTGTGGATGATGGTTCAACAGACGGCTCGTATAAGATTTTAAGTCAGTATGCCAAGAAAAATAAAAATATTAAGGTGATTAAGTTTTCACGCAATTTCGGTAAAGAATACGGTATGATGGCAGGTCTTAAATATTGTAAAGGGCGCGCGGCCATACCGATGGATGTGGATTTACAAGATCCGCCGGAGCTTATCTTGCAGTTTGTTAAAAAGTGGAAAGAAGGGTATGATATGGTTTATGGTATCAGGAGCGACCGAAACAGCGATACTTTTCTTAAAAGGACAACGGCCAAGCTCTTTTATAAGATTTATAATTTGATGACGCGGTCGCCAATACCTTATAATGCAGGGGATTATCGGTTGCTTGACCGCAAAGTGATCAATGCCATTTTGACCTTAAAAGAAAAAAATATTTTTATGAAGGGTGTGTTCGGGTGGACAGGGTTTAAGACAACCGGAATTAAATATACACGGCAAAAACGGGCAGCCGGCGAAAGCAAGTGGAATTATTGGAAATTATGGAACTTTGCGCTTGACGGTATTACCGCATCTACAACATTGCCGTTAAGGATTTGGAGCTATCTCGGAACGTTGTTGGCGACGTCAGGTATGCTCTATGCCTTTTATATCATTGCGCGGACGTTTATTAAGGGCGTGGATGTTCCCGGTTATGCCTCTCTCTTGGTATTTATTTTGGTTTTAGGTGGTATCCAGATGATTATTTTGGGTATTATCGGCGAATATATCGGGCGGATTTTTGTGGAAGTAAAAAACAGACCGCTTTATATCGTTGAAGATAAGGTGAATTTGGACGATGAATAAAACTTTGGCGATGTATTTTTCTAAAAGAATCCTATTGGTTACGATGATGGGATTTTCCAGCGGTTTGCCGTTAGCGCTTGTTATCAGCACATTGTCGCTGTGGCTTAATGATTATAATATTGCCTATAGTGCCATAGGGGCGTTTGCTTTGGTGAGGTTGCCGTATTCTTTCAAATGGCTGTGGGCGCCGGCAGTTGATGCTGTCAAGTTGCCGATTTTGTGGAAATTAGGTAAAAGGCGGAGCTGGGCAATCTTTTCACAAGTGGGTTTAATGCTCAGTATTTTGGCAATATCACGCTTATCTCCTGAAGGTTCGATATTGCTAATGGCGCTGGCTGCAGGGTTTATCAGTTTGTTCTCGGCAACGCAAGATATTGTTTTAGATGCGTTTCGTGTGGAATTGTGCAGTAAAGATGATGAACAGGAGGTTGCGGGGGCTGCAATGTATATCTTGGGCTATCGGTTGGGTTTGATTATATCCAGTGCCGGTGCTATCGGGCTTGCCGCATATATTTCGTGGAATACGGTTTATTTGCTATGTTCGTTGTTTGTGTTGGTCGGCATCGTTGCCGTGTTGCTGGCACATGAACCGAAAGATAATCCAATAGTTAAAGAGAAACATGAGCGCGGTCTGGTGTATCGGGCAATTATCGCGCCGTTTGTGCAATTTATGCAAAAGCCATATTGGTTGGTAGCGTTGTTGTTGGTGTTCTTTTATCGGTTAAGCGATTCATATTTCGGATTAATGGCATATCCTTTTTATGCCGAAATGGGATTTAGCAAAGGAGAAATTGCTTATATCACCAAGCTATACGGTATGGGTGCCACGATTATCGGCGGTTTATGGGGCGGTTGCTTGTTGGCAAGAATGGGGTTGATGCGTGGTATGTTGGTGTTTTCCATTGTGCAGGGCGTCACAACGGCACTTTATATTCCGCTTTGCTTTATCGGGCATAGTGTCTGGGCTTTGATTGCAACGATTTCTTTAGAAAATCTCTCTTCGGGTATTGCCACGACCGCGATTATTGCTTTTATGTCGGTGTTATGTGATAAAAAGTATACCGCAACCCAATATGCGCTTCTTTCATCATTGACCGGTGTGGCGCGTGATGTATTTTCAACCAGCGCCGGCTTTGTTTTAGAGGCAACTTCGTGGCCGATATTTTTCTTAATCAGTTCTTTATTAGCTCTGCCGGGGTTTGGACTTTGTTGGTTTTTGTATAAGAAAAAGATAAATTACGGTAGCGATACATTAGAGGCTTGAGTTTTAAGAAAAAGTGGTGTATAATGCGTTTGTTTTATGATAAAGGTTTTAGCCAATGGATGATTTTAAGAAACCGAATATAAATCTTGATGATCTGGCAAATTTCAGTTTTACGCCGGCAACAGAACTTTTGGAAAAAGATGAAGAAGACGAAACCAAAGCCCCGTTGAAACCTGCTGATGATAGTGATGATGACGGAGCATCAGGGGCACCGACGGTCATTCCTCAAACACCACCGAAAAAATATTCCGCACGAATGGAAAAACTCCGTGAATATTATGCAAAGTTGGGCGAAGCGCGCGATATGATGCAACAGGAATTGGAGCTTGCATTAGGCGGTAATGTTGTAGAGGGTGAGATAGAGGCTAAGCTTTATGAGTTTTCACATTCGTGGCGAGCGATTTCCAGCGAGATTAACCAAATTGATAATCTAAACGGGCGCAGAAACGGTCTTGATTCATCTGATTATCATGCCGGACAAGATTTATCAGGGATGAATTATGCCGGACAAGATTTAGCCAATAAAGATTTTTCGGCGGCAAATTTACAAGATGCCAATTTCCAAAATGCCCATTTAAATGGTGCGGACTTTACCGGTGCAGACTTATCCGGCGCTGATTTATCAGGGGCTGATTTAACCGATGCTATTTTTGCCGGAGCTAAATTGAAAGGCACAAACTTTACCGGCGCCAACATGGAAGGCGTTATTTTACGCGATGCTGATATTGAAGATGCCATCTTAATGGATATCAAGATGGATGAGCTGGCGATTGAAGAGTTGCAGGCATTAGTAGAGTATTTGGCAATATATTATCCGCATAAGCTTAATTTGACGCGTATCAATCTTTCGCTTCTGGACTTAAGGCGGATAGATTTGAGCCAAGTCAATTTAAAAGGTGTTGATTTCAGAGGAATGGATTTTACCGGTGTTAATATTTGGGATTTGGATTTAAGCGAATGTATCATTACACCGGATCAGATTGCGCAAGCCTTAGGGCGTGTGCCGACTGCAGAGGAATTGCGGCGGATTATGGCACCGAAAAAGCGCAAAAAGGCGAAACGGTTTTATATTGATTTTTCCGATTTCTTGAGCAATAAAGGACTTAAAGGGTGGATTGATTTGACTAAAAGCAGTATCAGCACCGATGATTTGGTAAAGGGCTTCTTAAAAGTTTTTAAGGCAGTGGTTAAAGAGCCGGAAGCCAAAGATGAAGTGATTTTTGAGAAGGCTAAACAATTCCATGCCGCACGGCTTGAAGAAGAGCGCCAAGAATATAATGAGGAACAGAAAAAGAATATTGAGGCGCGTAAGCAAAAGTTGTTAGAAGAAAGCCAAAATAACAAGTCTACAGAAGAAAAATATACCCCGATAAAGGTTAACCTCGGACGCGACAATGGGGGGATGTAAATTTAGTTGCAGATAAAAATCGGCAAAATGTAATTTTGTGCTTGACTAAGCAGAATATTTATCTTATTAAAACCTTGCTGTCGGGTTCTTAGCTCAGTTGGTTAGAGCCGGCCGCTCATAACGGTCTGGTCGTAGGTTCGAGTCCTACAGAACCCACCATAATAAAAAGAGGAAAGATATACTTCCTCTTTTTTTCTGTTTTAAAGGAGGCGAGAAAGCCCAATGTTTGCTGGTGTTTGCAAAAGATTTGTTTTGCCTGACCAAGATGTCACTTTTGATGATTTTGTGCTTATGGCGCGCAGAAGTGGCAAAATAGATACTTTTGGATTGAGCTAACTCAGACCATTTTGCCCTGATGATACTAGCTTTTCACAGCCTAAAGTTCGTATCCCATATCCTCGCCACTCTTGAACAAATCAGAAAAGAGATACTGGTAAATATCGCCTCAATTATAAGTGGGATTATCGCACCAATTTTATTGACTCTCCATATTTCCGCGCTAATAATAGAACAGATATAGAACATTAAAGAGGGAAAATGCGCCAGCACGTTATAGCTTTGGTTGATTGTGACTGCTTTTTCGTTTCTTGCGAACGGAAAGACAATCCAGATTTGCAGGGCAAGCCGGTGTGCGTGATGACCGGCGGCGGTTCAAAAGGCATTATCGTGTCGCGCTCAAAGGAAGCCAAGGCTCTCGGGATTAAAATGGGACAACCGTATTTTCAGGTCAAGCCGAACTTTCCGACCGCGATTTGTATTCCGGCACGCCACCACCGCTATACCGAGATTTCAAAAGTTGTGATGGACACGATTAAAACGTTCAGCCCGGATGTTGAAGTGACCTCGGTTGATGAGGCGTTTATCGATTTGACTTCGCTCAACAAGGTTTATCATTCCACCTATACCGATATTATCAAAAATATCCGCCAGACGGTGTGGGACAAAATCGGTATTCCGGTATCCATCGGCTTGGGAACTTCTAAAACGCTGGCGAAATTGGCGAGCGATAAGGCAAAAAGTAACAACGGGATATTCGTTATTCCGCCGGATAAAATCTTGGATATTGTGGGCGACATGCCGATTGAGGACGTGAGCGGTATCGGGCGCAAAAACAGCGAGCACATGAAGTTCAGCGGGATTTTTACAATCAAAGATTTTGTGGAGAAAGAAAACGGCTGGATTAGAAAGGCCTTCGGAATTAACGGATTGAACCTTAAAAGTGAGCTGACAGGCATGGCCACATCTTTGGTTAACAACGAGCCCACCGCACCGCAGAGTATACAGGTTACCCGAAGTTTTGAGGATTTTACGCAAAGTTTGGAATATTTGGAGCATGAATTAAATCGGCATGTTCACGAGGCATGTCAGAAGTTACGACGGTGGAACGGATTTTGCCAAGGGGTGGAAGTTATGCTCCGCACTAAAGACTTTAAATATCTCGCCATCGAGGCGAAACTGCCGAACCCGACCAACGGCGACCAAGAAGTGCGCATGGCGGCTATGAGCCTTTTGAAACAACTTTACCGGCCGAATTTAATTTACCGGTCAACCGGCGTAACTCTGACACATTTGACCTATGGCGAAGTGCAACAATCGCTGTTTGAGGAAGTAAAGCCGCACGACGACAAACTCTCGCACCTCGTGGACGAACTGGAAGCCAAATTCGGCAAAGGCATTGTTAAGACAGGGGTGTAAAGGCTACTACAAGTTATCAAACATAAAAAAATAAGAACAGCCGACCGGACTAATTTAAGAAAATATTATAATTCTAAACTTTCAACATTATTTAGATAAATTGGCAATGTTATGTTAATTTAGATTTATTAAATTGATATAAAAACTTGCCTTTTATAAAATATCATAATAAAAATAGTACATAATTGGTTAAGGAAAAAATTATGAAAAAAGATATCAAGAAAAAATCTTTTGAAAAAGATTTGAAAATTTTGCTTTCAAATTACAAAAAAGAAGAAATTGATTATTACAAAGAAATAATAGAAGAGGTCAATAACTATAAATCTAAATTTGTGGAAACACACCATACCGTTCTGCAGGAGAATAACAGTAATGGCTAATAGAAATGAAATAATGGATAAAGTAATTAAATATAAAAATATTGGGCAAGATATAGTCAGACATCAGTATTTAAAAGAGCTTCACGATTATACTCATAATGATACTATTATCTATTTTTCAGCTTTTCCTTGTAACTTACCAGGCGTATCTGGGGGTATTTTGAGTATTAATCTTAATGATATTCAAGGATTTATGACCTCAATTAATGGGTTAAAATCTGATAAATTAGACTTAATATTACATAGTCCTGGTGGTTCTCTTGAAGCAACAGAACAACTGGTACAATATTTGAGATCTAAATATAATTATATTAGAGCAATTATACCTCAAAGTGCTATGTCTGCTGCAACCATGTTAGCCTGCGCTTGTGATGAGATTGTAATGGGTAAACAATCGGCTATAGGACCGATTGATCCTCAAATGACACTGAACCATCCAAATGGTATAGCCTATTCTCTTCCTGCTCATTCCATTCTTGCTGATTTTGAACGTGCAAAAATAGAAATATCTCAAAACCCAGATACAGCAAGAGTGTGGGTCCCAAAGCTACTTGAAATACCAAATGGTTTCTTGGATTTATGTCAAAAAACTATAGACTTATCTAAATCAAAGGTTGCAGAATGGCTAAATTTATATATGTTTAAAAAAAGTAGGAAAAAAAAAGGTAATGATATAGCTAATTGGTTAGGCGACTTTAATGAACATAGAACACATGGGCATCCTATTAATTATAAACTAGCACGTAGTAAAGGACTTAAAATATCATTATTAGAAGATGATCAACAACTGCAAGATAAAGTTCTGAGTGTTTTTCATGCCACTCTGGTAACTTTTGATGTTTCAACATGCATAAAAATTATTGAAAATCACGAAGGAAAAGGATCTTATACAATTATCAATCCGTCTGTTTTAACAATTCCAAAATAAAACTTAATAATGTACAAATTTTTAAGAGATAGAAATTAAGATACATACAATTTTCTCCCAAATGTTTTATTTTAAACAACAAATCGGATAAAATACTCCTTTTGCCAGATGTAAAAATTTTAACTTCATACTTAGTGTTTTTCTAAACTATAAAGTATTCTCTTGACAAGAGGCTATTTTATGTTTATAGTTTAAATATGTCAAAACCATGAAGTATGAGGTTAGCATGCAGGAAATCCGCTTTAAAATTGAAGAAAACCGCAAGAAACTGCAAAAGTTATTGCAAAATAAGGACAATCAAAAGGTCTTGGATAAATGGCTCAAGACCGAGCTTGCTTATACTTCAAACGCGATTGAAGGCAACACTTTGACCAGGCGCGAGACCGAACTGGCGATTGAAGAGCAAATCACCACAGGCGCCAAACCGATAAACGACTATTTGGAAGCAAGAAATCACGCTAACGCTTTTGATTTTATCTGTCATGCTGCTAAAAATAAGGTCAAAATTGATGAAAATTATGTGTTGCAGATCCATAAAATCATTTTATCAGGCATAGATGACTCGAATGCCGGCTTTTATCGTTCGGTCAGAGTTCGAATATCCGGTTCACAAACAGTTTTGCCAAATCCGCTTAAAGTGCCGGATTTAATGCGTGACTTTGGTAAATGGTTGCTTGAAAAAAGTGATGATATGTTGCTAAAAGCCATAGAAGCGCATTATCGCTTGGTTTCAATTCACCCGTTTGTTGACGGCAATGGTCGGACAGCGCGATTGCTCCTCAACAGCCTGTTGCTTGAGAGCGGTTATGCGCCGGTTATTATCAGAAAAATTGACCGTAAAAGATATTTAAGCGCTTTAGAAACCTATCAAACCAAAGAAAACAGCGAACCTTATTACAGGTTTATGCTAACGGCGCTCAATCGCTCACTCAAAATGATGATTGACTTGCTTGATATTGAAAAAGCTGAGCCGCAAGGAAAGCTTCTGACGATTGCCAAGTTTGCAAAATTGGCAGGACTTCCGGTTTCAACCATCAGATATTGGATGAAAGAAGGCAAAATCAAACCAATCACTTATACCGCCTCCGGTTATGCCATGTTTGATGAAAAGCAGGCCGCCGAGGTTAAGAAGGATTAGTTGTATTTTCTTCAAAGGCTTTTCAATTTCAGCGCAAAATTGTCACCTGTAAATATTCGTTGCCAGCGACATAAATAAGTAGCTTCAAACTTCGAGGAAAAAGTATGCTCACTTAATTTTTGAGTAAAATGACAATAGTTACCTTTTGAAACGTCAGGCAGATACACTAAAAGAAAGCATTTATCGCATTTTTTTAAATAACTTGCAATTTTTTCGTTCTTTTTATTAATTTTCTCCTGTAGTTCATCAAAAGGATCTTCTTTGCTTAGACATTCATTATTAACGTTACAATCAAATTTACCGTTAATGTTGGGAAAACCGCTAACCGAAATATTAAAATATTCATCTTGAACAAGGATACTTTCTTTAACAAGACGAGGCCACCGCTTTAGATTTTCAATGTTTCTATCAATAATATTTTCTATACCAGATTTTATTGCATTTCTGTTGTAAATATCCCAAAATCCAGGATTATAAATAGCATCCATAATTTCTTGACGAGTTCGTGCTTGATGCACTCGTTTATCCCATTTATCAATCAAAATTGAAATGTCTAATCCGTACTGCTTTTGAGCATATTTACAAGCTTGATTACCAATGGTCATTAAGTGGCGTAAAGCTTGACCATGTAGGCTTTTAACCAGAAACCTAGTAATTTCTACCCCAATTTTTTGATTATCTTCTGTCATAAAAATAAAATCTGGGTGTTCTGACTCTTGACTAGA
>Ga0310694_10000484_pt1 | contig 51879 bp, 37 predicted proteins | sample 174DNAGHGhighgp2_FD_203884 | JGI IMG/M metagenome (GOLD analysis project Ga0310694, IMG submission 203884) | Sheep rumen microbial communities from Palmerston North, Manawatu-Wanganui, New Zealand - 1742 DNA GHGhigh gp2 (v2) (version 2) | ecosystem: Host-associated > Mammals > Digestive system... | reverse complement strand
TCTTATAAGCATCAAGATACCATCTTCTTTTATCACCATCATATGTTAATTCGTAATACATACCATCTGGTAGTGTTGTTGATGCCAAATACTTCCAATTTTGTAGTATCTTACATTTCCAAACCGTGAAGACCTCAAATTGTGGTATTGGGTCGGATTTATCTAAATGCTCATTAACGTAATCTCTAACAATTTCTAATACTTTCTCATCCATAATTTTTTTAATTTATTACTCTTGGTTCACTTAGTACCTCAGTTTCTTTTACATATTGCTGATTTTTATATTCTGCATCATCACTATACACCATCTTCTCTAGTTCAACATTACCATTTTCGTCTTTATGATTCAAATTAAATATGTAATTTGGATTTAACCATTCTATTATATCAAAATGGCAACTAGCAATCACTATTTTCAAATCTTTTTGTCTCGCATATCTCTGCAAAGCAAAACTCATTGATTTAGCAGCTGCTCTGTTAACCACACTAGTGAACTCATCTAAAATTACCACCCCACCTTTTGCATCATATATTGACTTTGCAATATCTAACCTAGCTCGTTCCCCATTAGATAATTCGTTTGGTTTTCTAAGCCAATTTGGAACTGATGACAAACCCACTCCGTTAAGTAAATCGCATGCATCTTCTTCACTATATCCTTCAAACTGACTAATTACTGCTTTATTATAATCATATTTGATTGGTATAACATTGCCTATTTCCTTTAAAATCGTGGATTTACCGCTACCGCTTTTACCGCAGATAAGCATAATATTCCAATGACTCTTATTCATTTCTTCCATATCTTCTTTTGATGGCATTGGAACTTCGGTGGTTGTAATGTCCCTATTCTGTATATCATAATTATCATATAAGAATTGGGTATAATTATCATTTACAATTTTACTCTCTAAAATGATTTTATCCACATGATATTTTTTTTCTCTTCCCTCTTTTTGTTCTTCTTCACACACAATTGTACCATACATATGAGACAATTTCATAAATGTGTCTTTTTTGAGTAGTATGTTTATAGGTTTTTCTACATATGCATCACTATATCTAAATGACACATCATCAATAAACTCTTTTGTCTTGACTTTGCCGTTTTCCCTTATTTTTTTATCTTGCAATGCCAATTTATCCAATGTCCATCCTTTACTCTCAAGGAAATCCATTATCCTCTGCCTAGATACCAACGCCCAATCCAATTCCTTGATATTCCATTGATTAATCTCGTTGGTGTCATATCTATCGCTCCCATCATCTTTTTTTGGTATATCTGCCCTCACAATCCAACCTAATAGGTAATACTCGGTTTTCTTGGTATTGTCGATAAACCATCCGCTTCTTCTGTTTCCATTTTTACCAATAAACGATAGTTCCAATGAGAACGTATTAAGCCCCATATTAGCATATCTAGCAGCTACCTTCTCATCCACCACCTTCCTATATAAAACACCGTCAGAGGTGCTTAAAACGACATCTGAGCCACTAATTTGTTCTTCTTTATCGTCAGTCCTAGCAAATTCCTTGAAAAGTGTCTTATTGGAATATAACTTTTCATCTAAAAACTTCGCTATTTCTCTTTCCACGATTGAATCGTTTTTTCTGTTGTTAATTTCCATTTGAATTGTTAATTTTTGCAAATATATAAAAAAATGTTAAAAAAACAAAAAAAAATAGAAGGAATTTCTCAATTCCCTCTATCTATTTCAATTTTACAATCTTTAATATATTTGACTAGTTCATCAGTATTATTAAAATAAATGTCGTTCTCTTTCATATATTTATTAAAACGTTTATCTAAAAAATATATCAGTTTAACTCCATTATTTTCACTTAACTGTTTTTTATTATTATCTCTATCTAAAATTTTTTTAAATTCTTGTTCACCCCCAAATGCATTAACTATTTCAAAATGCTGTCTCCCTTGGCATTCAATTGCAATATTTTGTTTTGGAATATAAAAATCATATGAAAGTTTTCCATATGTTGACGTTTTCATCCATTCAAAAGAAAACTGAGGTTTAAACTCGATATTATTTTTCTCAAAAATATTTTTCAATAAAGATTCTGCCCTACTTTGTTGACAATATGGGCAACCATGATAACGAAACAAATCGTGTGGTTTACCCATAAAACTGCCATGTTTCTTGCAAATTATTTCTATTTTTGTTCTTGCATTTATATACTCAACCCTAGATAAATCGTATTTATCGCCATATATTTCTGTGAGTCTTCTAATAACTTCTTCTTGCGGAACTCTCCTTTTTAAATGTGCATCTTTAGCTCTGCATATTGGACACCCATGATTACCAAGAAGTACACTAGGTAATGTTTCCCATTCATGACCACAAACATTGCATTTTACGATTCCTTTTGTGTTTCTATTAACGTATATAAACTTAGTTAAATCCAAGTCATATTGATTCTTGGATTTAACCTCGTCTATAAATTCTTCTCTCGTCTTAGTCATCAGATTCCTCCTCAGAAAACTCTACCTCATTTTCATTAACATTAGAGCCGCCATTTAAACTTTCTAAACTAGATAAAATGTCTTTTATACAATCTTTCTTGTATTTGTCTAATAGTTCTGGATTTAATAAACCATTATGAACGCAAGCAATTTCTCCTGTATATGTTACATTCCAAGGAGTTGGTAATTGGTTTTTAGTTACTCTGCATTTAGTTACAATTCCATATTGGTATTTTTCACCTTTTGCAGTTGCTTCTAGTTTTTTTACTGATGCTTTACCAATACCTCCCATATGGATAACTAACCTTGCCCCATAAAACATAGTCTTTCCTCCTTTAAGCTCTATACTTGGTGCAGCACCTGGCATACTTCCCATTGAATCTGACCATATCTTATTTACGCAAAAAAATGTATTTGTATAATGCTCACTAACTTTTCTTGATGATGGTATTCTATTGTTTATAATCGAATTAAACGACTCAGACATCGCCCCTGCGTTGAACATATTATTATTTCTCTTAGATGCATAAGATTTAAATGATTCTATAGAGCCAATTGAATCCCAAATAAAACACAACGGCTTCGTTATTTTACCTTCATCTTGATAATCAAGAAATTCATTTATTGCATACGCAATATCCTCAAGAACTGCAACTTTACGTTTTTGTTTAGATTTTCCACCAGTTGAATAATCATTATCACCGTATCTGTCTGCTAGTATTTTATTATCCATATATATGAAATCCCCATCATAATCTATAATACGATTTTCAGTGTGATAGGTAATCTCCCCAGTTTCCTCATCTACATCTTCAACTTCCACATCGCCATAAACTGGCGTTGCTTTCATCCCACAATCTATAGCATATTTGAAATCAAAATTACCCTCTGTCTCGAATATGATTGGCATTATCCCATTATTAATACAACTTGCAATTAGGCAGTTTTTAATTGTTGATTTACCAGTATTAGACCATCCAGTTACAATGGTTAAATATCCCATAGGAATTCCTGGAAGTTTAAGTGCATCTGCAAAAGCTTGTGGTAGCGCAATAAATTCTGTTGGTTTCTCTGCTGCTGATTTAACTAAATCATCATTCGACTTAACAGTTAAACCTATCTGTTCTTTAAAACTTTTAATATCAAACTTTTTAAACTCCTTTTTCTTAATAGGCTGTTTCATAACTTTATATTTTCTTTTTTATTTATTTTATCTCTAACTTTATCTTTCCAACATTTCCTACATATTGCTCTGTATTTGTCGTTTCCTCCAATTTCAACTTGACTTCCTTCGATTATAATTTCTCCATTTTCATCAAATCTAGCATTAATTGATGTCTTTCTTTCACCGCATTCACAAGTTGACTTTATTTCCTCAATATCATCAGCAAGCTCAAAAAGACGTTTAGACCCTGGAAACAGATGACTTTGGAAATCAGTTCTCAAGCCAAAACACATAACATTTACGTCTAGGAAATCAACAGCATCAGATAATTGGTCTACTTGTTCTTCGGTTAGGAATTGGCATTCATCTATAATCACCCATTTAAGTGTCTCCAACTGTGATGCCAATACATTCTTATAAGCCTTTATCGCTTTATAGAGATTGACATCCTTGTCAACCATTATACATTTACGCTCAAGACCAGCCCTAGAACGTATTACACCTTCTCCATCCCTAGTGTCTAATGCTGGTTTCAATACCATTATTTGTACTCCCTTTTCCTCAAAATTGTAGGCTGTGGTCAATAGCCTCAGAGATTTTGCCGAAGCCATTGACCCATAATTAAAAAAAAGTTTACTCATTTGTTCATATTAATTATAACATTGCTTAGTTTAAAATGGTAAATCCTCATCACTATCATCATCAGCAGTGTTTGACGCATCAACGATTATTTCATTTGAATTTGCAACTTCAGAATAGTCTCTAGTTTCCTCTGTAAGTTCGTCTTGAATGCGTTTCTGCTCTGCCTCTTCTTTAATCTTATTCATTTCTTCCTTATCAACGTACTTGCCAAGTTCCTTATTAAAAACTGGAACGCCTCCCATAGCAATAATTGTCATGTAATCATATGGTTTAACAGTATACACATCATACCACTTCTTCTCATCTTGAATCCATTTCATGCCAATGTCATAATCTTCTGTCAAAGGTGATGGGAAACCGTCATCAACAATTTGGATTGATGTTTTATTATCAGCAGTCCTTGTTAACGTAATAATTAGGTCAAGTCCATTATTAAGGTCAAATATGCTATATGTATTACCCTTCCTTGCTGCTGCTTCTGAACGTATTCTAGCAAGGTTCATAATTTTATCATACACACCGTCTTTCTTTTTTGATGAATTGAATAGCCAAAACTTAACGCCATCATCTTCATGTCCTCTTTCAATACAGCGCACAATCCACATTTCCTTAACCTTGTTAAGGAATTCAACGTCTCCGTATTTCTTCTTTGTTGGCTCATCAAGAGATTTCGACTTTAGCTCTCTTGCTTTTGCAGATGTCTCACAGAATGGGCAACCGTCACCCATCACATTACCGTCTTTCTTGTTGTGCGTAGGGCATACGAAGGTCTTCCACCCATTAGGTGCAACTTCTTTATTAACCTTAACTGTGTGCATAAAAACTTTCTTGAAAGGACTACCACCTTCTGGGGAGAACGGCAACAGTCTAATTGTTAGTGTCTTAGAGGTTTCGTTATTTGTTAACCTCGCTTGAAGATAATTTTTCTCATTAAATTGAGTTTTCTTAGGGATAAAAGTTTTTTGTTCTTGTTCATACTGAGTTTTCACAGCTTCTGCGTCAATGTTAACGCTAAAATTTTTGTTGTTCATAAATTGAATGTTATTAAAAAAAATTATTTTATATGCACGTCAAAACGTGCTTAAAAGTTTACAACGCAAAGATATAAAAAATAAATGGAAAAATCAAATTTCCCAGTTACTATTTTCACAATAACTGGGAAAATATATTAAGATATAGTGGTAAAATCAACTAGTTTCTCAATTGCCTCAAGATGTTCTTTTATTTGTAGAACATTACTATTTGGCTGCTGATTCATCCTATTACACATTATCAAATGGTCTCTAACCACTTGTAATGCATCACTGATATTATTTTCAATTTCACTAAATAAGTTGGGTAAATCATCGTTACCATAGCCAATTTCATTAACAAGCTTTTTTTTAAGCTTATTATATGATTCTTCAGATAACTTAACTGTCTTCATTAGATATTAAACATTTTTTCAAGTGTCTGGATGTCATCGTCATCAATTTTAAAAAATGTGTTTGCAATATCATCAGACGGATTATCTACATCGTCATTCGTAATGACATATTCTTTTGTTGTAGGCTCATCATTATCTGCATATGCTTCATATCCACCTTGTTTTGCTTTCTCAGCCCAAAATTCATTTGGTTTGACATTAAATGGATATGAATCTAGAGAGCGTAGGTTCAATTTCTCTGTTTGAGTAGGATTCCTTTTCTCGAACTCTGCCTTTAATGACTCAATCTCGCTATTATTACTATCGACTTTTGATAAAAGATTGTTAATAGTGTCTATTAGAGTATCAATTCTTGTATCTACTTTTGACAAATCTCTTCCAATGTGGTTTTGTTTAACATTAAGTTTATCTTGTGCTTTCGTGAGTCCGTCAATATCGATAGTTTCTCCATCATCTTCTGGTTCTTCGCCCATAGGGTCTTCCCCCATAGGGTCATTCATGTCCATATCAGCCATAGGGTCAGTATCACCCATTGCATTTGGGTCAGCACCACCAGTTGCATTAGGGTCTCCAGCCATAGGGTCATTCATACCCCCTCCCATAGCATTAGGGTCTTGACCACCCATAGCGTTTGGGTCTTGAGGCATACCGCCACCCCCCATAGGGTCAGCACCACCCATTGCATTAGGGTCTTGTCCATCCATAGCGTTTGGGTCTTGCATATCTTCACCCTCTTCGTCTATCTCCTCTTCTGGTAAAACTGTTGGTATATATGCCTCACTGAGACGCATGAAATGTTCATGTGCCTCAAATAGATTATTTTCTTTAAGATACTTAACGTTAGTTGCCATTGGTATATTAGTCGTTCAATAGTTCTTTATTATCCTCTGTTAAAATTGTCTTTGAACTCTCAGTTCTTTCGATGAGTCCTTTATCCTTCTTAACCCTTCTTACTGAAGGTGCTGGCTGTTCTGTATTATTAAGAACAGACTGAGCCATTGCTATTTTTTCACTAGTTGTCATAACCTCTTCATTTACTTTTTTTTTATTTTCTCCCACAAGAGCATCATTGTATACTTTCACTTGAGGTTTCTTGTTATCAATATGTTTAATAATAAATCTTCCCATAATATTGTAACATTATTTACTATAAATATCTAATTATTTGAAAAATATTGAAAAATCCTCTATTTTGGAGAGATTTGATAAAGAAAGTTCGCCATTTGTCTGGATTATCAATTTATCTTTATATTTATCCCAATCTACTAGATATTCATTATTAGGTTTTTCAGAATTTTCATTCTCTTTTTCGATTAGCTTATTAAGAGCGTTGATGGAAAATAAACAGCCATTTTTCACATGCATCACAGTGGCGTTGTTAAGACCTTTTATGAATTTTTCTTTATCAAATGTTTTAAACGTAACTAGGTACTCAAACTTATTTGTATCAATAGAATATACGAATATTTTGCTTAAATTTACCCTAAATGCATTTTTAAGATTCTCTAGAAATGAAAGAATCTTGTTTTTCCTAACGAATGTTCCTATTATTATTCCATTTGTGCTCATTTTTATTTTTTTTTAACTTGAAATGAAATACGGTATTGCGTATTTCTTATTACCCAAACGTTTAGTTAACTTGAATACGAATTTATCATTATCTTCAATTATCCTATTGTTTGGGCTAGAGATAATCCTATCAAGGATTTTTCTTGTTTTAATTCCACAATATTCAAGTATATTTAAGGACAATCCAAAAACATTACCTTTATGCGGAATGTACATCATACCATTACTAATATAAATATTTTTATTTTCCTTAGAAAACAAAATACTATATAATTTTTTTATAATACTGTATTTTAATTTAAATATATTAATATAATAATAATTTATATTATTTAATATATTATTATATATAATATTATAGAAACTTTCCAAATCTTCCTCAAAGTCTGCTCTGCTCTCCGACTTGCTGAAAGTCCAAAACAAGTTATTATCCAATTGCTTTTCCAATATGGATGCATATTTCTCGTTTTGCTTTGCCTTTTTCCAACCCACAATCAATATGGGTTTTGTAGAGTCAGCCATCTGAATATCAGATACTTGTTCTACAAACCCATCAATGTTTTTAAGTTTCCTATCCGTAACAATATATCCCAAGGTTTTCATAACATTTCAATCTTATAAGCAAAGATATATAAAAAAATGTTAAAAACAAAATTTAGCTACCGCCAAATTTAGAAAAATGCATATAATCACCATATGTTCCACCCCAGCCCCAACCATGAGCTTTGAATGCTTTTACAACTGGCGAATTTAATGTTCTTATACGTATGTCATCATCACCATTACTTAATGGTTTATGACCTCTTAACATTGGATTATCATCCCAGTTAATGTCGATTGCTATACCGAAAGAATGCAAAGAAAGTGTTGATGTTTCTGCAATATTACGATAACAATATGCGGCAGTATCCTTATCTCTTATAATGAATCTAGGGTTAAATCTCTTTATATCTTTAAATATTGCTTGTACTTCTTCAGCTACATTTCTATGCACAGTAAGTTTCTTTCCACCATTTATTGTTTCAACTGTTATTTCTACCATTTTTGAATCACATTCAGACTTGCTAGGGTTCTGACTGCTAAATCCAAGTTCTGTTACAAGACGTTGACGATTACGACTAGGTTTATAGTTTCCACTAACAAATTGTCCATTACCATTCGCTCTAGAAGCAGTACTTACTAAACTATTACAATCTTTTGGTTTGTATTTATCAAGACCGCTTAAGTCATTAAGCTGCGGAACTTCCTTCTTAAAGTTAGCATCATTACCACCGATAGCTGCCCTTCTCTTAGCTAATGATTTCAAAATTAAGTCATTTGAGCTTCCTTCACCAGTAGGTATCTCATTTTTTCTATATGTAGCAATACTTTGTCCATACTGAACAGCCCAAATAATTTTATTTGCATTGTTATCAGGTTTCTGTGTCAACTTACAATATATTACATCTGGGTTTATACTCGTTTGCATACCACCATTAGGATATATCCAACCTAGTTCTTGTACGTAATTATAATACTCACTGTTAAGAATCATATCAAACACAATAGCCAATTTATCAGTTTTTCTATTTTCTTGATTTATCTTCAAATACCCAAGTTCATCAACTTCAATCTTATGCAATTTAGTTGATATGGACGGAGTATCTTGTGCTGACCTATCAATTGCATTAAAGAATGCTGTGTTAATATCCTCTTTCTTATCAGTAATCTCTTCCGTAGCAGATTTAGTTGGTGTTGTGGAAACTCCTTCTAAATATTTACATACTCTTTTATATGTTCCACCGTTACCATCTTTACCCATAATACTTACTGTGTATTTATCACCAACACATTGTGGAGCAGGACAATATGTAAGACCTTTAGGGTTTTTACCACCAATATTTTGTATTACATTGAAATAATCTCTCCAATTTGTTTTTTGAAGTGCTTCTGGAAAATTCTTTTCATAAACATTTTTTACTCCATAATCAACAAAATCTTCAATACTATCAAAAGCTTTATAATTTCCTCCTGGCTTAAATCCACCATAATTATGAGTTGCAACTTGTGATTGGCCCCATCCACATTCTAGTGCTTCTTGAGCGACAATTATTTTAGCAATTTCGACATTAACTCCTTTAGATAACCATGCATGGAACATTGCTATTGCCCAAGCTTTTTGTCTTTCTTCAAGAGTAGAACCAGTGAATTGAGGACCTTTTTGGTCTCCTTCCCACACACCACCTAAAGCATTAGATTCCCATAATGGATATATCTTATATGGGCAATCGTTATCAATATTTGCCAAAAGTTGTTTATCACTTTCAAGGCTAGAATATTCTCCATTAGTTGCATCAGTATCTCCATCTGTGAATATATCTTCTACTAATGTATTTGAAACGTTAGCCATACGACAGCCAGTGAAATTAGTTGTCATAACACCAGGTCTTATTGAATGTTTAACCTTCATAATCAAATATGAACCCCTAAACATAGGGACATTCAATAGTACAAAATACATTAATGGTTGTACCCATGCGCAACCCATCATTTCAACATCACAAGTATATGATTGTGAAGCATATACATCATATAAGTCTTGTGATTTAATACCCTTTTCACCATTAGATGTTGCCCCAATCAGAATTGCATGTTTAGCTCTAATTGACTGTTCAGTGGCTATTGGGCTTTTCATATTTATATTTACCTTTTTGAAATAGCTCTGATATTGTTTACCATATGATACACCAAACGCAGGTATTCTAAAACACCCATCTTCTTCATTGGTCTTGCTTCTGATTGCCATTGGTGTTTCAAATTCATCATTAAGCATAAATCCATCATTTGTGTATTCACCATTTGGGATATTAAGATTTTTTGAAGCTTGGTAAGGGTAAACAACAACAAAACTTGGATACTTGTTAATTCCACTCCATTTTATGCTATTGTATGATATTGGCGTAAACATTTCTTTCATTGAATCTTTTTTCTTCAAATCGGCAAAATTCTGTATAGACATTAGCATTGATTTGCTAGCTGAATACATATCAGATAAAAATCCCAAAAGCATTGAATTAATATCTTCATATTTTAATAATGCTTCTACTTTTTCCGCAATTATCTTAGGATTGACTAATAGTTTATTACCAATATCATTATAATATGAATCAATGAAATAAAATTTATGTCCTATCTCTTCTCCTTTTGTTGGAAAAAATGATTCTAACATCCAATCATCAAGAGATGACATAGGAATCCATTTATCATAAATTTGCTTCATATACCTATAAAGCTCTTTTTTCATATCTTGTGTTGTTTTATGAGGCTCATCAGTTGTCCTAACGATGTTACCATTTTCATCTTCGAAACTATTTATATGGTAAAGTTCTTGTAACCTACCAATAAAACCGTCTAAATATAATTTAGCAGTTCCTTCAGATAATGCATAATCTTCTATTTTTTCACCATTGTGATGATTTACAGATAATCTAACAACACAAACAGCTTTAAGTAAATCATTAGTTAATTTTTGAACTATCTCATTATTCTGATTTAGAACCCTTCTAGCAGATTCCGTTGTTCCATTTTCCTTATATGTTGGTAAATAACAATCGCTATTTTTATCACACAGTTTTGTAGCATAGTTCTTGTTTGCAACAATCCAATCTATATAGTATTTTTCATATTGGTGCTTTGCTAGCTTATTAAGACTTGCAATATAATTAAATATCTGGTATGGATAAAAATCCATTGAAGCCTCTCTCATTTTAGATACTGGTAAATATTTAGAAGCAATTGACCTTATTCTTCTTGATGCTTTTTCTATCGATTCTTTTTTATTATCTTTTGGTACATTTTCATGAATACCTCCACTAGCATATATAATTGCGCCAATTTGTAGTACAGCTAATTTAGGAAGATATGTAACAGTATGGCTTTTAGCAATATATCTTCCAAATTCTGTTGTATTAAGTAGAATACCCATTAAAGCTAAAGTTAGCTTTGATTCTTCTGGATTTAATCTATGCCCACCAACTTCTCTTCTTGATAAAGGGTTATCAGTTTGATTTGCTAATGAAGTGTTTCTATCTACATAATAAGTACCAGTATTACTATCTTTTGACATACCAAACACCTCTGTTATGACACAGCTATTAAAATTACCATTTTCAGATTGTGTTGAGAAGTCACTATTCATATTTTCAGTTGAGTATTTATGCTCATTTCCACCAATAGTAACACAAGCCATTCCATCTTTGATTATGGCTTTCTGCGGTTGTTCTTGTGCTGTAACAGCCTTTAACGAAATGGAATGAATACCAGGAACAACTGCAAAATTACTATATTCTCTTACATTATTGAATGAACATGCCGAAGAAATTGAATTATAAATCTCTGTATATCCACTATCTACACCAGTATTAGCACCTTGTAATTGTTCTTCGATTGCTTTAGGGTTATCTAAAATAAAGGTAGTACCATATCCATAATTATCAGTTGTATTAACTGTTTCATCTTTAACTGAACTAGGTATATTCCATAATGATATATCACCTTCTGAATTGGTCATTTTATCACCTTGGCTAAGTAAATTATGTACTTCTTTAAGTTTTTCATATGAAAATTTTTGAATTGGATATATTGAATTACTATATCCTGTTTTCTTTACATTATATCCACTTAACCAAAGATTAGAACCTTTAGTAAATAACGGAGAATTACCCCAAGGCATATCAGTTCCTTCACTTGTTATATAAGAAATGATATTGTCACTAGAGAATACACCATTTCTTATCATGGTATTAATTTTAGGATTTGTTAATTTTACCGTATCATAGAAATTTTCAGCCTCTATTCTACCAACCAATTCAGGATTTTTAGTACCAAAGAAATTACTTCCTTGTTCTTTCCTAAAATAATTGATTGTTAATATGTCAAACATACGCATTGCAATACGTCCTGCAAGACCATAACCTGTTTCATCAGATGAAATTTCACTAGAATCTCCATAAGGAGGTTTATTTATATAAAAATCAAATGATGTCAAAGGATGTTTAATTATTGCTTTTTCAGTTGATTCAATAGGTATCGTTCTATTACTCTGTTCTTCTGAAATTTTATCATCTTTATATAAGGCAACAACCTTTTCAGCACCATTAAACAAACCATTGATAAAATCCACTTCTTGGAATCCTATACCGCTAGTGAATTCACCAACCCATGTATCCTCATTCTTTATAATTTTATCATCGCCAACAACTTGTCTGTAAACTCTTGGAAATGGTGGTATCTCAGGGTCTTTTGATGCATTTGGAACATCTAGATTTTCTCCTGGATTTACATTCAATTGTGATGCGGTTCTTCCCTCACAAGCACTAACACAATCATATATTTGTTTCATTAACGTTTCTAGGTGCGCCATCATAATTCTAGTAAAATTCTCTACAGAAGGATGCCATCCCAAACGCTTAAACATTTCTTTGTTTAATGCTTTTATTTTTCTTTCGTCTTCCTTTTCTTTAATATCTCTATTTGCGTCTGCTTGTAATGCTTTAATTCTATCATCAATATAACGATAGTCAACATCAATAGAATAACAATCAATATATTGGTCTACCCCATCGTTATATATCGTACCCAATACATGCTTTCTATGCTGTTCTGCATCGGCATCTGCTGTAGCTCCACTATATTCTACACCTCTAAAAACTTTACTAAATACGTCAGTTTGTGGTAGGCTGTTATTTTTATCAAATCCATTAAATACAATTTCATTTTTTCCGTTAACAAATAATCTATTAAAAAGACTTGCCCTTTCGAATTTAGAAAAATCTTTAGAGACATTTTCTAATTTTCTAAAACCATTACTTTCTTGATTGTATTCATCAATTGCAGAATTAAGATTTTGATGAATCTCTTTAAATTCATCACTAAAAAAGTTTTCGTATTGGTATGATAAATCCTTTTGAGTAACCGTTTTATTATTTGTTAAAATTAACAGTCTATAATAACACCCTTTATCTTCAAAAAGATAAACATATTCTTTACCATATATCTCACAACATATGTTAAATAAAGTTGAATACCATAATGTGTATAAATCTTTTAAAGAATTCAGCTTTTCTATTTCACTAGCATGTGTGTTTTCTTCATCTGTTATGGGAGTCGATTCACCATCTACATTTTTTAATGCTAATTTTACAGTACTGAATATTTCATATAATGTTGGCATATTATCTTTAGCCGTTTTTTCTTTATTCCAAATGGTAAAACGACCAGAGTTAATCTCTTGAGCCCAATATTTGTTAAAGTTTCCTTCTCTACCACCATAATCAGAATATGGTGCAGCAAGTAAAGCATCTGTAACAATATCTGTTAAAAAAGAGTAACTATAACCTATAAATCTAGTGTTAATATCAAAATCACCAGTATCTGAATTAAAATTAGTTTCAAATTTATCGCATAAAACCTCATAAGTAACTGGTTTACCATAAAAGCCTTTAATCGTTATGGTAAACTTTGGCATAGGAACTCTGAAAAAACATTGGAAGAAAGACTGCGCAACGTTATCTGCATTAATACCACCAATTCCTTGATATGCATTAGTTCTACTTAATTCAGTTGGCTGAAATAATGACAAACCTCTTACATCGGTGAATTTAATATTGATAATTGGCACGCATGATTTTTGATATTCAATATCAACAGATTTAACACCAATCATTTCAGTAGTACCATAATTTATTAAATCACCAACATACATGTCAGCATAGTTTGTTGTCAAAAAGTTTATGTTGTGTTTTTCAGAATCATTACATTCTATTTTAGTACCACCCATAAAATTAACAACAGACGTTCCATTGCTTTGATTTGTCGTATATGACAAAATCAAAACATCTTTTGTAACAGTCTCATTTTTAGAAATGTTTTTTCTGCTACAAACTTCAACCTCAAGATTAAGCATTATGGAATAATCCTCCAATCTTGGTGCTCTTTCATAATCGTCCTTAAGTGCCCAGTCTTGGAAAGTTCCACCACTGAATTCTCCTTTAACTGAACTAAAATTAGGCTCTACATAATTAACACTTGAATGAGGTGTTGGCATAAATTTATTTATTTAATCCATATAAATTATTATATCTGTTAATGTTTGCTTCATATCCTTGAATTGCATTATCCAATGGATATGGAATACGTAACCTTGTATGATTCTTTATCCTAAATTCTAAAGAACCTGCATCAGGATTTGCTTGCAATATCAACCAACCATAATTAGGGTCTCCATAATATTGGTATGAAAGCAAATCCAATCTTGTTTTACCCACTTCATAATAAACATAAAGGTCTGAATTAGAAGAAGGTACTTCAATGGATGGTATCTTTTTGTAAGTACCATCCACTATAAATGATTTATATCTGTTATATGTCATACATTATTTAAAATTTTTATCGAAAGTTGTAATTCTTTCATCGGTCTGCATTGTTTCAGTATTCCTTACATTAACACCCTTATAGAATTCTTTCATCCATCTAAGGTCTTCTTCAGTGTCAACGACACCTTTTTTCTTTTCTTGCTTTGGTTCACCTGTTTCTATCATATCTGGATAAGAATAAGGCTTAAATTTAACTTCATGCCCATTACCATCTGCATCATATTGTACCATTTCAGCACGGTTATCATAAACGCTAGTATTTGCATAATAGTTGAACGATACAGCATTCTGTAGACGTGAAATAGGACCAGCTAGGTCACTACCACCCAAGAATACAAAGTTAATCGTTACTTTTGCAAACATTGGCATAACACCAATACCTTCTGGGTTTAAATCCCATTGTGGTGTTTCATATTGTATACTAATGCTATTAATAACAATCTTAGTATAATAGAAATCACCAAGTCTCAATACACATATTGGCGGTCTACCAAACGCTAAGTTATATGCGGTAGTAGAACCTTGGTCTGAACTACCAACAGTAGAACCTTGCCTTGTACATTGATGTAAGAATGTTAATCTCGCATTAAATCCTTCAGGTGATATTGAATGGTATGCTGGGTCAAAGTATTTTATTTTGTCTGTTATCAAATGATGCAAGAACGGACTGTTCTTTTCAAGCAGTTCAAAGAACTCACCCTCATTATCATAACGCTCAACAATGCCTTTTTTAACGCCTGTAATTCCAGTTTGATTTTGAAGATATGAATTATCAAAATCCCAAGACATTTCGTTAAAATAGTCTTTTCCATCTTGCTGACCTTTTAGCTTATATGAAAACTCTCTAAGTTGTTCATCAAAACGTTTTTGATTTGCTTTAAGCCAATCATCGGTAGTTTTATAAGGATTAATTATACTTGATGGCGGTGCAGGTAAAACGCTCGTTTTATTATTTTCTATTGATACCTTATCAATCTGATTCAATGGAGCATTTGTATTTATATCAGTTTTACCACTTTCAACAGACGATGATTCTGCCATTGCAGCAGTTTCAATACTAGTCTCGTTATATTTGATTATAACTGAGGCACTACGCCACATTTTAACAACTTTATCGCTGTTATTTCCCTTATCAACATTGTTTTTTGGACTTTCTTTTTTGGTTCCAGTTGTTGCCTTATCAATTTCAGGAAATTTTTTATTTTCCATCCATTTTTTGAATGTCAATGCTCTGTTGTTAGATAGTGTGTCGTTTGATTTAGCATAACCTTGATAAGAAGCATGTCCTTCAAATTTAATTTCAGTAATCTTAAATCTTTCTTTATTCTCCATCAATTCTTTCACAAGTTTAACATTACCTTCGCTAAACTGACCACTTAACAACTCTTCTGCTTTTTGACCCTCTAATGCAACAAACATATCAGCAAAGCTAATAAGCGTTGTATTTTCGTCATTTCCATCCAAACCAAATGCTTTGGCTATAGATTCATTCTCTTTAGCGCTTCTATATCCTTTAACACCGTTTAATCCGAAATCTCTTGTATCAAGATAGCTATCTGGTCTAGAAAATTGCTGATTCTCATATACTTTATCTACACGATAATACCAACGTCTACGATACCATTGGTGTGTTGCTCCAGTTAAGTTAGACTGTGTAGCTGCACCACCCAATGACATGGCTTGAGAACCGATTATTTTTGCTAATGGATAGCTTTTTTCACCATATTTAGCAATATATCCTTCGGTTTGGTCTTCTCTAACGCCAGCAGGACTAGTCAAATATTGTGCTTTTTTATCTTTTGTTTCTAAATCAGAATAAGTGGTTTTAATTTGGTTATAATCTGCATTAAGATTAGCTATTGCAACAGATATACCTCCCATACTAAATTGATTTCTACCAACTTCATAACCGCCAGTGTTTTCAGTTCCTTGTATGGTTACTTGTGTGTCAATTGTAGTTGGAATGTCTTCAGCATCTTTATTATCGTTAACAAATTTCTGAGCACCAATACCATTCATAAGATAATAAATAGCATTAACCTTTCCACTAGCTTTAGTCGGTACGTCATCAACTCCACTATAGTTATTAGGATAATATAATACACAATGTATCGCCTTTTCAGTAATTGTTGGTTCATGTACCTCTGGCTCTGGTGGGTCTTCCTTAACAGGTTGTTTTACATCCTTTTCTTTTTTTGCAACCCTAACTCTTTTTCTAAACTCTTGCGGTTTAGCTGTTAGAATTTCACAACCTGCAAAGAATCTTAGAAGAGTATTTTCTTGGTTATTTATCTCATCAACACCACCGTCATTTCCTGGAAGAAGTGTTTTTCCATTGTTTTTCATTCCATTACGCTCATGACCAGTCCAATAATCAAGTATTGCTGGATGGTCAATTAACAATGTAAATGATAAATTACCACGTCTTTCTGTGTCTGTATATGTATATACTTTTTCACCCCTACCAATAAATTGATTTGCATTCCAGTTTACACTTACATCTTCACTAAATGAAAGGTCATATGGTGGAAACCACATTATACGTCCACCAAGTGGTCCTTTTTGCTCTGGTGATAAACCAAATTGGTCGTATTCATCATGTATTATGTTCTCACTTTTCCAAGCCAAGTTTTCAATTGAGAACATACATTTTTTTGTAGATACTGCTTTTTCATCATCTTCTCTATGTTCGAAGTAATCTTTAATCTTAGCAGTAGGTGCTATGTTAACCAAACCATTTCTGTAGTTTAATACACCATATTTATCTAGTCTTTTACTACCGCCATCAAATCCATATTTTTCAGTTTCTTTTGTTCTGAATCCTACGGTATCATAGCCACTACTTGTTTCTGCTTTTTCAAGTTGTTCCTTTGTTTCGTATTCAAATGGTCTTATTGCCCTAGCCAATTGATTATATTGATGGTGATAAGTCCATACTCTACAATATGGGTTATTATATCCATTTGGCTCATCTGGCTTTACCTTTAATAAGTTTCTACCATGAGATTGTCCATATTGGTTACTGAATGCTGTTTGTGTGATGTCTTCTTTATTTCTAGAATCCATTGAATTAGTATGAAATCTAGCAATAAGAGTCTTATATTTACCATGATTAAAATTATCATTTGTCTTTTTAATCAAGTCACAAGTATCCAAACTATTAGCAAAACTAGATATTGCGCCAAAGTTAATTCCAGGATTAGCACCATCTATGTCATATTTCTCACCAATTTCTTTGTTATTCGTTCTATCATCATCAGACTCGGCATAAGAGTATAATATGTTTCTTTTAGAAGTACTTTCAAAATCAACATCTGGTGTCCATCTGTCTAGTAGATTTTTCGGGTCATCGTAAGGATTGGCAAACCTTACTGTTGGTTTTTCCTTATAGAACGTAAACTTTGGGCATTCATTTGAGTTATAGTCCATGACATTACTACCCATGTTATAATTTCTCCTAACATGGTCAAAAATGTATAGATAGTCTTTACCCAACAGACTGATAGGTTCACGGCCTAGGGCTTGAACTATAAACATTATATCCTCATATGAATTAGCCATACCAACTGACCTATTGATAAAATCACTGTTGCTCAATAGGTCAGCTGTGACATTCCCTAGTTTTCCTAAAAAACTTGCCATATATAAAAAATAATTTCAACTATTTTATTTTAAAGATTAACGACCCCAATAAGTTATATTTGCTAGGCTTCCTCTTAATGTCGCATTATCATTCATAAACCTACCTCCATTCATATCATTGTTAATTGACTCTTTAATCAAATCTTTCAATTGAGAAACAAATGAACTGTCGTTTAACAAATTGTTGATGTCTAGATTTTTTGTAAGATTTCCAGCATCAAGTTTAAGAGTACCGTTTATGTTTACGTTGATGTCTTTAACTGTAACCTCACTAAAACCATTTGATGAATTAGCATTGGTTGGAACATATATATATTCCTTCTCTCCTACTGGTTTTGCTTTTACATCGTTTGAGTTCTTGAGAACCGACAACGGACTCACTATACTGCTAAATATGCTACCAAGGTTTCTAAATAAATCAGTTTGTACTCCATTAGTACCAATTTTTGACAATACGCTAGGCATTTCGTTTATGAAATTAAACAACGCAGCTTGCTGGTTTTTATTCAATACCATTTCGCCACTGTTAAGGCTAGTTAATATCTTATCACCACTGTATGAATTTCCACCAACTATACCACCATTGGCATGCTTTTCACCAATAATCGCATCAACAGCCTTGTTAAACAATTTACCTAATACATTATCACCACTAAGCCAACTTGTCAGTTTATCCCAAATATTTTTTATGGTATCAACTGGGTGCATTATTAATTTAGCAATTCCTTCTAATGTATTTATGAAAAGCCTAATAGGAGTGGTAATGAGATTAAATGCAACACTTAAATAACCTCCCCTTTCTTGTATTTCTTTATTTACGCTAGACAATGCTGGACCTATTTTTTCTTTTGCCCAACTAAATGCTTCTTTTCCACCTTCCACAATGCTGTTTCCAACCGATTTTGCATAATCAATGAAATCTTTATCTGCATTTTCTGGCAGTGATTTCCAAGTATCATATGCGCCTTTAACTGCGCCAACAGCAGCACCAATTCCAGCCCCTAAAGGTCCGAACATTGCACCGATAGCGCCATATTCAAGCGCAGTGGTCGTTGCTTTGAGTGCTTGGTGAGATTTTCCACCTTTCTTTATTTTTCCATTATCAGCCAAATAATCAACGCCAATGCCTCCAATCGCCCCTATTATGCCAACTCCACCACTTTTCGCTAATTTTCCAAATGTTTTAAGCGTTCCAGCCCTAGATAAACTAGTTTTTGCAGCAGCAAAAGCTCCTTTAATACCACTTCCATGAGTTATCGCACCCTTAAATGCTTTAGTCGCTCTAACACTAGATTTTGCTAATTTCAAAGGCGTAGTCCACATTGATTTTATGGCATGACTAGCTGACTTAATAATGCTAGTACCTCCTTTTGCTGCCCTTGCCCCAATAGAAGTGCCTACTGAGCCTAGTGGTGAATTTCCTAGAATCTTTTTTCCAACCCACAAACCAAGTAGTATAGGCCAATGTTTTGTGAGCCAAGCAGTAACACCATATATACCTTTTACAACGTCTTTTATAGTATCTTTATTACTTTTAGCCCATCCTATCACTGTCTTGGCAAAATCGCCAACATTCCTTCCAATTTCTTGGATATGTGGCTGTATTTCCTTCGCTAAGTCCTTAATTGCTGTCGTTGCACCTGGTAAATACTGATTCAGATACTTGGCAATACTAGCCATAAATGAAGCACCAATGCCTTTTATTTGGTCATTTATTGAAATTAAAGTTTCAGCTTGCTGCTGCATTATGTCTTTCTCAGACATATTATTAAATTTTTGAAGTTCTTTGATAATACTCTGGTCTATGTTGCCATTTGTTATGTCATGTTTTTCTCCACTAGTGTCATTTATGTATAGTCTTCCATTCTCAACATATGATTTATTCATTATAAAATCTTTTTCTTCTGTTGAGAAATTGGCAAATTTTGCGCCATAAGCATTTTCTTTATATTTAACCTCTGCTTGTTTTTTGGCAATTGACATTGCTTCATCCATACTGATTCCCATTGCTTGAGCAATTCCTTTAACGAAATCACGGTTCATGCCATTAACATTTGACATACCAGTTTTTGCATCAAATGAAGCATATCCTCCTAGTGTTTTCGTCATTCTCTCAGTAAATGCCTCTGGGTCATAATTTGCCTCATACGCCATTGTTAATGGATTTGAGCCATATGCGCCAGCAGCACCACCAAGCATCTGTAACTGTGCCGATGACTCAATTGCAGAATCCAAGTCCATAAATTTATTGGCAGCTGCTTCTACAGATTGTAGGTTAAAACCAAGCTTTTCAGAAAGTGCTGTCATCTTAATGATGCCGTTGACACCATCACGGAATGACAACTTGTTTGCCAAAGATAGATTTTTGGCGACTTCCTTGCTGAATTTCGCTGCATTTAGTCCGCTTTTAGCCGCAGTTGCATATGCTTTTGAGACAGCACCTTGTACAGTGCTCAACTGGGCACCCATATGGTTCATCATCTGCTCAGTAAACTGATTTGCAGTTCCAGCGCCAACTAACCTGTTAATCTGAACTTGCCTCTCAGCTTCTGCCTCATTTAGCATATACTGTTTACCAGTTGCATCAACAATACCTCTCTGCACTTCCCTAATCGCATCAGCAGCAACGCCATATTTTAGTGCTAGTCTCTCAGTTCTTTCAGTTAAAACTTGAGTATATGCTTGCGCTTCTCTTGCACTAAGACCAACTTCCCTAGCAAATGCAATACCCTCTTCGTGGAATTGAACCGCCATGTTAAACCCTTTACCGATTAAAGAGGTCATTATGCCTAGAGCACCATTGACTCCACCACCAATAACGCTTGCCAACTCAGTGAACAAAGATGTTAAAAATTTCGGCATATATATATTATTTATGATTTGTTTTTATTAATTTTCTATATAAATAGATATTTTTTATCTTTTTAACATTATTTCTTTTGATAATTTAAATTTATTTCGTACCTTTGCAACATAAACAATAAACAACATTATGAAAAATGTTATTTCGAATGAAGAACGTATAAAACGTCTAAAACTAAATTGTTCCTTACATGCAGACGGAAAAATAAAATATTTCCACCAAGGTAAAGAATATGTTGACCTTGGTTTGCCAAGCGGAACGTTGTGGGCAACAATGAATGTTGGCGCAACCTCCGAAACCGATTATGGACTATACTTCCAATGGGGAGATACACAAGGATATGCCGATGTCTCAATAAAAACGTTTAGATGGTCAAACTACAAGTATGGTGATGAATCAAAAAACTTCACCAAGTACAATGCAACAGATGGTAAAACAATGCTTGACCTTGAGGATGATGCAGCAAGAGCAAATTGGGGAGGCAATTGGCATATGCCTACTGATACGCAGTTCAAAGAGCTGTTAAATACTAGTAATTGTACTAATACTTGGGTAACTGACTATCAAGGTAGTGGTATCAATGGACGTTTGTTCACAAGCAAAAAGAATGGAAATACATTGTTCATTCCTGCTGCTAGCACCGCTGGCTATGGCATTATAGGCAACGTAGGTGAATACGGAACTGTCTGGAGTAGTTCTCTCTACAGTTTTGGTGTCAAGTACGGTCACTACTTGTATCTCGACCGTGATTACATTAGCTTGGGCAGCAACTACCGTTTCTATGGTCGCTCTGTTCGTGGTGTAATCGGTTAATAGCGCATATTCCAATAAAACAAAAACAAATAATTTATGAGATTTTATCAAGAAATTAACGGAATAATCTGGGAGTTCAATTCATTCAAAGATTGGGTTGTTGGATGGATACAGATAATACTTGGAAGAATTGTTGGTTTAATTCTAGGACTTGGAATTATATATCTAATCATTTTATGGCTTGAATGGTATGGTAGTAAGTGAGTTTAACCTATTGGCAGCATTCCACTGCCATAATGAAGAATACTTCGATGGCGTACTCCCAATACCAAACCTTGTGATTTCACACTCATATAGGACATTGGGGTATTTCCATTGCGATGTTGATGAATATGGCAACTATTACAATGAGACCATTGAAATCAGTGATAACTACGACTACACTGAGGAACAGTTCAGAGACATAATGATTCACGAAATGATTCATTACTACCTACTGTACGTTGGATTGGACGCTAAGTGTACTCATGGAAAAGAGTTCAAGAAAATGGCTGATGACTTTAACCTCAGATATGGATTCAACATAACAAAACACATAGATGTTTCCAAGTATAAAATCAAAGATGGAAATTCCAAATTTATGTTCAAACTTTGTACATTCTTCTGATATTTATATATTAGAAGAATTTTTTTTGTTATGAATTTTAAAAAAATTATAAATGAAGAGATTAACAAGTTTATCATCAATGAAAACATCAATTCGTTGATGCAATCTGCAAATGGAATAAACAATGAATTAAGCAAATTAAAAAATCATTCCGTCACAGATAGGTCACTAAATACATTCATAAGTAATTTTGAAGTGTATTGCATTCAAGTTATTCATGCGGTTAACAGATGCGTTAATGCAAACAACTTGAACGAAGGTCTTAGTAATTGGGGGATAAACATACCGCCAGAGTTGGGAGGAAACTTTTGGAATGATGCAAAGAGAGGATACTATAAGACGAAGAACTTCCTAACAAGGGGAAGCTACGAAAACAACGGTATGAGAAATGGTGTTAATCCAAATACAGTACCGTCAGTAAAACTGTCCGTATTAATGCAGCAATTTCCTCAAAAGAAACAAGAATGCGATAACAAAAATGCACAAATGAGCCTATATCAACAAGTTCCACCAATATTAGCCATTGTGCAATATCTAGAGCAAATCTATAACGAATACAATAACTTGCTACGACAGCAGCAACAAAATAACGCCCAAGGTACTAATCCTTGAGCGTTTTTTCTTTCTTCAGTTCCTCAACCAATTTATCAGCATAGCCAACAGCAATATCAGCTATCTGCTTCTTAAATATAAACTGAACTATAAATACCATTATTGAGCTTGACAATATGGCATTCATAACATTGATTGATGCATCAACCCTAACTTGTTCCCAATCAACTGATTCTTTATCCATATTAGTTTATTTTACCTATAAATATCACGTCATAAAACAAAAATTCCCAAGTACAGTCATCACGGCTCTCTTGGGAATAAAAGAAATATTTAAAAAAATTCGAAATTATTTTGCTTTAATTAAAGTTCAATACAAGACCTTCAGCACTTGCATCTTTAATGCTACCACTCGTACCTACACAGTATAAATAGAATACTTGGTTATGCTGACCAAAGTTATTGGCATTTACCTTAACACCATTATACTTACAATTCTTGAAATTGAACTTCCAAGTCTTCATTGCTGTTAAGTCACCACTCAATCCACTATCAGTACTGTATGGCTGATAAATGATAAGTCCTGCCCAACGCCAATCGTTGAATGACAATCCATTTTCATATGTCCATTCAATGTTCTCAAAATTAACAGTTACACCAGTGGCATTTGCTGTATTTGAAATTCTCAACACATTAGAATTATCAACAGTTAAATTGAATTTAGAGTCTTTAATGCTAATAACTGCATTGTTTTGTGGTTTATATACATTGAATACATTATGTGTAAGTGAAGGGTTATCAACTGTTACGTTACTAGCATTCAGTACCTCAAGGTTTTGATTTGTCTGGTCTCCTTCAAATATATTATATGCAGTAGAGCCATTTGCAATTGACAAATTACTTATTTCAATATCTTTTGCACTGTAAAGTACATATCCATTTGTTGAACCCTTATCACCAGTTACTTCCATACCATCAACAACGATGTTATCAGTTGCATATAGGTAAATCTGGTTATTTGCGTCAACATTAGATACTTCAATATTCTTGAATGTCTTCTTTGCTGCCAACGCATTTAATGCTGCGTCACCATTAATAAATACATCTGTTTCAATTGGATTGTCAATAGAATTGATTTCTTCAGCAGTAAATACAACAGCAGTAATATCATCGAAGAAACCGCAATCAAGAAGGCTAGCAAACTTTATACCATCCTCATTAACTGTTATTGGGTTTTTCAATGCACTAGCAGAGAACTTTGCAGCCACAGCCTTTACCTTGTTGGAGGCTATTGATATACCATCACTACCGTCAAGTTTTGCATCATTTATTGCCTTATCTATCGCAATTTGTACACCATCAAGCTTAAGCCCATCTACACCAACTGTTAAGAATGGTTCACCACTTGCATCAAGTTTAAGTGCAATTGTGTTATGTGTGTTATCAATATCAATACCATTACCAGCTGTATAATAGTCAACCAAATCTTTTGTGTTGATGTATACTGGTTCCTCTTGGTTTGCTATAATCAATTTAAGTGCTGTGTCTGGTCCTTCTAGGTCTTCTGTAAATGTATCATCAGTCCATGTACCATGCACTAAACTACCACTTGTTACTACAAGGTCTTTAGGGATGTCTATACGTCCAATTTCACTTATACCTTGTGATAATATATATGTTTTAAGATAACCGCTTGTAGGCGTTCCTGCAACATCTAAAGAGATTGTAAGCGCAGCTACTAGTTCAGTTCTTAAATCGGACAATGCATTTGCTACTGTGTTTTCTTCTGTAAATCCTTCACCAAGTCTTGCATTAACATCGTTAATGGCTGCGGTAAGAGTAGTACCAGCTATACCATCACCAATAACTAAATTAATGGCAGCAATTTCTTCTCTAAGTTCTTGAACATCAGCAGCACTGCCATCTACATCAAGAATAGTATAAGATGATGTACCACCTCCATTATCTTCCATTTCGGAAGCATCGGCATAAAATCCAACTACCGTTCTGATGACATTATTCTCATCAAGATAACGAGCAAGTTTTGCTACACCGTCATTTGTTGCAACTTGAGTTAATCCTTGAATTGCAAGTTGTTTTGTTCCATAGACCTTACCGTTACGTAAAAGTCCTAATGAAATAATGTTCTTATTCATAATTCAATTAAATATTTTATTAAGTTATTCTATATAATAAATATTTTAAATTTATTTAAACTATATAGAATTTTTAATTTTAATTGCGGTATTTTTAATACCAATTAAAAAACTAGTGTTATCAACTAAACTTTTACTTTCAATTGGATAAGATATTATTTCGTTTAACAATGAATTTATCCTAGTTTCATATGGTTTATTATTTTTATGTAAATTACTATTAAATGGTATTTTATTTTTGCATTCGTTCAAAATCAATTCATAATTAGAAAAATCATATTCTGTAAAATATTTTTCAGAATGAATAATAATGTGTTTTCTATCTAATTCAAATATTTCCTCATCATCTACAGCATTAGGAAAATATTTCTCAAATGATGATAACTGTAACCCTACTTGTATAAACCCATTATCATTATATTTTGTTTGCTTCTTAAGTATTTTCAATTTTTTGCTATCTTGTAAATCTGATGGAAATATGTGGCTCAAATAGGCACTCCATTCATAAGATTTCCAAAATATACCTTCTAGATAAAAATGAATATCATATAAATTATTTCCATCACGTTTTTCTAATTCAAAAATTTTTTGAGCCGTCATAACTAACTTGGAATCTCATAATATTTTTTACAAAATTTATTTCTATTTTTTAAATCACGCTTCACTATTATATTTTCTTTATATTTGTTTATAATTTCAAATTTTTTCTTAGGCGCATTATATGATAAATATCTAAACCATCTATAATCAATTAATTCAAATATTTTCATTTTTACATTATATGAGCTATAATGCTTCATAAAACCCCAATAACTGTTTAAAGACTGAACAAAATGTTCAACGTTTTCTGCACTTATTTCACCATTAAACTTATGTATAGACATATATGTATTTGATACTGTTGTATTGCTGGTATATAATCTCTTACCTTTTACAACAGAGCCAGTAAACTTTAAACCCTTTCTATAATGTTGTATGTATATTTTATCTGGATGTAATTTAACCATTAAATTGTTAATTAAATAGTTTGACATATTTTGTATAAATTTAGATATTTGATTTCTATTTTTACAAATTACATAAAAATCATCCACATATCTCCCATAAAATCCAAACTCATTTTTAACATATAAATCAAACCAATGCAAATAGAAATTAGCAAAACATTGTGATGTGAGGTTTCCAATTGGTAATCCATAATTATCTCCACAAGTAAACAGTGACTTATTCTTAGCTAGTCTATCCCACATATGTATGGGTGTTTTCCTTATACAATTATACTGTGGACAATTCATTACCACTTTATTCACTAACCAAAGTAAAATATCTTTATCATTTTCATGGTAATTTTCTTTTATGAATTTTTCAAGCATTTTCCACAACTTTGGTTTATGGATACTCATAAAGAATCCTTGCATATCAAACTTACCCACATAGCAATCTTCACTATAATTACATGAACATTGCCTAATCTGTTCATGCAATCTCTTAACACCATACAGTGTTCCTTTACCCTTTCTACAATTATAGTTGTCTTCTATGAAGACTTCTTCAAATAATGGTTCTAAACGCATCATTATTACGTGATGCACTATTCTGTCTCTAAAATCAGCAGCGAATATTTCTCTTAATTTTGGCCTTGTAACTAGGAAGCATATACTTCTTCCAATCTCATATTTTCTAGAGTTTACTTCTCTCCAAAGTTTAACTAGGTTTTCTTCATAATTAACTTCAAACTGCAATGCATTTATCGTTTTTCTTTTACGTTTTCTACATTGATAATATGCTATAAAGAAATCTTCCAAAGGAATTGATGTCAATGCATCAAATTTCATAACAATATTAAAAAAATAAACTTGGTAAATACCAAAACACTAATTCCAAGAAAGCACGGACATAGTTGTTGTTGTTCTTATTGTTGTTGTTCACATTGCCATTGTTTGTGTTCACATTCCAAGCATTGTTTTCATCATACTCGGTAGAAGACCAGTAATTGTTGTTGTCATTCAACTGAACTCCACTTTTTCTGCTCGTTCTCATGAGTGTTTGATAGAAGTTCACCGCCTCTATCGTATTAACTACCTAGCCACATTGCCAAGCAGTCCATGAGCCTTTAATATTTGTGGTAACTCTCCAGAACGCCTTGACCTTCTAGATTCTTCCCAAGTTTATTATGTTTTATTTAATTATTTTTATTCTTCTGATACAAGTGTATCTTCAGTATATTCCTTGCTACTTTTATTTCTCCAACCATTAATTTGCTTTGTAATATTTTCTGTTAATAACGCAAGGTTTGCCGCATCCTTAATGGAAAACATCCTCTCTTCATTAGCCAATCTAATTAACACTTTCAGTAAATCATAATCATCTAAGAAATTATCTAAATGCTCTACTCTTTTAATTTTATTATCATATTCCCTATTTGCTGCAAATAAATGTTTAAATAATCTCAAAGATGTTTTAATAAGTTCATCACCTACATTATATTTATATTGCTTTGGAAAATTGTTTACAAGACGTATTAACATTAAATTTAAATCATACATTTTCCTAAACACTGGAAGTTGTGTTGTTGTCATAACCAATTGAAAATTTTAAATGTTTTATTATTATCCTTCCTCTGTAGTAACAAGAGGAAGGATTAAAGAATTAAAGTTTATAAAGCCAAGAAAGCACGGACATAGCGGTAGGCGTCGTACTTAGCGAGGTTGTACACATTGCCATAGTCTGCGTACACAAGCCAAGCATTGCCTACATCATACTCGGTAGAAGACCAGTAAGCGGTGCCATCCAACTGAACTCCACTCGAACCAAGTGCTGATAATTTACTATTGATTACTTTAAATCTTGGCATGATGAAACCAAGTTCACCAACTGCTGGTAAATACCATTCTCCCTCTCTATATCCAGGATTAAATATTGCACAATGTTTTGCTGCAACCACGTCAGCATCCTTAATGAGAATCTGCGTATTTCTAAATCCATCGAAATCAGATAGTGCGTTGTTAATTGCAGTTCCACCTGTAGTAAATAAAGTAGAATAATTTTCATTAAATGCCCCATTGTTCATGAATGGCGATGGTATATGGTGGTCAGAATCATCGTAAGCAAACATTGTTACACTATCGTATGGATTTGTAAGAGCAGTAAAATTACCGTTCTCAGAATCTGATGGCATATAGCCATTATCATTTGAATGTTCTACTTGATTAGTTATAACTCCTGTTCCTTCGTCTTCATTTAAACCAACACAAGGAACTTCTGTATACTGTTTTGGCAGTACTGTTCTACTATAATTACTTGACCAAATGATACCATTTTCTGAAGTAGAGCCTGCTGTTGATGCTGTTGTTATTGCCTTAACTGACATGAATCTTGCTTTTCTATCTGGAAGTAATCCATCTGGTATTACACAAACGCCAACAACATTAGAATTTGCAGTAGTTCCTGTTGTTCCGTTATTATAAAGATACGTTCCTACAGCCAATGATGAAATTGGATGATAGTGTACGATGTTATCATTTTTAGTTAAAGATACGTGAGGTAAATCAAAACTTGGAGCTGCCTCGTTATATGCATTAACTGTATCAAAATTTGTTATAAATTTTCCCATAATTATAAATTTAATACGTATTATTTTAATTATTATTGTTTTATCAATTTCTCATATATTCATTAATCATCAACACAATATTGATTAAAACACGTAAAACCAATTCAGCGAAAGCCCTCACACGGTTATTTGTATTTGAATTGTTCTTATTGTTGTTGTTCACATTGCCATTGTTCACATTCACATTCCTCGCATTGTTTGCACTATACTCGGTAGAAGACCACAACCAATTGCCGTAAACAGAATTGCTAGTGTAAGTTCATACGTCTGTTTAATACCAGTTTACCACCGATATTGTATTAACTGCCAAATCACATTGTTAGGTAGTGCGTATGCCTTTAATTTTAAATGTACTCCTAGGAACGCCTTGACCTTCCTAGCTCCGACCAATATCATTTCACAATTTTATTATATACATTGCATATGTGTTGAATGATTAATGAATAATGTATTACATTAAATAAATATCACGTTCATGCTCTTTCTCTGTAGTAACAAGAGAAAGAGCGAAAGATTAAACGGTTAAAGCAGCGAAAGCCCTCACACGGTTACTTGTATTTGAACCGTTCTTACCGTTGTCGTACACATTGCCACGGTTCACACCCACAATCCTCGCATAGTTTGCACTAAACTCGGTAGAAGACCACAACCAATTGCCGTAAACAGAACCGCTAGGGTCTTGTACAGATGGGTCATTTCTCCATAGTCTGATAGCCAACGCACTATCTGCTGCCATTAGTTTGGTAAGTGCCTCATTAATGTCGGCATATCTTGCAGGTAAATAAGCTAACTCACCACATGCTGGTAAGTACCATTGACCTTGACTTGTGCCAAGTGTAGAATACCTCCAACAACACTGAGCAGGCGCATGTACATTAGTTGCGCCACTGTTATTGGTGATGGTTGATGCTGTCTGCCAAGCAGTACTTACAGCATTATCTAATGCAAGTATAGTTGCAGTATTACCACTACCATCATAGTCTAATAGCGCATTCTTTGTCTTATCAATGATTGATAATGCCTCATAAGACTTCCAGTTATATGTAACATATGGAGAAACACCATATCTAATGTCTTCATTACTTACATAATACTTACTTCCTTCATCAAGAGTTGATTCAACACCACCACTAAATGTTGAACCCTTTACATAATTGGATGGAATTCTAACCCAGTCTTGTGAACCAACAGTAGATGAAGATTGGTTTGTCTTTGAAACATTAGGTACATATGTATATTTGCTTAAACCAGCATCAGTACTATATCCACCCCAATAGAATGAAATTGTACTATAAGAGCCGTCAGTAGCAGTACTACCATTATTAGGGTTAGTTAAGCACATGTTTTTCAATGACATTATTCTTACTGTACTATCTGGTGTGTGAGTAAATGGTACAACAACCACTCCAATAGGTGTATAACTACTATAGGTAGTTGCATCCCATGACTCATAAGGAACAAATATTTTCTCAGATGGGGTTGATGCTTTTACGAGAACAATTGTTCCAGCTTTAGCATCACGACCACTGATACTATATGGGTTATATTTAACAGCATCATCTTCAGTCAAGTATGATACATTTGGTTTAACCCTTGTGTTGTCTGCATCGTATGCAGCCTCATTTATATATTGTTTTGTATACTTCATTTGAAATGTGTGTTTTAAGGGTTATTATTAATTTTCCATAGGTTCATCGCCACCATCATCTGGTACGTAATCTTCTTCATGGAAATCTTCTGGTGTATCATCAACAAGTACACCGTCTCTTAAACTTTTACCAAGGAAAGCTTCAAATCCAAAATTCATGTTATCCCAGGTTCTGATAAGTACCTTTCCCTCATCAGCCTTTATGTGTTTAGAATTAATTATAATCATATTTAATTATATTTTTTACTATGTTATGCCCCAAAAGCAGCATTTTCCAATGCTTTAACTCTTTCAGTTAATAATCTTACTTGTTCGGCTAATGCTGCCAATGCAGTATTTTCAGCCATTCTAGCATTAATATCAGTAACAGCAGCAGTAATAGTCTCTTCTAATTCCTCAACATTACTAGTAACTGTACTTGAATTTTCTGTTAGCCTTATATTAAGGTCATTCAATGCAGCAGCAATGGTTTCACTCTGTCCACTTAAGTCATCAACAGCAGTCTTATCTGCTTTATTTGACAATGCTGTATTTACCTCAGTTGCACTTGAATAAGATGTCTTATTCTCATAAGCCATTGTTCCCACATTACCAGTGATACCATCTAATGCAGTTTTATTACTATGGCTATGCTTCTTAGAATTTGCATCATCCCAATTGTTTACTTTACTTGACGTAATACCACTAATTGCTGCAATATTTGTTGCTAACGAATCTAGATTAGTTTTCTCAGTAGTTGTCATGTGTACAGAACTACCTGTATGACTTATAAATGCAGTTGTATCTACTTTGCCATTTAATGCTGTTTGTATTTCTGTAGAGCCACTTGTTTCAGTTTTCTTATAATATAAAGACGTATCTACTGGTGTATATGCTGTAATGTCTAGTTTCTTGCTGTTTAGATTATTTAAAGCCGCTGAAACAGTCTCACTCTGTCCACTTAAATCGCTTATAGAGTTATTTGTTGCTGCTGAGAATGCTGCATATTCAGTGCTATCTACCTTATTACTCAAAGCAGTACTTACTTGTGTTGCACTAGAATATGAACTAGTGTTCTGATAAGCCATAGTACCAACAGTACCAGTTATACCATCAAGATATGTTTTATTACTGTGAGTATGCAACTGACCCTTCTCTGTGGCTGTTAAATGTATGTTCGTGTTTGCAGTATGTGCAGTTACAACATCATTAAGTGCCTTCGTTGCTGCCGTATCTGTCTTACCATTAAATGCTGTTTGCAATTCTGTTGAACCGCTTGTTTGAGCTGTTGTATAGTAATTACTTGCATCGAATATTTGTGATATTGGAATGTTAATATCTTGTTTACCAGCATCAGTATTAAATGATACCACAAGACAAGTAACTTGACTACTACCGCTTGTTACATTTTTAATTTCAACATTCTGTACCATGCCATCAACTATGAATGGAGAGGCATCATACTCGAATACCTTTGTGCCAGCTGTAGTTCCATGATAGAACTCAACATAATGTGTTGTTGAATTATATTTAACACTGTCGGCATAGCCAGTTACAGAAGGAATATCAGATACCTCAGCTTTTGCATTCCAGGATGTTCTTTCAGCAAGCGTAATGTGAATTGTTGTATCAGAAGTATGTGTAGTTAAAGCACTGCTATCTGCTTTATTGCCAAATGCAGTCGTTAACTCAGTACTTCCACTTGTCTCTGTCTTCTGATAATATTTACTCATATCAACTCCAGCAGCAGCATTCCAATTGGTAATATCATTAGAAGTAATTCCACTGATTGCGGCAATATTTGTTGCAAGTGCATCAAGGTTTGCTTTTTCGTTGCCACTAAAGTGTACGTTAGTATCAGCAGTGTGCCCAGTATAAGTAGCACTGTTTACCTTTCCACTAAGTGCATTTGAAATCTCTGTTTTTCCACTAGTTTCATCTTTAGTATAATAGTTAGATAAATCTGTTGGAGTATACGCTGATACGTCTAGTTTATTATCTTTTAAATCATTCAATGCGGCTGCAACAGTTTCGTCCTTTTTTGAAATAATTTCTTCAAGTTCATTAATTGCTTCTGTAACAGTTACATTATTACCAGTAAACCTACTACCAAGTTTTTTCTTGGTATAATAATTGTCAGATGAGAATGTTGTTATTGCACTATTCTCATTTCTAATTGATATTGTTTCCACACCTTCAGCATAGTTAATGGCAATCTCACCATCCACCAATTTATCGGCAGTTGGCAATTGTGGCAAACCATTAGTCTTTAGCTTACTTTTAATGTGGGAAACGTGTTCAACGTTTTTTGCCATAAATGTATAAATTATTTTTTATCTTATTTGTTATTATTAATTCCAATATAATTGTTTTTCAGGATTATAGAACCCAACAATTGACAAGAATGTCAGCATTATATTACACAATATATCTCACAATAAGATATTTGTTAATAATAAATATTATACAAAAATAAAAAAGAGGCTAGAAAATCTATGTTTCTAACCCCTTTTTGGAAAAATTATTTAAAGTTTTTAACTGCTTTTTAATATGTACCACAATCAATTGTGCCAAGATGCAAACCTGTTGCATCATTTAAGATACCATTGTCACCATTAACTTTAGCAGAAATTGTCTGAGACTTATTAGCCTTAGCTGTTACAGTAATACCATCACCAGCTGCAACTCCAGTAAGCATTGCATCATCAGCGGTCTTCAATGCAGCATCCAACTTAACGTCAGCATCATTCAATGAAGTTGCAGCACTGATATAATTTGCACTAGTATTTGCAGCATATGTTTGACCATCTTGACCATCAACAGCCTTACGTGCTGCAATTTCAGCAGTCAATGCACTTGCAGAAGCAATGTCAGTACCAGCCACATCAACAGCAGTGATAACGCCATCTGCTTCAGTTACCTTAACGTTAACCTTACCATCAGCAGTTTCACCACTTACGGTAGCATCAAGGCCATCAACAGCAGCAGCTACTTTTTCATCAGCATATTGCTTAGCGTATTTCTTAGCACCCTCAACAGATGTAGTTGCACTAGTATCGGTAGAAGAGTTACCACTCAAAGCTGCAAGTTGTGCGGCTGCTGTGTTAGTAGATGTAACACCATCACCAAGTCTGTTAGAAAGAGCAGTATCGCCAGCTTCTCTATCAGCAATTTCTTGTGTAAGGTCATCTGCATCAGCGATGTTATTTTCTGTTACTGTAAGAGTAGTCAATACACCATTAACTTCAACAACCTCAACAGCAACGTGCTTACCTGTTGCAATAGTTGTAGAGCCTACGGTTGCATCAAGACCACTAATAGCAGTATTAATTGCATCTTGAACGCCAGCAAGTTTGAAGCCATCAGCGCCAACAGTCAAGAAATTCTCAGAAGCTGGGTCAACAACACCCTTTACCTTATTTTCAGTTGAATCAAATGTAACACCACTTGCAAATTCTTGTTCAGTAATGAAAACAGAGATATTAATCTTTGTCATTTCATATGTACCATCTGCCTTGAAGTATACATAGTTCAAATACTGTTTATCTCCATCAAGTTTTGTTATAACGCCAGTAGTTGCATCAACAGAGTCACCATTTGTACCAAGGTAGATTTCCACAATAGAACTATCTTTATAAATCTTGATTGTGTCACCAAGTTTAGTTCCATCTGTTGCTGTAAGCTGATATTCTTCTTTAACAGCTGTTGAAGTTGGAGTAATACTACTTAAAGAAATGTTTGTATAAAGACCATTATTACCATCCTTTGCAAGTACCTTTTCACCAGTCTTGATATGAACAGCAACGTCTGTACCGCTTGCTCCAGTTGTTACATTGATAGAACCATCAGCATTTCTGATAGTGATAGCAGCAGCCTTATTCTCCAACTTGCTCAATGCTGCATTAATTGTATCACCAGAAGCAATATCACCTGTAGCAGTTGTGTCTTTGGTATACCCACCAAGCTGTAAGTCCTTAACGTTAGCCTTTGTCTCAGATACAACACCATCAGATTCAGATACTGTTGTTACAACCTTGCCATCTTCAGCAGATGCAGGCTTATCCATTGCATCAATTTCAGCAGCAATCTCAGCAAGAGCACCCTCTACGGTTGTTGCAGTAATAAGAGAACCACTATCTGCAATATTTACAAACTCAGCATTGATTGTACCAACACTTGCTGCAACTTGTCCTTTGTTTTCGCTTACTGCTACAATTGGCTTACCAGTTTCCTTTACTTCTGTCAAACTTGGAAGGTCAACACGTACAACAGCAATCTTACCATCAGCTTCTGAAACTTGAGATACATATTGTCCATTAACAGCGGCATCAGTATAATCCAATTCATTGATTGCATTGGTAATTGCAGTATCAACATCACTACTATTAACAGTATTATCAGTAGTAATGTTAACTGCTGTAATTTTACCATCAACCTCAGTTACCTTAACTTGAACATTAGTGCCATCAGTACTAGTTTTCTCAGCATCAAGTGCGTTGATAGCAGCCGCTATTTTTGCATCAACGTCAGCTCCTGCACCATCAACATCAAATACTGTAAGAGTCTTTGTATCACCGCTGATGTATGCAAAACCTACAAGAGTTTTTACAATACCATTAGTTTCTTGGTAACGACCAAGTATTGCAGTACCATCATCAAGATTTGCCTTTTGTAGTTCCATTGCATCCAATGCAACTTGACGTGCTGTTTTGTCATTACCAGGAACAAAAACAACACCATTACGCAAGAACTTAACGTTCTGTACATTATTATTTGCCATAATTTTTAATAAAAATTTAATAAGTTATTTTTTTCTTTTAATTGTTAATGATAAATATTTCAAAAAATCACTTTATATCTAATTTCTCGAAATTAAATTTTATAATTAGCCGTTATCGTATACCTCATGGGCAATCTGACCAAGCAACTGATTAATGCTCATAAAGTCTCCTTCAACCCACATATAAACAGTTCCATCTTTTCTAACCTCAATTGCGTTTTTCCTATCGTGAGCACTAGTACCAACGCCAATACTGAATATTGTTTGTCCTGAAGGATTAACATCAGTATTGCTTACATTCCACTCACCAAATGCAACTTCATGTTCATTTGTAACGTTAAGAGTATCATTGTCCTTGTATCCAAGTTTCTCGATGAGTTCGTCTAATTTTTCAACAGGAGAACCACTTATAATTTCATCAATTCTCTCATCAAGTGCTTCTTCTGCTGCAATTGCACGATTGCTTTCTTGTTCAATCTTTGTATTTAAAGATGTTTCAGCACTAGTAGCCCTATTAGTCTCATTGGTAATTCTATCACCTAATGCACTTTCAGCCTCTTCAGCACGGTTTTTCTCAGCAGTAACAGCAGAAATTCTATCATTAGTTTCTGTTGTTATTCTCAAACCAAGAGCAGCATCATTTGATTCACGAATTGACTCTTCTGCATCAAGCTCATCATTAAGAGTATCTACTCTAGAATTGAGTGTTTGTTCAGTTCTAGTTGCTCTAGTTATCTCCGTATCAAGCTTATCATCAATGCGATTCTCTTCGTTTGTTGCACGAGTAATCTCATTGTTAAGTCTTCCTTCAATACGATGTTCCTCACTAGTTGCACGAGTAATTTCATCATCAATTTTTTCATCAAGTCTATCAATTTCAGCTTGAATACCAGATACCTTAACACCGTTAATTGATACTGTTAACCATCCTTCAGATGCTGGGTCTTTCAATACGGTCACAATACCGTCATTAACTTGAAGTCCATCTGCAAACTCATTTTCATCAATAATCTCCTTAACGTCAATTGTGATTAGGTCTCCATTGGTAAACTTGATATAAATCTTACCATCCTCATACCATGCTCTTTCAACAATCTGGTCTGATTTAACGAATTCATTTACATCTAGATTACCGACCTCTAAGCCATCCCTATTGCTAAAATGTATTTTATTGTCATCCTTGTTATAGTCAACTTTGGCAAAGAAGCTATCCAAATCGTTCTCTATGATTATGTCAGCACTTTGATAATTGTTTTCATCCATATAGCCCCAAGGTTCATACATTCTAGTTTTTCTTTTCTTTTGTATTGCCATTGTGAATTATTTTTGTTTCTAAATTAGTTATTATGTTAATAAATACCGCAATCAATTGTAATATTGTTAATTTTATCATCAAGTGCTTCCTCTGCTGCAATTGCACGAGATTCCTCTTCTTCAATTTTTGTGTTTAAACTAGTAAATTTAGCATCAATGCCAGATATTTTAATACCATTTATGCTGACAGAAAGGTAGCTCTCACTAGTTGGGTCTTTCTTTACTGATACTATTCCATCAACAACTTGAAGTCCATCTGCAAACTCATTTTCATCAATAAGTTTTTTTACATCGATTTCGACTATTTCACCATTTGTAAACTGGATGTAAATAATACCGTCAGAATACCAAGTTTTATCTATAGCAGTTGGCGAAAAATCAGATACATCTATTGAGCAAATCTCATCACCATTCTTGTTTCTGAAGCGTATCTTATTATCATATTTGTAATATACAGCATCAGCAAATAATGTCGTTGCTGTATCTATTCTAACTTGATGCAATTCACGATGCATTACATCAACGATGCCATTGCCAACATCTGTATAATCCGCACGGTCATCACCATCCCAATCTGTAAGTGCTTTAACAATGTTAGATGTATGCGCTAAAGCATTAGAAATTGTATTTTCTTTATCTATTGCACGAAGACTTTCTTGGCGCAAAGAAGTCTCTAAACTTGTTTCTATTCCTTGAGCACGATTTTTTTCCTCGTTTACTTTGTCATCAATTGTCGTTACAATCTCCCCTTTAATTGCATTAACATATGCCTTGTCAGCTTTTGCGGTAATTTGCCTCTCTAAATCAGCCTTGGTCTCGTCAACATAATCTCTAACAGCACTATCCTTAACGTCTGTATATCCTTTAGCCTCGTTCAGTGCGTTGTTTGCAACATTCTTAGCATATTTCTTAGCACCATAGATGGTATTATCCTCTTCTCTGTCACTTGCGCTGCCAATGATTGCGTTATCACCATCAACCCTGTCATTAATTTCTTTGTTTAAGTCTCTTATAAGGTTAGAAATTTTTCCGTCTCTCTCAATGTTTTCTTCCCTTATATCGTCTATTCTGCCATTGGCATCATCTATTCTTTGCCCAAGAGCGTTATCACCAGCTATTCTATCCCTTGTTTCTTGCTCTAAGTCAGAAGCGACATCGCTGATTGAGCCGCTTACTGCTCTAAGTTCTGTTCTGTCAGCTTTCCTATCATCTAGTGAATCTAACTGTACGCCAAACCTAGCCTTATCCCTCTCATAATCAGTTTTATCAACTTTATCATTAAGACTATCAGATAAATTATTAACTCTAGACTCTAGCGTGTCCAAATCAGCTTTATCAGCCTTGCTAGGTAATGCAACATTATTAATCTCATTGATGTCGCTGGTATTATTTGCTACATTTTCTGTTAACTCAGCAATATCTTCTTGAATATCAGCAATTTCATCATCATACCTTGTTTCTAGAGTATCTAGTTTGTCATTTATGGCATCAATTTTACCATTTGTTACAGTCTTGTATTGGGTTAAATCACTATTAAGCTCATTGTACTGGTTGTATAGTGTTGTTTGAATATCTCCAACTCTATCTTCCAATGCATTAAGTCTAGCTTTACTTGCATATTTACCGTCTGCATCTGTTTCGGTTATAAAACCTCTGTTTAATACCCATTCTTGAGTTGCATACTCATCCCCAATGTGCGCAATTTTGTCATCAACTTCTTGTTTTGTGTAAACGTCAGACTTCTTCGCAAATGCGTCATAAGCCTCACTTTCATCAAGTTTTTTATCTATTTTATCCTCCAAAGAATCTAGTCTAGCATCCGTTTCTTCTTCGAAAGTGGATTCTTGTGAAATATGTTGGTTTAATCTGCTATCAACTGAATCAACCTTAGTTGATAAATTTCCCAATTCGTCATAAATTGGATTAAAATCATCTACAATCTCATTGATTTTAGTTGTAATTTCTTCATCACGTCTTTCAAGACCATCAATTCTTTCCCTATTTTTATTGATACCCTTCGCAAGCCATTTATTAATCATGTCTTGTTTATCCATAAAAGTATCAACCTTGCCACTAAGTGAATCTACTGTTGTTTTATCAGCCTTTCCACTTGTAGCTCCAGAAATAGCATTTATTTCTTTGTCTTGCTCTTTATTTGTCTCACGAATATCGCTTAAGTCAACGTTTGGCAACCCCATATAAACGTTTTGGTCAACATATCCGTAGAACTCTAGGTGTCTTATTTTTTTCCCCATAATTTTATGATTAATCTTATAAATTACGTTTTTATTTTATGTTTAGTACTATTATTCTATAAATAGTATTTTTTAAGTAAAAAGATTAGCATATTATTAAAAAATAAAAGTGGTGATTGAAATCACTTCAGCCACCACCTAATATTTACGTAATTAAAGTTTGCATAAATGTTTATTAGAATAACACCTAGCATATAACAAATATCACAAATATTTCAAAATTAATAATTTTTATATTAAAATATTTGGCTGTCTCAAACATTTTTCGTATATTTACATCAAGAACAAATAGCATAAAATATGAGAAACGGTTATTGGAAATGCCAATTTGAAAATAAAAATGGCGAAATTATAGAGAAAACCATCTATGCGAAGACATCACATGATGCATTCAAACACACTTTTGAAATGGGCGTTAGAATTGATATGTCTCCAAAATACGAAACTTTGAGAGAAACCACTGACAAAGAGGTAAAAAAATTTAAGAGGATGATAAGAAATAAACAAAAAAATAATGGTTGAATAATGCCGCAATAATTTGGTTTTTTAATTTTTTTTATATATTTTTGCCAAAATTAATAAAAATTATGGTAAACATTTATATGGCTGCGTACAAAGATTACGCTAATTACGAAGAATTAAAAACTGTTTGCGATAGAATTACAAGTGACATGAATAAAGATAACGTCACATTTTTTGTTACAACAGGAGAATCTGGTGATAATACTTGCTTCAAATATGCAAGAGATAACGGTTTTAAAATCGAAGATTGGTTTCCAAAAGAAGAATTCGATGAGCTAAAAAAATCTACTAAAGAAAATGGGCATTGGATGGAGTTTTACAACGCTAAAAAAATGAAAAAAGCTGAGTATATTTCAAAAGCAGACCATGTTATTCTAGTAAGTGATTATGATGCTAAAAATAACGGCATTGGATATGCTTTAAGACTTGCTTCTAAAAACGGAAAAACAATATCTGTATTATATCCCGACAAAAAAGAAATACATGTACATAAAATATCTAATCCAAATACCACTTATGTATATAGCGTAAATAATGGGTCTATGAATTTTGTTGGAAGAGTAAGAACATAATGGATAAAAAAAATTATATATCTCCTTATGATAGCAACGATGTCGATGTTATCATTGAAAAATTAGTTGAAGATTACATTATTGATGATATTTCTAACGAAAAAGACTACGATGAGTTAGAAACAATTATTAACAACTGTATAAAAAACTTCAATGAAAAAATTATAAATGATGATGAATTGGATGAAGACGAAGACATGGATTATCAAGATTTAAAAGATAACATGTACCAATCCATAAAAAACTCAGTTAAAAAAAATTATAGCAAATCATTATAATAAATAAAGGGAACGCATCAGTAGTTCCCTTTATTTATTTGTTCTATATAGTCTACAATATCTATTGGAGATTTAACGCCATTAGTAATTTTATCTTGGTCTATACCATCACCCCAAGAACACCCAATAAATTGTATGTTTGCTGAGTTTGACTCTGCGCCATCAGAAGCCCTATCACCAATACTTAAACATTCTTGTGGTAAAATACCCATAATATCTAATACCTCTTCCATTCTTTTATGTTTCGGCCATCCATTCCTATTACCTTTTACAGCAATTGGATTTAATCCATAATAATTTATTGTTTCTTGTGCAAATAATTGATTACATTTTGTTACGACTCCCCATTTTATGCCATTACTCTCTAAATATCGTATTAACTCTTTTATTCCGTTATATATGATATTTTTTCCAACATATTTTGATGCTGCAATCCACGCTTTTTTCCTATCTGTTGGTGTACCTTTTACTAAACTAGCATTTCGTCTAATATCTAACGTACCATCTGTGTTGAAAAGCGTATAATCGAAATCAAATATTACACCTTTAATCATAGGTTTCTGGAGTGAATTATCATCTTCAGTTATCAAAGCATTTTTCTTTTTTACACTCTCAGATAAAGAATATGCGTTAGTCAAACAAAGAATATTTGAGTCCTCAACTCCATTATTGTGTAAAGCGTTTATAAGAAGTTTCAATGTTGAACCAGTACTTATATCCTCATCGAATAACAAATATTTTTTTGATTTAAATCTCTCAAAATATTTAGGGTCATTTACCGCATTTTTATTAGCAACGACATACATGTCTTTGACATACTTACGATATTTACCACCAAAATCAACTATTTTTCCCCTTTGAAGACTAAAATCAATTTTAACACCATCTGTTAATAATTTTTCTTTATACTTTACAAAAATATTAGCCATTTCGCTACCAGCCTTCATGAATGCTTTCATCAATATATCATTTCCAAATACAACATTATTGACATATTTCTGATAAGTATTGTACTCTTTAGATAACTTAATGTGAGAATTATCTAGCATAACACTATTTTTGAAATACTGCGATAAATTATCGTTGTTAGCCATATTTGAAAAATAGGTGAGAAATACCCATTCTTTAAGTATTAAAATTATTCTATCCGTAGGTATTTTGTTACCTAGCGCATTTGTAAAATAATCGTTATATTCATAAAAAAACTTTTCAATTGGCTGACCCATAAAATATATTATTTCAGCAATGCCTTTCTGTCTTGCAGTTCTTTTGAAAGAAGTGATTTCTTTTTCTTCGACACCATCTTTTCTCATTGCATCTTCATCCATAGACACATTAATCATATCTCTGTCAAAAAAATTACTTTGATATGGCACTCCTATTTTATTTGATAGTCTAGTACAATAATATAAATTAAATTTAGATGAAGATGGCGCATCAATAATAACAGAAGGATTAAAAGATTCACATTTTAAAGCATAAGCTGCGCCCATTACTGATTTATCAATGAATTCAGAAATAGATGTATAGTTTTCATCACCATAGCCATATTTTTTTCTAGTTAAATTATCAGCACCATTTAAAGAAAAATTGCCGCTAATATTTGGAGTAACACCTTTATCATATCTTATCTTAAATGGTTGATAAACATTTTTTTTGTCTAGTACTTTTTCTCTATTAGTATCACTTACGCCAAAAGTTTCTGCATTCTTATCATTACCCCTAATATATCCATGCTTAATAATATCACTAAAATTGAAATCACCCATTCTAAACAATGAAATTACATTAACATTTGTAAATGGTACTTTCATTAACCTATATCTAGGGATTCTATCAGTTTTAGTAAATCTTTCGTCATTAGCATTACTAAGTGGTTTTTCGTACTGTGAGGCTGCTCTTTCAGCGTTATTTAAATTTGTAGATAACTTACTAATAACAGAATTAATTGGAGCACCTTGGCTTAACAAACGAATATTTTTCAAAACAGTTGTTTTAGGTCCATTTTCAATCATATCATACTGGTCAAGGTTAAATGTTTTATTAAATTCATTGTATATATTTCCAATATTAGATTGATTAAAATTTCTAATAAAATTTATAACATCACGGTACATTCTTGCAGTTTCAGCAACACTATGCCCAACTTTTTTTTGTTGAAACATATGCCATTTACGTCCAGGTTTACCCTCTCTAGATTTTTCTATAGAACCATCACCGTTTAAAATGTCATTCCTAGTTCCAAACAATCTAGTATCCACACCTTGACTATCCACATCTAAACTACTATTGTTGATTGATGCGTTGAAAGAATTTTTTTGTGGGTCATATTTTACATCCAACCCTTCTTTCAAAAGCCTAATTTTCTCTTCATTTAAATGTATCTTTTTTATATTTCTTCTCTTAATATGTAATATCATACTAATATGATTATGCTATACAAATATTATTCACCTTTAAAAACTTATTTATTTCCTCCATAACTATTCTACTAACAATTGACTCGTTTTTCTCCCATTCATAGTCGATATTATCCCTCTCGCCATTATAGGCATAATAATCCCCTAAATTTTGTTGTTTCTGAGGCTTCTGAGGTGTTCTAACTGTCTGTTGGCTATTGTAGTCCAATAACTCTTTTAAGTGCCTTGTAAGGGCTGTATATAAACTTTGGTCATAACCCTTCTTTCCACCGACTCTCTTCATATGGTATCCTAGTTTCTCAGCAAATACATGGATTGACCTAGGAGAGATATTCTTTCCTAAAGACATCCTAAATTTCTTACTCATTTCTTGTGCTGACCATATCATAATTTAACATTTTTTATATAAATATTTGTTTTTTACAGTTTTTTAACATATCTTTGCATAAACTAAGAAGTGATGGCATCTAGATATGACCTATAGCTTCCAATAATGATATTAACAATTCAAATTGATGAAAGAAATTACAACAGAGGTCGTTAACACATTCCTCAATGGGCATGACCCAATGGAGCACATTATAGATATTGAATGTGCTTTCGATGAAGACCAAGTTAGCATTATTTATGTTGACAAAAAAGGTATTAAACGCATTAAGAAAGATGATTTCAAACCATTCGCTTGGGTTAAACACAGCGCAGCAATCAGACTCTTCGATGGCAATAAGACGAAACTCAGAAGCACAATGAGAAGATACGGAATTGCCGTTAAAGCCTTAATTACATCCAAGGATGGCGAAGAACCAAACGAAAGATTGGAAAACGGCTATAAATACCTCTTTTATGCTACTAGGAAAATGTCCAACAAGGTTTTCCAAATGTTCTTCCAAGAAGGCGGTGTTCCCCTACAAGAACGTAAAAAAACTAACGCCCCAACAGAATCCAATAAAGAGTATATGGTTGTTACACCAGTTGAACAATATATGATTCAAACTGGGCGTAGACTCTTCAAAGGATATGATTCGTATGACCAATTGCTTAGATTCATCTTCGACTTGGAAACACAAGGTCTTAATCCTAGAATACACAGAATTGAACAAATCGGTATACATTCTAATAGAGGATATGATAAAGTTCTATCTGTTGAAGGTAGCACAAAAGAGGAATTAGACAGAAACGAACTTAAAGCAATCGAAGAATTCTTGAAGATATTGGCAGAACTGAAACCAGATACAGTTGTTGGGCATAACTCTGAAAACTTTGACTGGGATTTCCTCATCGTCCGTTGTGAGCAATTAGGCGTTGATTTCTCAGAATTATCCGCAAAATACTTCAGGCACCCAATATATAAGAAAAAGAAAGAAGCGGTGCTTAAACTAGGTGGAGAGGTGGAGTATTATTATCCTACAATTATGTGGGGTCATAATGTATTGGATTCACTTCATGCTGCACGAAGAGCGCAAGCAATTGACTCTAATATGAAATCCTCAAATTTGAAATATGTAACCAAATACCTAAACTTGAAAAAACCAAACAGAGTATACGTTCCTGGAGATAAAATCACATCAACTTGGAACATAAAAGAAAAAGTATTTGGTTTTTCAGATGTTGATGGTGATTGGTATAGAGTAACGGATAAAAAACCGTTATTGCCAAACTATGAGCTTGTAAGCGGAAGATACATCGTTGAACGTTACCTTTTAGATGACCTCTGGGAAACAGATAAAGTAGAAGATAAATTAAACGAATCCAACTTTCTTGTCGGAAAAATGCTTCCAACTACATTCTCAAGGGCTTGTACAATGGGTACAGCTGGTATTTGGAAACTTATTATGTTGGCTTGGTCATTCGAAAATGACCTTGCAATTCCAGCATTAGGAACAAACAAAAGATTTACAGGTGGTTTATCTCGTTTACTTAAAACTGGATACGTTGACAGAATTGTTAAACTTGATTACAATAGCCTCTATCCATCTGTGATTTTAACTTGGAACATTAATAATGATGTAGACGTAACGGATGTCTTAAATAAAATGCTTAATTATGTTCTTGGGCAACGTGAAAAATATAAAGAGCTTAAAGCCGAAGCTGGAGTTAAAGTAGACGAGTTAAAAGAAGTTCTAACAAAATGTACAAATGAAGCAGAAAAAGAACATATAAAGAAAAAAATCGCATATTGGAAAGCAGAAAAAAGCGGAAACGATAAAAAGCAGTCACCTCTCAAGATATTAGGTAATAGTTATTTCGGAAGCGCAGGAAGTCCTGGCATCTTCCCTTGGGGTAATATTCTTGCAGCAGAAAAAACAACTTGTATTTCTAGGCAATTACTTAGACTAATGATTTACCATTTCAAGACATTAGACTATAATCCAATTGTGGGTGACAGTGTTACATACGACACGCCTATATTGGTTAGGGGAGAAGATAAAAGAATAGATATTGTACCGATTTGTGACATATTCAATAATAACGAAGCAATTGAGTTTGGCGAAGAGCAATACAGGGATTTCTCACATAAAAATTGCGAGGTTCTTACTAGAAATGGGTGGAAACCTATTGAATATGTGTACAAGCATAAGACTAATAAAACTTTGAAAAGAGTTGAAACCAAAAATGGTCTTATTGATTGTACAGAAGACCATTCTTTGTTTGATAATAAAAGAAATGAGGTAAAACCTTCTACACTTAATCGTGGTGACAAAATTGAAATATATACTAAAGATATTGACTATTACGCAAGTTCAACAGTAACAGATAGAGAGGCTTGGTTATTTGGTTTCTTCATGGCTGATGGTAGTTCCGTATACTGCGATAGAACACAAAAGTACTATTCAAAACGAAAGGGTGAATGGGTAATACATAATGGTAAAAGAGCTAATTGGAAAATCTCTAACAAATCTATTGATAGGCTTAATAAAGCAAAAGAAATATTAGAAGATAGCTTCTTCTTGAAAGCATCAATAAAAGACCATAGAACATCATCTAATGTTTACGACCTTGTTGTAGAAAATGCTGAAAATGCTAAATTCTTCTCTAACAATTTCTATACATCATACAGATATAAAAAGGTTCCAGAGTTTATATTGAATGCTAAGAAAGAAGTTAAGAAAGCATTCTTAGATGGCTTCTGTTGCGGTGATGGACAGAACGATACAATTGATGAGTGTATTGAGTTTGGACAGAAATCAAAGGTTGCTATGGCTGGACTTTATTTATTGATGAAAGAACTTGGGTATAATTTCCGTTGTCATAATAGAAACGATAAACAAGAATTCATTAGTTTCAGACTTAGAAATCATCGTGGAAACCTATTGAACGAAAACTATTCAGAGAGGAAAGAAGATGAGGTGTGGAATTGTGGAAACATTACTAGTAAATCAGAATATGTATATGACATATCAGCAGACGGTACATTCGTGAATGCACTTGGTATGATTGTGTGCCACAATACCGATGGGTTCAATTTCCAAATGCCAAAAGAAGAAGATTTCCGATATACAAATAGCCATCCTTACATTGGAAAAGGTTTAGGTAGAAACGTTAAAAAAGGCGTAAAATACACTAGAGTTGAGGCTGATGTGGCAGAATTTGAAGATTTATTCCTAAATACAACCTATAATAATGGTGTGCAAAGATATGGTCTAGGCATAGATGAATATTGTGACGCTTGTATTCAATTCGCTAGGAAAAATTATGCTGACTTAATGCCAGATGGGTCAACCAAAAAAGTCGGCAACACAATTAAATCTAGAAAAATGAGCGGATACCTTGAGAAATTCATTGATGAGGGAGTAGACTTGCTTCTTAGGGGAAATGGCTATAAATTTCTATCAAACTACTATGACTACATAGAAAAGATATATAATTACCAAATCCCAATTAAAGACATAGCATCAAAGGGCAATATCAAGAAATCCATTAAGGACTACATCACAGACTGCAAAACATTAACTAAAGCTGGGTCTAAAAAATCTCGTCAAGCTTGGTATGAACTTGTAATCAAGGAGAACATCAATGTTAATGTAAGCGACACAATCTATTATATTAACACTGGTACTAAGAAAGGTCATTCGGACGTAAAACGTGTTACACATTTATACTATTACCTTGATGGTGAAAAAACAGAAATAACAAAAGAGGTAGAAAAGTTGTATAAAGAACAAGATAAAACACTACCAGATTATGTGAAAAAAACTCGTCTTGAACTTGCAAAAGAAAAATATGGGAACACCGTATTCGATGAGGATGAGATAATACTCAACTGTAAACTAGTTCCAAATGAAATCCTTGATAAAGAGGAAGACGTGCTTTGCAGTGAATATGAGGGACTAGAATACAATGTGGAGAAATACATTGACCAATTCAACAAAAGAATAACACCATTGTTGGTTTGCTTCCATCCAGATATTAGGAACAAAATATTAATAAATAACCCAAAAGACAGACTTTTCTTTACAGAAGAGCAATCTAAATTGGTAAGCGGTTATCCTAATAAAGAAGAAGACCAAGATACTTTTGAAGCATTGATGACACCTGAAAGGAAAGAAATAGAATTTTGGGTTAAAATTAATGAAACACCTCCTTTTGTTAAAGAATGCAATATTGACTGGGATACGTTAGTTCAAAAATACTTAGAAGAGGTCGAGAGTGAGAAAAATGAACTCTTTGAAACAGAAAACGCCAAATACCTTGAGGCGTTGGAAACCATCACAAACAAAGACATTGAGGAATTTGAAAGCGAAGGTAAAATACCGACTGTATTATCGTCAATAGTAACATTAGGCTCTGATATGAGGTTCTATTTCAAGAAAATACCAAATAAAACCCCTTCTACTGGAGGTTTCATTTTTGATGATATACAATATGATTATATTGATAGAAATGAACAATAAAAAGGAGGCTAGAACTAATCTAGCCTCCTTTTTATTTTATTAGTTATCTTACGTTGTTATTGTAATCATAACTGCTTGGTTGGTCTTCTGATAAATAGTTGGTGTTATATCCAGCCGCATCAGCTTTATGCCTTGCCTCTATGTCTGCTGCATCGTGCTCATCATAATACAAACCACAATCCCAAACATTGCTCAAATATATACCGTTCTGTGGTGTATCAATAGATGGCGTAACACCACCACAATCTTCTACGCATACTATTCTAAGAGCGTTAGTATCAGTGAACTCTGTGTTAGTTGGGTCAATATAATCACCAGTACAATTATTGATAATGATTTCTTCATCTTCCACAAATTCACCGCCTACGCCATTACCACGTGATAATTTAACGTCAACTATCATCTTCTTATTAGCGCCATCGTCAACCCATTCTGATTGTGTTGTGCATGTTTCACCGCTAACCCACATTTCCATGATTTCACAAAGCTGATATGCCATTAATTGGTCTGCATCTTGGAATGAAGTAGCTGCACTTATAATGCAATTGTGTACATCTGGCTTGTATTCGATACCTTCACCACACCCACCAGGTGCTGCATCACCAAATAAAGTCTTATAAATCGAATCAGTTTTTCCGCTTACACATTCAGCTATGGTTGCAGCACTTGCTACTATGTCACCAGGAACATATAACGCATCTCCATCAACCATAAGAAGGTTATCTGTGTGAGCACTTGCTATTTTAACATCAGCTCTTAAAACATCAGTAACTCCAGAAGGGTCAAGTGTTTTTGTAAGTTTAATAGGGGTACCATCATTATCAACAGTCCACTCATTCACTAATTCTTCAGCTGGTATTGTGACAGTTCTTGTTTCACCAGCGGCTGTTTTATAAATAATTATGATGTTTTTATGAACTGAATCATATTCTATCCTATCAACAATAGAACCAGCATTGAGTTGTATCTCTTTATCTGGTAGATTATTTCTCTTTAATGTTAACTTATTTGTAACACCATTATATTCAAAATCAACAGTAGAATATAAACCAGTCAAGTTATTGGTAATGGTATTAGCTGAGTCTGTAGCAACTTTAACAATTGCTGTTACGTCAGTACCAACTCTCTCAAAATCGATACTTGTGGTATCTTTGAAGTTAAGAGTTTGAGCAGAAATTGCATTTCTAAGTTCTTCCTCAGTTCTTTCTGCTCTTGCAACCTCATCAGTAATATCTCTACTAAGTCCACTTTCAGCGTTAATAGCTCTAGTTGCCTCTGCTACGATTTTATCGTAAAGCGTATGTTCTGCATCTTTTGCCCTCTGGATTTCCTCTGCAATCTGTCCGTCATGTTCATTATCCTTTTCGGTTGAACGAGCAACTTCTGTTCTCAATGATTTCCATATGTTATCGTCCTCAGTTGTTGAGCGAGAAATCTCACGGTCAAGCTTTTCTTCGATACGCTGTTCCTCACCTTCTGCACGAGAAATTTCTGCTGCAAGAGCATTCTCAAGTGAATCAACTCCACCTTCTGCCTCATTCATTCTATCACTCAATGATGCAATATCAGCCTTGTTTTGTTCAATTTGGGCGTTTGATACATAAAGAGCACCGTTGTCATTTACTAAGATGTTATCTTCATGGTCTGAAATAACTGATTCTGCATAAAGGACATCTTGAGTTGCGCCACTTTCTCTTGTTTTGTAAAGTTTAATTGCGCCATTTGTGTCTTCAGATACACGCCACTCATCAATCAAATCATGCACAGGAATAACAACATCTGGCATTCTCTGACCGTTAACTGTGTATTCGATAATTATTGCCTCCCTTATTGGGTCGTAATAAATCTTATCTATAACAGAATTGGTCTTCAAGTCAAATGTCTTAGTTCCATTTGTTGTTTTAAATACAAGTACATTCTTACTAGTACCAGACTCGAAGTGATAATCAAGGTCAACGCCCGCATATAAACCATCACTATTTAGTTTAATGACATTAGGCATACCCTCAATTTCCTCATCACTTATATTTACACTGATAACTGGTCTAACTTGGTCTGTCTTATCTACGTTAATTGAATGGTCATTATTGATAACGTCAATCAATCTACCTTCAGTGTTTGCACTAATGGCATCAATCTCACCTTGAAGTCTTGTATCCTCACCAACACGTTCAGCCTTTTCTCTATTGAATTCGTCTCTTACGGTGTTGCGAATGCTAAATCCATCACCAAGTTCATCATCGAATTTCTTCTCAATTCTCTGCTCTTCACTATTTGCACGTACAATCTCAGCCTCTGTCTTCGCTGAAAGCAATCCAAGATTAGCATCAATTGTATCAGTCTTTGCAGATATTGTGTTTGTCTTTGCTGACAACTCATTAAACTTATAAGTTACGGTCTCATGTCCATCAATTGTAAACCCGTCACCAATTGTTTGCTCAATTGTGCTTATTTTTGAGTCATGTTCTGCATCCTTTGCTGTTGAACGAGAAATTTCTGCGTCAAGTTTATTTTCGATACGTTGTTCCTCACCAGTTGCACGGTTAACCTCTGCATCAAACTCTGTTCTCAAAGTATCAACCTTACCGCTAGTCTCAGTAAGTTTAGCATTGATGCTAGCGTCGTTAGCATTAAGTTTATCAAGTTCATCGTTTACGTTACCGTTTCTACCATATCTGATATTATCGGCAGTACCCTTAACGAATAACTCATGATTCTTATCAACCAAAATGTTATCTGGGTCTTCGTAGATTGCAACGTCAGCAGATACCTTGTCATTACCGCCAACAACTCTCTGTTTATGAAGTTTAACGTTATGTCCGTCATTTAGAATATCCCACTCCCAATCTTGCATCATTTCGCCAATTGGAACGTCACATTCTTGAATGTCACCGTTTCCATCAACATACATGATAATAAGTGTCTCTGTTACTGGGTCATAAACAATCTTCTTAAATGCTTCAACAGAATTAAGCTTAATTTCTTCAACGCTTGTTCCACCTGTTACATTAGATGTTGTAAAGACAAGCTTATTCTCTTTGTTGAGATATTTCAAAGTTGCTGTAGAATAATATCCGTCTGCTTTTTCATAAATGATATTTGTACTATCATTTGATGCGCCCTTTGTTGCATTGGTAAGTGCCTCTTGGACGGTCATTTCCTCGCCATCCTTGAAGAATATGATATTATTTGCCAAACCGTCAACATACAAATATCTACCATCAGTAGTCTTCTTCAGTATGTTGTATTTTCTATCAGCTAGTCTAACATCTGCTTTTAAAACGTCTTGCCAAGGTTCTACATGGTTATGAAGGGCATCATCACCATAGCCAACCTCTTCTTTTGTAAGGACAATTGGAGTGTTTGAAGCCTCACCTTCTACGCCCCATTCGTCAATAAGGTTTTCTAAAGATACAACAACATCTTCACCATCTTTTCTTAACAAATGTAAAGATTCGTCTTTTTTGCTGTAATATCCTTTGACAAGATAATTATCGCTGATTGTCCATTCTTTTGTGTCACCATTAACTGTAAAAGAAATATGTCCAGTTTCTTCATCAACCTCCATATTAACATAAGTGAACAGCCCATCTTCAGTATTAAGAATGATATTTGGTTTACGAGCATCATCAAAAATCTGTGATGTAGCGACAACAACATCACCACTGATTACTGTGCCACTTTCTGTTTTTTCAGAATAAAGCTTCAAAGTGTTTGTATTTTTTGTTACAATTGACAAACTCTTGATTGCTTTTTCTAGCTCTTCCCACAAATCCTCGACTTCCTTCTCTGTCTTATCAATGTCAATGATACAGAATCTATTATCATTGTACTGTGTTCCTTCATTAGTTGCAGAACCAATAGCAAAGATAAGATGTGGGTCGTTTTCACCAGTTGGGTCAGCTTCTGTGACATTCTTGTACAAAAGAACTGTTGGCTCTCCTAACAAAGAAAAACCATATCTTTTGTCCTCAAATGCCAAGCCTTCATCTGCAAATCTTATTTGGCTGTATATATACTCAATAGCAGCCTCCCTAGTTTCAAATATAGGAGTATGATGTCTTAATTGTAATCTATTGATTGTATTCATTGTTATTATATATTGTTATAAACTTATTAGATTTCACCAAAATTACCATCAAACTTAATCTTGATGAAATGTTCATCTATTCCATCTTTAGATTTAAGTATTAAGTTATACTCTGATTCAGAAGGAAGTGTAGATACTTTAAATTTATAATCCTCACTAGTATCTATTGTTAAGCCTGAAATTTCATCCT